>ERZ808240.2603-NODE-2603-length-19216-cov-28.122227_pt1 | contig 19216 bp, 14 predicted proteins | sample MGYA00521084_ERZ808240 | MGnify/ENA primary metagenome ERZ808240 (study PRJEB31516, sample SAMN03275571) | gut metagenome | biome: mammalia-associated habitat; material: feces | host: Papio cynocephalus | place: Kenya | collected 2012-08-06 ...
TGGTCGAGTTCGGGACGGTGCGCCCTCGCGCCGGACGCCACGTCGGTGAAGATCCGGTCGCACCCGGCCTTCTCGAGTGCGTCCTGCTGCAGATTAGTGGTCTGGTCGCCCGTGCTGACCCTCGCGTATCCGTAAACCATGCTCGCCATGCCATAGACCATACCACTACCCGTCAAAGGCACGGAGTTCCGGAACGTTGATTGCGGGACGGGTTTTGAACCATCATCCGCCGGAGTGTCGGGGACGGAGCCCCGTGTCCGGGATCCCGTTCCGGAAACCTCCGTTTACGGGATTCCCTTAAATACATCAGTCCACCGTAATCATCAATCAGGGAGACGCATCACAGTTCGTGCTACGACGGTCTTATCCGACCACTAATGGTCCTTTTGCACCGGGCAATCGTTAGCAAAACAAGAGGTCTGGCAACCATTTCACAGTGTTATCGTGAAATGGTTGCCAGACCAGATGTGGCAGAACGGTCAGTCAATCAGTGCGAGGAGTATCGTCCCCGCTTTACCAGTAGGAGCGTTCCGGCTGCCAAGAGGCCTGCCACAGCCGCCGCGGCAGGCAGCACATCAGTGCCGGTACGGGATAGTATGCCCTGGTTCTGGCGGCTGTCCGACTGATTCCGATTCACCCTAGTGGATGTGGCGCCGCCATCGGTTCCATTACCTGAATTTTGATCATTCGATCCCGTCTGAGTGTTTCCCGCAGTCCCTTCGCCGGTTTGCCCTTCCTGGTGGCCGCCATTCGGCTTGCCGGGGTTTGACGGTCCGGGGAACGCTGCGACGTATGCGGTAGCAAGCCTGCCGGCCAGGGATCCGTTGTCCGACGGATCTCCGAACTGGGATTTCACGTCATCGGGCAAGGATTCCAGCGCGTCGCGCAACTGTTTCACGACGGTCGGGGAAGTGCCCTCGTTGAGAGAACCGATTCCCCGCACCAAGGAAATCACCGATTGCTGAGTGTCATACGCGGAGGAATGCTCGTATCCGGCGAATCTTGTGGTGAAATCGAACCGTTGGCTGTATGTATTGCCCTCGCCGGTCAGGAAATTGACGTCGAAGAACGAACGCTTGCCGTCGGACAGCGTCGCGGAATACGGCGAATACGTGCGCATGGTGAGTTTGCCGTTCGCTTCGTCGAATCCGACATATTGGAAGAACGCGTTGCCGCCGTTGTAGGCGAACTGGTAGTCGGACAGCAGGCCCAGCACCTGGTTCCCGGCATCATTGGTCAATGTCATCTGGCCCGACCCGTGATTGTGCCCGGAATACATCATGAACACCTGGTTGTATTTCCTCACAATGTTCCAGATTTTCGAGCCTGCTCCCTCTTTGTCGCCATTCTCGCCGTTGTAGCCGGAATCGTCGTCGAAGGAGATCTCGTTCGGGTCGGAGTCAGAGCATTTGAAAATGTCGTGGCTCGTGACCACGGTGGGATTGTCAGGAGGGTCCTTGAGTACTTGTTCGAACCAGTGCATGTCCTCATTGCCTGTGGACGTCGAGTTGCCTGTCACCGCGCCCATGTCGATGTTCACGACCAGATACCTGTAGGATCCGTTGTCGACCAGATGATACGAGGACAGTCCGTCGGGCAAATACGTGAAACCGTTCGCCTTCTGGTAGGCGCCGAATTCAGTGTCTGGTCCGAAATACTTGAGATAGTTGTCCGACTTGCGTGAACCGGGATCCCCATAACCGTGTGCTCCGCCGTTATAGTCGTGGTTCCCGGGCTGTTCCAGGAACGGCACGCCGACCCGCTGCAGACGGCCGAACACCTTGGATGATTCTTGCCATTGCGTGTCGCTGTCCCAGTTGTCCACCACGTCGCCCAGCGACACGATGTTGGTCAAATTGAGTGAAGCGTCCTCGCGGTCGAATTGGTCGATGGCCTTGTCCATCACGTCGGGCACCCAGCGGATGGTGTTCTGTGTGTCCGGCAGGAACGCCATCGTGTGCACGCTGGGGTTGTCCAGTACGAAACGGTCGTTGGTGCCGTAGTCCTTAATGTAGTCGGTAGGGTTCGGGATGATCCAATCGGTCTGGGCCACTGCTCCCCTCGAGAATCGGACTTCCTGTAGATTGCCGCGGAGGAACTTGTCGAAGTCCTCCTTGCCGTAATGCCCGGTTTCGAACGTGTCGTTGTAGTATGCCGAGCCTATGCGGAACCGTCCATCGGTGGGATCGGCATACAGGCCGTTGCCATTCTTGTTGATGTTGCGGAACGCCTTCGCCCCATTGGTGTATGTCACCACGTTTGTGCCGTCTGACACGATGGCGAGATGGTACCATACGCCTCCGTGGTCCATGGTGACGCCCCAACCGGTCACGCCATTGTTGGGATCGTCGGTGTTCATCGTGGATTCGTTGTCCTTGTTGGCGGCCTTGAACTGGGTTTCCTTGCAATTGGAAATCGACAGGCTCATCGATCCCATCTCGTGCTCATCCATGTTGCTGTTCCCGGATTGACGGGCTGCAAGTCCCATCCACGCGTCGGTGCCCGCGTTGAAGTCATCCGGCAGATAGTATACAAATTCGAGCGTGTAGCCATTGGCGAACTGCTCTTTGTTGATGGGGGCGTCGTCCACGGTGACGAAATCCGCCCCTTTGGGATTGCGCTGCCCGGGCTGGTTCTTCTTATGTGCCAAATCGCTATCGCCGTTGAGCTTCAGACTGCCACCGGCATCCCCGTCCATTGATAAGGACGACCAACTGACATAGTCGCTCAGCTTGTAGTCGCCCTTGCCGTAGATCTGCATCTGGAGGTCGTTGCCGTTGCCGGAAACGTCCTTGATGACCAGATCACCGTCATCGATAGAGCCTGTGGAATGGGACTGCTGAAACTTCCAATCGGCCACCACTTCCAACGTGGCCGTGTTCGCATCGGACTGAGCCGCGAAAGCCACCCACCGTGCCCGGCGCGGTCAGCACAGCAAGCGCCATAAGCGCCATCATCGGCCTGATGATGCGACGTACTGTTTTCCCAATACGCATGGTCGTTCTTCTTTCTCTGATGGTTGACGCGATGGCAACCTCCGTTGCCTCTGGGTCAGTTGTCAGGCTATCCGACTTCTCCTATGTAAACGCGGGAGGCCACGTTCCATTCATGCTCCTATCACCGAATCGTCATGCGGCATATCCTCATCATTCACGCAGTTCCTGTTGCAGCAACGCCCGTCATCATTCCGTCTGCCATATCAGACCATTCAATAAAATCCACAATCCGTATGCAATGACGCCAGGAGGAAATAGCCGAGCGCGTTTTCAGTGATAATTCCGCAAGCGAATCACAACCGCACGTTCGTCGTGGCGTTCGCCGACAAACCATCACGATTACGCAACCAAGGAACACGAGCCTCTGAGCAGGCGGCTGGCAGGCCGCAGCTCCTTGAGGCCGAATCGATCCCGTGTCGTTATCGGTCACGCAAGAAACCGGGTGTATGTTTTGCATGAGTCTTTTTGGAGGAGGGAACATGCTGCATGCGGGAGACGGCAGAACCGTGATCGAAGGTTCTGCCTTTTCAAGCCAAGACGAATTCAATGTCACTTACAGGCGGAAATCACTGTATGTGATTGATTCCTCGGGAATAATCGAACATGTCATACCGGTATCTTCCGGCGAATACGCATCGGTCCGTGGGGAAGCCAGCCGTCTGGGATGCCTGACCAGTCTTCATGAAGGGCAGTATCTGCTTCCAGGATTCATCGACTTGCATGTGCACGCTCCACAATGGGCCCAGAACGGCGCGGCGTTGGATGAGCCGTTGGAGCGTTGGCTCGACAAGTACACGTTCCCCACCGAGTCCCGTTTTTCGGACAGACGGTACGCGGACAAGGTCCACGGCCATCTTGTCGACGCATTGCTGTCCAGAGGAACGACCACCGTATTGTATTTCGACACCATATACAGGGATTCGGCCATCGGACTGGCCCGGATCTGCGCGGAGAAGGGTCAACGCGCGTTTGTCGGAAAGGTCGTGATGGACGACCCGGACGCCAATCCCGAGTATTATCGCGAGACGACGGATGAGGCCGTGTCCGAAACCGAACGGTTCATTACGGATATCCGTGACATCGCTGCTCCGCAAGGCGTATATCCGGTCATCACACCCCGATTCATCCCGAGTTGCACCGACAGAGGACTCGAGGCATTGGGACGTCTGGCGTCCAAGTACCACTGCTTCACCCAAACACACTGCTCGGAAAGCGATTGGGAGCATGCGACCGTCCGGGAGCGGTTCGGTAAGAGCGACACGCAGGCCCTTAACGATTTCGGACTGCTCACGGACAGGACCGTGATGCACCATTGCGTGTATTTGTCGGAATCCGATGCGGATCTTTTCGTGAGGCAAGGCGCCGCGGTGGCGCATTGCCCATATTCGAACGCCTATTTTGCGGGCGCGGTATGCCCGGTGCGCAGATACCGTGGTCAAGGGGTGACGGTCGGCATGGGAACGGACATATCAGGTGGCTATGCACCAAGCATGTACGATTCGATCAGAATGGCCGCCATCGCCTCACGCATGTTGGAATGCGGAGTGGACATGAGGGTCGCCGCCGGCAGGCGAGGCGTCCCCGACTCCCAGATGACGCTTGATCGTGCCTTCTGGCTGGCAACCGCGGGCGGCGCGGATGCGCTCCATCTGCGTACCGGCCGTCTCGACGCCGGATATATATGGGATGCGCAGATTGTGGACATGCATGCCGCGCACGCGAATCTTCCGGTTTTCGACGACGCCGAGGACCCCAAAGTCATATTCCAGAAAATCATGAACCTGTCCGTTCCCGCCAACATCAAGAAGGTGTGGTGCCAGGGACGCGTGGCATATGGAAGCTGAGCAATCGGAATAACCGGGAGACGTGCCTCGGTCGCCAATCCGGGTTCCTAATGGACCGGAATCGGCGACCTGATCGGCTTCTCCACTTTCAGCCCCCTATCGATTCTTCCATGCGGCGTATTATTCCTGGAATGGACGCGGAACGAGTACGCCTCCCACGTATCGTTCTTCAATATCCCGGTCATCACCGGTGTAGATGAATCGTTCAAGCCGCTCCTCAACGGACAGCTCCAATGGGCTTTCATCTTCCCGGATGATCAAGGCATCGAATTCGTATCCCGGTTCGAACGAACCGACCTTCCCGAAAAACGCCCCTCCGGCCTTTGTCGCCATATGGAACGCCTCGGACAGGCACAGCGGCCTGTCTTCCGCGTGCCCGTCCTCAAAGGTCTTGGCTTTCGAGGCCTCTATCGTCATGACGATGTGACGGTTCATGGCGGGTTCATGCCCGCCTGCGACATCGCTGGCGATCGAGATCTTCAGACCGTAGTCGAGATTGCGGCGGACCGGCATGATGCCGCTTGCCAAATCCAGGTTCGATTCGGCGCAGTGCGTGAGCCAGACGCCATGTTCCTTGAGGATCTTTCGTTCGCGGTCCGTGAGCCAAATGCAGTGGGCCATGATCGTACGGCCGTCGGGCATGAGTCCGTATTGTTCGTACACTTCCGTATACGTCGGAATGTCCGGGTGGAGGTCATGCACCCATTGGATTTCGTTGCGGTTCTCATCAAGATGCGACTGCACAGGCAGATGGTAGCGGCGGGCGAGCTCGCCCAGTCCCGCCATGAGTTCCGGGGTCGTGGACGGTACGAAGCGGGGAGTGATGATGAACCCGATGTCCGGGGTAAGCTTTCTGGATTTTGCGATCAGTTCCTCGGTGCCAGCAAGACTGACATCCGTATCCTCGACCAGATAGTCCGGGGAATTCCGATCCATGTTGACCTTGCCTATCACCGGACGCAGTCCGGATTCCTGGCACAACTCCATCAACCGCAGCGTGGCCTCGTTGTGCAACGTGGCGAACGCGCTGAAACGAAGCGTACCGTTTTCCCAGAGCTTCGTGATGAACTGCCTGTACCAATAATCGGCCACATCGATGTCACTGTATTTGGACTCGGCCTTGAACGTGTACTTCTCAAGCCATGGCAGCAGTTCATAGTCAAAGCCCAAACCGGCAAGCGGATATTGCGGGGCATGAATGTGCAGGTCGTTGAATCCGGGAATGATGAGACGCCCGGAACGGTCGATGACAGTGATGTCCCCCGAATCCGATGGGAGGGATGAGCATACGCGCCTCACCCTCCCATCCTCGACGATCACATAACCGTCCTCGAACGTTTGGAAACGATCCGGGGTGGGGGCGAAAATGATGTCACCTTTATATGCAACCGTCATTGTTCCGGCTCCATGACGGTCTGGGCGTCCTCTGGCACGGCCGGAACGGACTCATTCGCCGTTTCCCCTGCACTCGGAAGAACCAAGTTGAGGATGACGGCCGTCAAGGCGCCCACGGCGGTTCCGGAGGACAGGAAATACTGCACGAAATCCGGGAACATCGCGGTCACTTCGGAGGAGATGCCCATGGAGCCGATGGTGACGGCCAGAGACAGGCCGATGACGATGCCGTTTCGGGAATCAATCCGTTGCTGTCTGACGACCTTGAAGCCGTTGATGATGAGGATCTGGCAGATAATCAGGAAAACACCATTGATCACGGCTCCCGGGATACAGGCGAGAACCGCCATGATCTTGGGGCACAGTCCCAGAATCATGAGCAATCCGCCGCATACTCCGATAACCTGGCGGCTGCCGATCTTGGTGATGCTGATGACACCCGCGTTAGTGGAGTATCCGGTCATCGGGGTGCCGCTGAATAGGCTTGAAATCAGACAACCGATGCCCATGCCGACGACGGCGCTGTTGTAGCGCTTGTCGGTCAGTTCCTCTCCCGTGACATCGGCGACCGTGATCCAGGTGCCGGTAGTCTCGCACAACACAAGAAAATACAGAAATGTGACGATGGCAATCGAGCTAGCATCGAATTTCGGCAGACCGAAATGGAACACGGACGGAAGCTGGAACCAGCTGGCATCGGCCACGGAGGAGAAGTCTATGTCTCCCATGAGCGCGGCGGCAACGCATCCGGCCACGATGCTGATGAGCACGCTGAACACGCTGAGGATGCGATTATGCGTGCGGTATTCGATTACGGTGCAGATGAGCAATGCGATGGCCGCGACGACGCCGCAGACAAGGTTGCCGGCCAGATTCTTGTTGTCATTGCTGGCGATTCCGCTGACCGCCGTCGTGGAAAGCGACAATCCTACGATCATGATGACCAGTCCGCCGATATAAGGCGGGATGCATCGTGCGACGAACTTCGCGAAAAGTCCGGTTGCCCCAAGGAGAACCAGGATAATGGCTCCCGGGATGATGCTCCCGGCCACGGTGGCCATGCCCTTTGACGCGCCGATGCTCGCGAGGGCGGTCAGACAGATGAAGCTGGCGCCTTGCACCACTGGCAGCTTCATGCAGAAGAACGTCTGAATCAAGGTGGCGATGCCGCAAGTGAAGAAGCACATTTGAATAAGGAACGTCGAATCAGTGAAATTCAATCCGACCAAAGACGCAAGCAGGAGTGGGAACACATAGAGATCCATGCTGAGAAGATGCTGCATTCCCAAAATCACGCTCTGGCCGATCGGCACTTTGTCGTTGACCCCGACGATAAGCCTAGTTTTTTCATCACCCATGTCTTTTCCCCCTTCATCTTCAACGGAAAAGACAGGAGGGCGTGCGCTCGGTTTTTGGGAAGAAGAGCGCCTGCCTTCCTGTCTTTTGGAATGAGATAAGTATCATCCCCACATGTTTAACAAACATTGCGGATTTGTTAAACAGGTCTTTCAGTAATTGCATGTCCATGAAGGGGAGGACCCTGTTATGGCGTTAGCGGGATGCCGCCTATGGTCATCCGGCCAGTCAGTGGACATTCGCAGTGCGACATTTGACGCGCCGCCGACGTAATCTAGGACCGTTTTTTATTTAAATAAATATATTTAAAAGTTTTGCAACGCTGACAGATGCATTCCTGCCTGCCGACAGAGGCCCTGCTTCTACAGGTAATATCTCAAATTTAGATACATGAACGTATCGAAAACACGGCACTTCTATAATCACCTTTAATCGTCTCCCGCCACTGTGAAAGACAGGAGACAGATTAAAAAGGAGAAGAAATGAAGAATAGCGCATTGCGCCGTCTGATCGCACTGGCCGCGGCAGGAACGATGCTTGCATCAGTCGCAGCCTGTGGTTCATCGTCCAGCGACAGCACAGCGTCCAGCAACGACAGCACATCACTGATTTCCGTGAACAACAGCGAGCCTCAGAACGGTCTGGTTCCGACCGACACGAACGAAATGGGCGGCGGCAAGGTCATCCGCTACCTGTTCGAAGGTCTGGTAAGTTTCGATTCCAAGGGCAAGCGGCATCTTGAAGTGGCCAAAAGCATCACTCCGAACAGCGACGCGACCGAGTACACCATCAAGTTGAATAAAGGGTGGAAATTCACCAACGGCGAGGCCGTGACCGCAAGGTCCTTCGCCGACGCCTGGAGCTTCGCGGCAAACGTCAAGAACGCGCAGAAAACCGCAAGCCGTTTCTCCACCATCCAGGGATATGACGAACTGCAGAATCCGAACGTCGATCCGAAGGCCACACTTTCCGGCCTTTCCACCCCGGATGACTACACTCTGGTCGTCAAGCTCAACAAGCCGGATTCCGTGTTCCCGACGAAGCTGGCTCACCAGTCGTATTTCCCGCTGCCAAGCGTGGCGTTCAAGGACATCAAGAAATTCGGCCAGGCTCCAATCGGCAATGGTCCATACAAGTTCAAATCATGGACGCATAACAAGAACATCATCGTCGTTCCCAACAGGGATTACAAGGGAAGCCGCAAGGTGGCCAACAACGGCATCGAATACCGTGTGTACACGGATGAGGAATCCGCGTATTCCGACGTGCTGGCCGGCAACCTCGATGTTCTGGACCAGGTTCCGCAATCCGCGGTGAAGACGTTCCGCAAGGATTCTGGCGTGACCGCATACAGTCAGGCCGGTTCCTCGTTCGAATCGTTCGTCATCCCCGAACACCTTGAGCATTTTGGCAATGACGAGGAGGGCCAGCTGCGGCGCCAGGCCATTTCAATGGCCATCAACCGCAACCAGATCGTCAAGAAGATCTACAGCGGCACCAAGACTCCGACCACTGATTTCACTTCCCCCCTCGTTCCCGAATACGCGAAGAATCTGAAGAACGGCGACAACTTGAAGTACAACGCCGCGAAGGCGAAGGAACTCTGGAAGAAGGCCGATGCCATCAAGCCTTGGTCGGGCGGTTTCCGTATCGCCTACAACGCCGATGGCGGTCATAAGGAATGGGTCGATGCCGTCTGCAACCAGATCAAGAACACTCTCGGCATTGATGCCGAGGGCGATCCATACGCCACATTCAGCGACGTGCGCAAGCGTGTGACGGATCGTTCCATCACCACCGCTTTCCGTTCCGGCTGGATGTTGGATTATCCGTCGGCCGAAGACTACCTCAACCCGTTGTATGCCTCCAGCTCCGCCGATGGCCATGGTTCGAATGATGGGGATTACAAGAACGCGGAGTTCGACAAGCTGCTGAACGCGGCGCTTGCCCAGACCGATGTGGAAAAGCGCACTGATGATTTCACCAAGGCGCAGGAGGTCCTCGCCGAGGATCTTCCTGTGATTCCGCTGTGGTATGACAACGTCGCCGCCGTTTCGGCGACGAATGTGAAGAACGTATCGTTCGATTACACCAACCTGCCTACCTACAACACCATCACAAAGTAACCTGCCTATATACCATCCTCGTGATGATTCCGATAAGTTCGAAAAATGGGTGTGGCCCCGGATTCGTAAAGTTCCGGGGCCACACCCATTCAGTAATCGGTTGGACTGTAGAAATCAGCTCTGCACATAGCTGCCGTTCGGCGATTTCCATCCGCAATTCATCATTCCGCTGTTGAACACCATCACGCCGTCACCATGCGCGGGGACGACGATCATACCTCCGTCGCCATGATGGCGTGCCACGCCATCCAATGTCGCCTTCGCCGCCTCTACAGGGCTTTCCCCGGCATAAAGCACGCGATCGGAAACCTGGTGTGCGGCCACTTCCTTGACGAACGCCTCGCCGATACCCGTGCAGGAGATCGCGACGGAATCATTGTTCGCATAGGTACCGCATCCCGGCAACGGGGAATCCCCCACACGACCAGGCATCTGATTCGTGATGCCACCGGTGGAGGTGCCCGCCGCGATGTTACCGGAGACATCACGGGCGGCCGCGCCGATTGTACCGTGCTTCTCCCATTCGTCGCCGTTGGACTGCGCCTCGCGCAACGATTCCTGACGTGCCTTCGTGATGAAGTATTCGCTTTCGCACAGTTCGATGCCCCACTCTTTGAGAAGGTCGTCGCTGGGCTTGGCGAACATGACGTGCTTGGTCTTCTCTTTGATGGCGCGCGCGACATTAATCGGGTTCTTGGATGTGGTCAGTCCGCATGCTGAACCGACCTCGCCGTCAACGCCGGTCATCAGGCAGGAATCCATGGATACGATTCCCTCGCTTGTCAACGCAGCGCCGCGACCGGCATTGAATTCCGGAGCATCCTCCATGACGCGGATTGCCGCGCATACGGCGTCCTCGGCCGGGGCTCCGCTTTCCAGAAGAGCGTATCCTGCCTCAAGAGCCCTGTTCAGATCCCTTTCCACCTGCGCGCGACGTTCCGGCGTGTCCTTCTTGCCACGGTCGCCGGCGCCGGCATGAATCACCAAAAGGATTCCGTCCGGATCGGACTCGGCGATTTGAACCGTTGACTGCGGCAATGCAGTTCCATCCATTGACATCTCTCTGCTCCATATGTCTTGTCGTTTCAGGTATTCGCCAATATCATACGTCGCCGGACGCCGTCGAGTGTCCTTCGTATGGGAATGCGGATTCCACAGGCGCGGATTCGCAGCGCATGCCATTCACCATTAAAACGAGCGCGTCATCACAACCCGCTTTGAAATCCATAAAAAGCGTGTTTGGTTCTGAACCAAATTCCGGTTCAGAACCAAACACGTCCCGCGGAAGCGCTCACAACGATATAGGTTTCAGCCGAAATAGTCTTTAATCTGTTTCACTGAACCGTACGACGCTTGGGCGCCATGCCCCGTTGCGGCATAGGCCGACACCAGAGAGCCGATTCGGGCACTATCCTCCAAGGAAAGTCCGCCGGCCAGTCCGGCACATACGGTTCCCATGAATGCGTCCCCACAACCGGTTGTGTCGACCGCCTTCACCCTGAATGCCTGCACGCGATGGATCTCTCCACCGTCAATGACCACCGACCCATCACCGCCAAGCGTGATAATAGCCTGCTGGTAGCCGAAATCTTCCAATTGCGTGGCGATCTTCCTCCAATCCGCGCAGCCCCAGTCACCTTCATCCGGCTCGTCCATTTTCAGCAATTGGGCCATTTCGTGCTCATTGAGGAGCAGGACGTCGGAGTTCTCTATCAGTTCCTTCGGAAGTTCGGGGACGAACGGGGAATTATTGAGCAGAACCCTGATGCCGTTTCCATGGCATAGACGGGCGCATTCGCATACGGTTTCCATCGGGCTTTCCAAACAGAGGCCCAGGACCGTGGATTCGAGGAGCTTGTCTTGGACGTCATGCACGTAGTCGATATCGACTTTCGCATTCGATCCCGCCGAATAAACAATGGTGTTTTCGCCATTGGCATCCACGGTGATCACCGTGGTGCCGCTGGGACCGGGGACTTTGGAGACCTGTCCGACATCCACGCCCGCATCACGGAGGCGCGAAAGGAGGAATTCAGCATTGCCATCGAAACCCACCGATCCGAACATCGTCACTTCGGCGCCTATATGTGCGGCTGCCGCGGCCTGATTGGCTGATTTCCCACCGGGGAGTATGGTCAGCGGACCACCGTTCACCGTTTCCCCAGGGCCCGGGAAACGTTCCGTCGTCACGGTGTAGTCCGCGTTCATCGAACCGATGATGGAAATTCTGCCGGAACTCCGGCCGATGAGTTCGAGTAGATCGAACGTTTCCTGCAGTTGCGTTTCTGAGATTGCCATGCGACACCGTCTTTTCAGAATGGGACACCGCAACGGAAGATGACATTCGCATATGATGTCGTCTCTCCAGTACGAATGACGAATTTCGCGTTCCTGACCCGCTCCTTGAAGCCACCGGCGCCGTCATGCGGTACGTAGGAAAGCGGAACGTCGTAATAATCCTTGACCCATTGTTCCGCCACACCGCCTTTGGCTTCCTCGGCCATCGTCCCTTCCTCCAGCACGAGCTCGGGTTTCAGAGACTTGAGGACGTCCTCGAAACGGGGAACGCCGAATACGAGAGCCAAGTCGATGGTCTCCACACCATCGGGGACAGGCAGTCCGCAATCCGAAACGACGAACAAGTCCTTGTGGCGCAGTTCCGCCAGTGCGGATGCAAGCTGCGCATTGAGTATTCCATTGGTAAGCATTGTCTTTGTTCCTTCGTGTTCTTTCATGAAAATGGTGTGCGCCGGAGCCTGTTCGCGATCGCGGCGCACACCATCAATCACGTCACTGGAAATCAGCGACGTTTTCCTTGGTGACCGTTTTGACGTCGATGGATTGAGTCTTGTCGACCTTCTCCCCCTTGATGGCCTTCACCGCGGCTTGGACGGCCTGCTTGCCGAGTTCCTTCGGCTGCTGGGCGATGGTGCCTGTCAGTGTTCCCTTCATCACAGCCTTCAGACCGTCATCGGTTCCGTCGAAACCAAAGACCTTGACGTCTTTTCCGGCCTTGGAACCCAATGCCTGAATAGCGCCCAGAGCCATCTCATCGTTTTCGGCATAGATGCCGACAACATCAGGATTCGCCTGCATCAGATTGCTGGTGACGTCGAGGGCTTCGGAACGATCGAAGTTGGCAGTCTGTTCCGCTGCGATTTTGATGTTGGAGTACTTCTTGATCTGCTTCTTGAAGCCATCTCCGCGGTCTCGCGTGGACGCGGCGCCTGGAGTGCCTTGGAGGATGATCACCTTTCCCTTCTCTCCGATGGCTTTCGCCAACTCGTCCGCCGCTTGGGCTCCACCTGCGACGTTGTCCGAGGCGATGTGTGAGGTGACGTCCTCGCCGGTGACCGATCGGTCAACGGAAATGACCGGGAGATTCGACGACAGCAACGGGGCCACCGCCGGCGATGCGGCATCGGAGTCGACGGGGTTGATGATCACGGCCTTGGCGCCTTGGGACTGGGCGTTCTGCGCCTGATTCTGCTGCGTCGCGGAATCGTTCTGGGCGTCGGACACCAGAAGGTCGACTCCGAGTTTCTTGGCTTCCTTCTGCGCTCCATCACGCAGATCGACGAAGAAAGGGTTGTTGAGGGTCGACACCAGCAGGGCGACCTTGTCGGAGCCGCTTGACGAGGAGGCCCCGCAGGCGCTTGCCCCCGCCACCAGTGTCGAGGCACAGACAAGGGCGGCAGCCACTCGGAATGCTTTTTTGACTTGTGGATTGAACATGATGATCTTTCTTCTTTCTGTTTGTTGTCCGCGGGACGTTTTTGGCCGGCGGATTGATGTTTTTTGCGATTTCCGCGTCCGTACCGTTTCCCGGCACGGACGCTTCTCGAAAAATCAGTGCGCGTCGACCTTGCGACGAAGCGTATCGAAGCTGACGGCGAAGGCAATGACCAAGCCGATGACCACCTGCTGCCAGAAGGAGGAGACGTTCAGGATGTTCAGGCCGTTGCGGATGACCGCGAGCAGGATGGCTCCGATGAAGGTTCCGGAGATCTTGCCCTTGCCGCCGGAAAGCGACGCTCCGCCAATCACCACGGATGCGATAGCGTCCATTTCATAGCCATCCGCGGCCTGGGGCTGTGCGGAGTGCAGACGTCCGGCGATGACGAGACCGGCCACCGCGGCGAAGATGCCGGACAGCATGAACACGGTGATCTGGGTCTTGTGCACGGAGATGCCGGAAAGACGGGAGGCCTCCATGTTTCCGCCAACCGCGTACATGGAGCGTCCGAAAGTCGTGAAGTTGAGAATGATGGAGGCGATGACGCCCATGATGATCATCATGATGATCGGCACTGGGATTCCCAGAATGGTGCCACCGAAGAAGTTGACGGTGCCCGATGTGGAGACCGGGCGTCCGTCAGAAATGACCAGAGTAAGGCCACGTGCCACGGACATCATCGCCAGGGTGGCGATGAAGGAGGGAAGACGCAGGAAGGCGTTCATCATGCCGGAGAGCGCGCCGAACACGGCGCCGGCGAGCAGGCCGACGATGATGGTCAGCCATGCGGGCAGCCCCATGTTTGCGCCGGTGTAGGCAACCAGCATGCTTGAAAGTGCCGCTGTTGCTCCGACGGACAGGTCGATACCCGCGGCGACGATTACGAATGTCTGTCCGAATGCCAGGATGGCGACGGTCGCCGCTTGGATTCCCACGTTGAGCAGGTTCGCACCGCTCAGGAAGGCCGGGGCGACGATTGACAGGGCGATGCACAGTATGACCAGACCGATCAGCGCTCCGTTCTGCGAGACGAACGCTTTAACGCGGTCTACCGCCGTTTTCTCTCTCGAATCGTATCCGAGCTTCATTTCTTTTGTGGCCATTTTATTCTCCTTTGAATATGATCAACGTTCGTTGTTGGTTTCGTTTTCCATGTGGGACACCGCGAGGGCCATCACCTTTTCCTGCGTCGCTTCCTTGGCCGGCAGGCATCCGGTAATCCGTCCCTCGCTCATCACCATCACCTTGTCGGACATGCCGAGGACCTCCGGCAGATCCGACGATGCCATGAGCACAGCGCCACCGTTGGAGGTGATCTCATTGATGAGGTCGTAGATTTCGACTCGGGCACCGACGTCGACGCCTCGGGTTGGCTCATCAAGGAGCAGCACTTTCACGTTGGCCATGGACCATTTGCCGAAGACGATTTTCTGCTGGTTGCCGCCGGATAGGGAGCCGGCGGATTGATTCACATTGGCCATGCGGATGCGAAGTTTCTCCGCGGTCTCGGCTTCCCTTTGCCGCTGTCCCCTGAGATCCGCGAAACCGAATTTTGAGGTGGGAAGCATAGTCGCTAGGCCAAGATTCTCCGCCACCGACGCCTCAAGTATGAGCCCTTGGGTACGACGGTCTTCGGGAACCAGTCCCAGACCGACGTGGATGGATTCCGCTATGGATTTCTTGGGAAGTGTCTTTCCGCATACCGTCACGGAGCCGGAGTCGTAAGTGTCGGCGCCGAAAATGGCGCGGATGGTTTCCGTTCGTCCTGCTCCGACAAGACCCGCGAGTCCTATGACTTCGCCGGCACGCACCTGCAATGAGACGTTGTCCAATGCGCCTTCGCGCGTCAGGTTCTTCACATCGAGCAGCACCTCTCCTGGCTTGCACGCGACACGGGGGAATTGGTTTGTGATGTCTCGTCCGACCATGAGCTTGACCAGTTCGTCCTCATCCGTCGAAGCCGGCACCGTGTCGATGTATTGTCCATCTCGCAATACCGTAACGACATCGCCGACACGGGCGATCTCATCGAGATGATGGGAGATGAACACCATCCCGACTCCCTTGGCCTTCAGCTCATCCATGATCTCGAACAGCTGGTTGCATTCCTTACGGGTGAGGGCGGCGGTCGGCTCATCGAGGATGAGAATCGAGGCGTCCTGCATCAGCGCTTTCGCGATCTCGACCATCTGCTGGCGAGCGACGCCAAGCTCTCCCATCGGGGTATGCACGTCCTCGTCCAATCCGATGAGTTTCAACGCGGCCTTTGCCTTCTTCGCCATGGCACGGTAGTCGACGAAACCGGTTTTATTGGGCAGCATTCCCAAAAACAGGTTCTCCATGATGGAGAGCTGCGGAACAAGATTGAGTTCCTGGTGTATTACCGCAATGCCGAATTTTCTCGCGGCCTCGACACCGGGGACCTGGACCGTCTTGCCGTCGATCTCGATATGTCCCTCGTCCGGCTGGTAGATGCCGCTCATCATCTTGATGACGGTGGACTTGCCGGCGCCGTTCTCTCCAAGTAGAACGTGCACCTTTCCCGGCTCCACTTTGACCGAGACATTATTTACCACTTTGGTGTTGCCGAATATCTTGGAGACACCAACAAGAGACAACTGTGTCATGTTTTCTCTTCCTTTACCAATGCGGCAACGTTACCGCATTTGAATACACTGTTCTCAAAGCCGCTTCCTTAGTGGCTTCTTGAAGTTATGTTTCTCATATCTCACGAGACCGGATCAACCTTTGACCTGGTCCCGCGATGAAGAATTCGCCCCGGTTTATATTCCGGTTTGTACCGTTCCGCGCTGGATGTAGGTCGTGTCCACACGCTGGGAGGAGGGCTTCACGCCATCCATCATGCCTAAGAAGGTACGGGCTCCCAGATTACCCAGCTCCTGCACGCGCTGGGATATTGCGGACACTTGGGGATTCGTCAGATGGAAAAGCTCGATGTCGTCGAACGAGACGAATGATATACCGTCTTTCAGGATTTCGTCCACACCGTTCATCTCCGCAATCGCATGCACGGTGTCCGGCGAGTAGCCGAACAGGAGCGCCGTGACGCCTGACGATTTCATCCGATGAAGCACCGCCTTCCAGGAGGACTGGCCCAATCCGGTGGATTCGACGAAGATGTTCTCCTCGCCGAACAGACGCGTTCCACATTCCCTGAAGGCGAATTCGCGTTCCCTCAGGCTCGGGGATCCTGAAATCGGTCCGGAGATATAGCCCACCTTACGATGTCCGCAATCACGAAAATCGCGTAGGGCGAGCTCAATCCCCGGCTTCGGATTAGAATCCACCAACGGAACTCCCTCGACATCCTCAGCACGCCGGTCGACGAACACTACCGGCAAATCCTTCTGCAGCAAGCGTCTCAAAGCCGCAGACATCTGCCCCTGCGGAACGATGATCGCACCATCGATATGCTGGGACAGCATATTGACGATGAATGCATCCTGTTGTCGGACGCTTTCGGAAGATGTTCCGATAAACGTGCAATATCCAGCTCTTGACAACGTATTCTGTACCGCATACGCAAGATCCGCGAAGTACCCATTGCGGATATCGGGAACCAACAAGCCAACAGTCTTCGTCGATGACAATCTCATCGCACGGGCGCGGGAATCCGGTATGTAATGTAGATTTCGCACGGCTTCCTCAACCATCTGCTTGGTGGTATCCGAGATTCTACCTTTGCCGTTCAATGCGCGGGATACCGTAGAAACGGAAACACCAGCGTATTGCGCCACATCGCGAATCGTCACGTATGCCATAGCACCTCCTTTCCAGATCTTCACGACTATGCCTCATGATCTTGGACCATTACCCGGATTATCAAGAGATCATCGTCGCACCATTTATGTTTTTGGAAGCGTTACACTTCCATCAAATCGGACTAAACCACGAGCGTTATCCGAATTTGGCTGATTCGATAACTGAAATTCAGTCCATAGACTCAATTGCAAGTTCTTTTAATTTATTGCGGTAACGTTACCTCAATGTAATCAGCTCCTTTACCTCATCTATGCGGTAACGTTACCGCAACTATAGCGCGCCATGAAAAATTTTTCAAATCTGTGATATTTCAGGCGTGTCTCAAGACAGCAAAGTATGCGAATCGACCCATTCCGACAGGACACTGCCGTGATTCCTGATGCGAGGCAGAAGCAGTTCCGTTTTCGGTGACTGTGAATCGACATGCCTGTAAGTTCGCGTCGCTGCTGACCGAGCTTCCATGATGCGCGCCCGCATCATGTTCCAACCTTTGACAGCCAATTCATTGGTATCCAGTGAGACGCTAGTTATGGGACGGTAGATGCCGCTTCTTTCCAGCATATTGCCGAAACCCATTATCGAGACATCCTTCGGTATGTCGAGATTCCTTTCTGCGGCGCGTTCCATGAATCCCGCAGCCGCCAAGTCGCTTTCACAGAACACCGTCGTTACATTGGCATCAATCAAAGCATTAGCAACTGCATATCCACCTTCAAAAGTATGAATCCCCTCTGCTAGATGGACTCTGGCCATATCAATCGATAGAACCCCCAAGGCATCGATAAAGCCGCGGCGGCAATCACTTCGCCCCTTGAAAATACAGCCGATGCAGCCACACGTATCTTGCAACAAATATTCGGCGGCAATCCTTCCACCCGCATAATCGTCATATGCAATCCCATCGCACCAAGTTTCCGCGAATAAGTGATCAACCAGTATCACCGGGCATGAGACCTTTCTGACATCCTCATACAATTCCTGTTCGCGATTGACTGATTCCCCTGATGCGACGAGGAACAATCCTTCCGGGGAAAGCCCTGAGATTCGTCTCATTTCAATGCTTTCGCGTAGCCGTTGGTTGTCAGATACGTGCACGATTAGAGCATATCCGTCATTCAAGCATTCACGTTGCAGATTTTTTATCAACGCCGTAAATCGCAAATCCTCTATGGTCGGAACGATAAGCGCGATGTCAGCGGTTTTTCCTGAGACAAGATTCCGTGCAAATTGATTAGGCCGATAGTGCATTCGACGCGCGGACCGGATGATCCGTTCACGTGTTTCTCCGGAAACACGTACTTCACGGTTGTTCAGCACCAAAGAAGCGGTGGCAGTAGAGACACCCGACAGTGCGGCTACATCCTTTAACGTTGCTCCATGAGACATGGTATCTTGCGTCCTCCTATGACAGAACACGCAATGAGTCATAATCATTATTCATGATAACCATATTCATGACGCCGCATCCACCGATATCAGCTGCCACACAGCAAACCTCCCCAACATGATTTGTACCAGCCGCCGAACAGAAGCGAGATTCTCCCAATATGGCAGGCAATATACAGGAGATTTTCTACACAAGTGACTGGTGACGTTTTCTTAGTTTCCCCAGTGGAAGGAAACCCAAGAAAACGTCACCACGCCGATTATGGATGATTTGTCTGAATACGGCTCAGTCGGCAACCGCGGCCTCATAATCGGACAGGACGGCCTCCTTGAAAGCGCGTCCCTCGGGTCCGACGAATGTGGCGATGCTGTTCAACGGGATCGTATAGAAGAACATGCAGTTCACCTCGTCCGTGGGCCATACCGGGATTCCACGGGCCTCGAACTCGTCGGCGCGGGCTTTGAAGATCCTGGAGCCGACGGGGTCGTCGGTCCATTCCCTGATGGTGGACATGTCCGTCAGTCGCAGCGTCTTTCCGTCGCCGGCCAATTCGATCTCCACGGTGTCCTCGATGTCCCTGGAGGAGGACGCGA
>ERZ808240.2604-NODE-2604-length-19197-cov-14.959827_pt1 | contig 19197 bp, 16 predicted proteins | sample MGYA00521084_ERZ808240 | MGnify/ENA primary metagenome ERZ808240 (study PRJEB31516, sample SAMN03275571) | gut metagenome | biome: mammalia-associated habitat; material: feces | host: Papio cynocephalus | place: Kenya | collected 2012-08-06 ...
TATTTTGCTTTTTTCTCATTTTTCTCTTGAATTTTCTTAGCAGATTTCTTGAAACCGCACAAAAAAATCCGTTAGAATATAAATAGGATATTAAACGGCGCGTAATAAAAAGTAATACTGCTATTTATTTTTACATAGAATTTAGTAACATAAATTCAAAGGGGTGCGGAAATGAAACAACCAAAGCTTAAATATCATTTTCACAATCCAAATCCGCCGGACAAGTCTGCCGAATACATATTAAAAATTTTAATGCAGGTCAATGCCGTAAAGGCGGAAAACGCCGTGAGATCAGCACAGGAGAAAATTAAAAATGAGGATTGATTATTGTCTTTGATTCGTAAATGTATAATTATCTGCTTTTCATTTTTCGTTATAAATTCAAACAAAGAATACGAGTCCGTAACGATAATTTATATTTTATATCTTAATATATCTCTGATTTTTGCTATTAGGTTTATCGGGTAAGGTCATTTTAATTAGGCCGTTTTCAATCGCAGGACCTAAATAATTTTTGCGTAGAGTTTCTTTTGACTTAAGCCCTAATAAATCTAAAATAGCATTTGCAGTATATGGAGTATCGTATTCCATAACTGAAAGCAACTTCTTAACATATTCAGAAAGATTATCCGAAGAAGAACCGGCAGTATTTAATATTTCATCCAACACTGTACTAATCTGCGTTAGCATAAACTCAATAAACATAGTGCTTGCACCGTCTATATGACATTTAGCTATTGCATCATAATACCCATCCTGAAACTTCTCGATTTGGCTTTCAATCGGAATAAATTCAAACATAGGTCTCCATGCGGCAAGTATTGCTGTGTGCCAAAGTCTTGCCATTCTTCCGTTACCGTCTGAAAAAGGATGGATAAAAACAAATTCGTAGTGAAATACAGATGCCAGAATTAACGGATGCACCTTATCGCCGGAGTTCTTCATCCAATCGAATAAATTTTGCATCTGTTCGGGAACAAATTGTGCGGGCGGTGCCATAAAAATACACTTATCACCGTTAAAGACGCCTTCTTCTCCCTTACGGAAGCTGCCGCTTTCATCCTCTATATATTTAGTCATAACGCCGTGTAAGCGCTTAAAATCTTCTAAGTTATAAATATCAAACTTTCCGATTTGCTCATAAGCGGCATAAGCATTTTTAACCTCTTGTATTTCCTTGCGCGCACCAATAACAGTACGACCGTTTATAACGTCTCTAACCTCCTCCAACGACAAAGAATTAGCCTCGATTTTAAGAGATGAATGAATAGACATAATTTTATTGTTCTTACGTAAATGCGGTTTTGAATCTAAATTTGTGCGCTCGTTCATTTTACCGATTTTTTCTGAAATTGCAGACACAAGTGATAATATTTTATCCGTTATTTGATATGGCGGTATATATGACATTTTAATATCCTCCGACTTGCTTACTATCTTGCTTATTATCTTACCACATATTCATTGATTTATCAAGGATAAAATCACAATATTTGCAATTATAAACACTTTAAAAAGCGTTATTTGTAAAAAAGCACAGGAAATACGTTTAATGAAATGCTGCTGACGGATGGGTTTTCATAATGGGCACTTTTTTGTTGACAAAACAGGTTCTTTTAGTTATAATAGAAGTAACAAAATACGAGATGTTATAGAGGAAATTCAAATGAACATTGCAGTCTATTGCCGAGTGTCAACCGAAAAGGAAGATCAACTCAATTCGCTTGAAGCACAAAAGAAGTTTTTTGCGGATTATACTGCCAGAACAGGTGACAACCTTGTAAGACTTTATGCGGACGAGGGGCTTTCGGGCACCAAAATCAAAAACCGCAAGCAATTCTTGAAAATGATGTCCGACGCCGAGCTGCACTTATTTGATATGGTGGTTGTTAAGGATATTTCCCGTTTTGCGAGAAATACCGTTGACCTGCTCCAAAATATCAGGAAATTAAAGGCGCTCGGAATCGAAACACAATTTTTAACCGCAAATATGACAAGTATGGGAAACAGTGAATTTGTGCTTACAATATTCGGAGCACTGGCGCAGGAGGAAAGTGCAAATACCTCAAAGCGTGTTAAATTCGGTAAAAAAATCAACGCTGAAAAAGGCAAAGTACCGAATTTGGTGTTCGGTTATGATAAAATACCGGGGGATTATTTTAATCTTGCAATTAACGAGCAAGAGGCGCTGGTAATAAAACAAATATATGATCTTTATATAAATTACGGGTGCGGCGCTGCGAAAATTGCAAATGTACTTAACGAAAACGGCATTAAAACCAAAAGAAACTGCCGCTGGAGCCAAAACGCCGTATGCCGCATACTTACAAATGAACTGTATACCGGAAAGGTAATAAACGGCAAGGAAGAGGTTGAAGATTTTTTAACCGGCAAACGCGCCGAGCGGGATGAAACCGAATGGATGATAACCGAAAAACCGGAGCTTAAAATTATAGAACCAGAGCTTTACGAACAGGTGCGGCAGATTATGAGCGAGCGTAACAAACGCTTTAAAACGGATAATGTTAAGCAAAGCAATAAGCATTTGTTTTCAACCCTTATAAAATGCAAGGAGTGCGGCTGGTCATTTAGGCGGAGTGTGCGTAAATATAAAAACACATATATTAAGTGGGTATGCTCAGGTCACAACGGCAAGGGGGCAGACAGCTGCCCGAACGCCGTAACGGTTGATGAAAATGAGCTTATAGAGGTTTTGCAGAATTATTTTGCCAAATTACTTGCAAACAGAAAAAATGTTGTTAAATATGTTGTGAATGAATTTCGGCGTGTGTATAAGGCAAAGGATGAAAATATCTCTTATGAAAAAGAGCTTAAAGCCAAAATTGCAAGGCTTGAAAACACAAGGCAAAAATATATAGATTTATACACCGACGATATTATAACAAGAGCCGAAATGAATGAAAAAATAGGCGGAAGCAAAAAAGAACTGGAAAGACTGCAAAACGAACTTAAAGCAGTATCGTATCATCTTACAAAGGAAGAGCAGTTAGAGGGCATATTAAACAATACCTTTAAGGAAATTGAGGATATAACAGATGTCAGAAATATGACAAACGCCCAGCTGAAAAAAATTGTTCAGAAAATCGAGGTCGATAAGGACGGCAATGTGGATATATATTTACGCTTATTCGGCGAGCTTGGCTTGGATCAAAGCGTTCTAATATATGACAGCCGTACATAAAGATGTAACCGAACGATTATGCCATGAAAATCCGCAGCTTTATAAAAGTGTAAAGCAGGTGCTTGAAAAAAACAAACAGGAACGTCACATACGCGGCGGAATGGCTACACGCCGAAAATATAAAGGAAAATAGGCAATAATAAACCGCGCTGTATGCTTTTGTGCTGCAGCGCGGTTTTACTTTCTACTTTTGGTAGGTGGACTTTATTATTAAATCATTTTATAATGATGCTGAAAGGTGGAATTAAAGTGAATCAATACGTAACGGGTTCTCTTATAAAGGAAATGAGAATTAAAAACGGGCTTACGCAGGCGCAGCTGGCACAGCGGCTATGCGTAAGCGATAAGGCGGTTTCAAAGTGGGAGACCGGAAAGGGATATCCCGATATTTCGCTGCTTGCGGACATTGCAAGCGCCTTTAATATTTCGGTTGCCGAGCTGCTTGCGGGAAATACGGTGGATAATACGAATATTTCGGCAAATATGCTGCGTATAAGCTTTTATGTATGCCCTATCTGCGGCAACATATTTTGGTCGGTCGGTCAGGGTACGGCAATATGCCATGGTATAACGCTTACACCGCTTGAAGCAGAAGAAGACTTAAACGGTCATTTGCCGAGCATTCAAACAGCAGAGGACGAATATTATGTTTCGGTACAACACGAAATGAAAAAGGAACATTATATTTCTTTTATTGCCGCGGTTTCAAGCGACCGTGTTCAGCTTGTAAAGCTTTACCCCGAAGGGGACGCGGCTGCAAGATTTAAAAAAAGCGATGTTAAATACATTTATTATTATTGTAACCGAGGAGGGCTTTTTAGACTTAAGCTTTAACAGAATAAACGCAAAGCTTAAATTGAATTTTGCCTGTACGGTTCAGTATTTTTTATTTTGCAGGGCGATTTCGGTGTTATAAATTGCCTGAACCGCCGCTTTATCGGAATTTATAACTATATATGTGTATATTGCGTCAAAAATGGTAAGCTGAGCAATTCTTGAGCTCATTCCGAGTATTGAGTGCTTTGTTTCATCGGATTTTGTGAACAGCGCTATATCCGATGCCTCTACTATGGGGGAGGCGGCGTAGTTTGTTATACATATCGTGGCGGCGTTGCCGATTTTCGAAAGCTTTAACGCCTCTACAATATCCTTTGAGGAGCCGGAGTGCGATATGCCTATTGCAACGCTTTGCCTGTCCAAATGCGAGGCGATTATTGCCTGCATATGGTTATCGGTGCAGCTTTGCGCGTCCAGCCCCAGCCGCAGAAATTTATGCGCCGCGTCCATAGCTATTGCCGCAGAGTTTCCAAGCCCGAAAACAGCTATGCGGCGGGCGTTCATTATCAGCTTTGCCGCATTTTCAAGCGCGGCTTCGTCAAGCACGCCTTCGGTGCTTTTAAGCGAAACGGAAATATCCGCAATACGCTTTTTGAAAATTTCAAAGCAGCTGTCCGTTCTTTTTATTTCACTGCTTATGGCAGATGTTGAGCCAAGCTCACCGGCAATACCTATTTTAAGCGCCTGAAAGCCGTAAAACCCCAAGCGGCGCGAAAAGCGCACCACTGTCGCGTCGCCGCAGCCGCAGATCTTCGCAAGCTCGGTTACCGAGCAATCGGTAATGTTTCGGCTGTTTTCAAGAATATAATCGGCTATTTTTTTCTCGGCTCTGCCCATTTCGGGGTAGAGCTTTCTTATTTTGTGTACGGTGGATTCCATTATTCGCTCCAAAATGAAAATATTTTTCATTATTATACCATTATTTTAAAAAACAGTCAATAAAATAAAAATAAATTTCATTTTGCTGTTGCTTTTATCTCTTGAATTTGGTATTTTAAAAATATGAATATAAACGGGGGGATATTATGCTTAATTACAAGGTGAAAATAGGTCTTGTGCCTATGCGCCGCAACACGACCAACCGCCCTGCAAAGACCTTTTTAACCTGGGTTTCGGCAGAGGAACGCGGTCACAGACTTGTTGACTACATAGAAAAAAACTTTAAAAGCGAAAATGTAACCTTTACGGACAGCAAGGGGCTCGGCTGCGCTGACCTTATTTACGACGATAAATCGGCGGAGGATATTGTGGAGCGCTTTAAGGCGGAAGAGGTTGACGCCGTTGTTATTATAAACTGCAACTTCGGCAACGAAGAAGCGGCGGCGGACATAGCAAAGGCTCTCGGAAAGCCGGTGCTTTTGTGGGCGCCGCTTGATGATGAATATTATGTCAACGGTATGCGACCTACCGATTCACAGTGCGGTCTTTTCGGGGTTTCGCGCCAGTTCCAGCGTTTTCACATTCCGTTTTCGCACCTGCCGTGCTGCCGTGTTGAGTCGGACGAGTTTAAAGAGGGCTTTGACAGCTTTGTGCGCGTTGCCTGTATGGTTAAAAACTTTAAGGGTATGCGCATAGGTCAGGTAGGAGCGCGCCCCGCTCCGTTCTTCTCGGTAATATGGAACGAGGGCGAGCTGATGGAAAAATTCGGCATAAAAATAATCCCGATAAACTTTGCGATTATCGAGCAGAGAATGAGGACTGCCGAAACGGACTACGCCGACGAAATAGCGGAGTACGAGCAGTATTTCCTCACAAATTACGAGCTTGACGATCTGACGCCGAAATACATAAAGCCCATGGCGACAATGACCGCTATGTATAAGCATCTTTTTGAGGAGTTTAACCTTGATGTTCTTTCGGCGGAATGCTGGACCGCGACGCCTATTATGTTTGACGGCTTAGCCCCCTGTGCGCTTTACGGTTTGCTTAACGAAATGGGCCTTATGGTTTCGTGCGAAAGCGATATACACTGCGCTATGACAATGGCGCTTTTAAGGTGCGCGACGCTCGGAAAGGGCAGACCGCTGTTCGGAGAGTTTACGGTACGTCACCCCGAAAACAGAAATGCCGAGCTTTTGTGGCATTGCGGACCGTTCCCCGTAAGCGAAATGGCTGAGGGTACAAAGGCGCGCCTTGTGAATCAGCGCGCATGGCTCAGGGGAAGAGACGGCGAGTACACGGTTGCCCGTATAGACCAGGAGCATGGCGATTATATGGTACTGCCGCTTATTTGCCGCACAACAGAGGGACCGCAGACTCACGGCACATACATATGGGGCGAATTTGAGGATCTGCAGGCGGTTGAGGACAGACTGCTTGACGGACCGTACATTCACCACTTTGTTGAAATGCGCGGCGATTACCGAAAAGAAATTAAAGAATTCTGCAAGTATTTTCCCAACCTTAAGGTTGACGAAACGATTAAATAATTTAAAGGAGACAGAGAAATGCAATATCAGATGAACGAATTTTTATTTGCAATGATATTAACCGAGCTTGAGGACGCGGTGGGCAAGGAAAACTGCTCTACCCGCGCGATAGACAGGGTTACCCACAGCGTTGACTATTACTGGCTTTCCCGTATGTGGGCGGACCGCGGCTGCCGTATGCCGGAGGCTGACATAATCGTATGCCCAAAAGACGCCGAAGAGGTTTCAAAGGTAGTTAAAATAGCCAATTACTATAAGCTCCCCGTTACCACATGGGGTGCCGGCGGCGGCACGCAGGGCGGTGCTATACCGGTTTGCGGCGGAATACTGCTTGATACAAAGCGTATGAACAAAATATACGAGGTAAATACCGAGGGTATGTACATAGAGTGCGGCACAGGCGCTATATATAAGCATATCGAGTGGGCGGCAAATGAGGTAGGCAAGGCTACAATGCACTATCCGTCAAGCCTTACCTGCTCAACCGTGGGCGGCTTTTTGGCTCACCGCGGCATAGGCGTTTGCTCCACAAAATACGGTAAAATAGACGATATGGTGCTGCAAATGGAGGTTGTACTGCCGAACGGCGATATAATTAACACCTCGTCCGCACCTAAGCACGCCGCAGGACCTGATTTAAACCAGATATTCATAGGCTCCGAGGGTACTCTCGGTATTATAACAAAGGCTCAGATAAGAATTTTCGACCAGCCTGAGGAGCGCCGTTTCCGCGGATTCTTATTCCAGGATATGACGGGCGCTTTCAAGGCGGCGCGCGAGCTGTTGCAGAAATTCAAGCCCTCTGTTATGCGCCTTTACGACGAGGCGGAAACCGCTTCGCTTATAAAGAAAATAGTAGGCGTTGAAAGAAAGGGCGCGTTTATGAACGTCGCTTACGAGGGCGACCGCGAAATGGTAGAGGTTGAGGAGAAGATACTGCTTAAAACCTTTGCAAAATACGGTGCTGAGGATATGGGAAGCGACTACGGCAAAAAGTGGTGGGACGAAAAGATTACATTCTTCTACCCCGGCTATATGATGGATATTCCGCAGATGTTCGGCACAATGGATACCATTGCTCCCTACGGCAAGATTGAGGAAATCTACTGGGCAATGAAGGAAGCCATTGAAAAGAACTTCCCGCAGGCGAAGTTTATAGCCCACTTCTCGCACTGGTACGAGTGGGGCGCAATGGTTTACGACCGCTTTATTATTGACGGTAAGGACGTACCGCAAGACCCGGTTGAGGCGCTCAGACTTCACCAGGCTGTATGGACCTGCGGCGTTCGCACGGCATTGGCTCACGGCGGCGTTGTAAACGACCACCACGGCGTGGGCATTAAGCTCGGCAGACTTATGAAAGAGCAGTACGGCCCTGCAATGCAGGTGTTCGAGGGTCTTAAAAAATCGCTTGACCCGAACGGCATTATGAATCCGTTTAAGTTAGGTCTTTAATAGGGGGAAATGAAAATGAATTTATCTGATAAAGCTAAACAGCATGTTGATTCCTGCCGCTTTTGCTGGATGTGCCACCACATTTGCCCGATAGGCAACGCCACAGGTCACGAAAGAAGCACCGCCCGCGCACGCGCGCTCGGTATTTCGCTTGTAAACCGTAATGCTATCGAACTCAGCGAAATAATGGATAATATTTACGAGTGCTGCACCTGCGGCGGCTGCGTAAACGTTTGCGTTACGGGCTGGGATCCGGTTATGTTCACAAAGGAAACAAGGCTTAAGGCGGCGCTTGAGGGCGCACTGCCCGAATACATAAACAAGCTCGTGGACAACTGCCTTGAAACTGGCAACGCTTACGGCGAAACCGAAATTTCAGCCGAGCTTAAAAAGGCAATAGAGTCTCACTCCGCCAAGACCGATACGCTCCTTTATCTGGGCGTAGACGCACGTTATAAAGTATCTTGTCAGGCCGTAAAGGCAATAAAGGTACTCGAAAAGGCGGGCGTGGAGTTTACCGTGCTTTGCGACGAGCCTGCAAGCGGCTCGCAGCTTGATTTCCTTATCAGCGCGGCTGACGAAACCAAAAAACAGATGGAAGCCGCGGCAAAGGTATTTAATGATTATAAAACGGTAGTGCTTTACGACCCGAACGACGCTAAGACCGTAAAACAGCTTTATAAGGAATACGGCATTGAGGTAAAGGCAGACGCCGTTACATATACCTCGTTTGTAGCAGGTCTTTTGAAGGACGGCAAATTAAAGGCGCATAACACCGGCAAAACGGTTGTTTTCCAGGATCCGTATCAGTTATCCCGCGACCTTGAGGAAACCGAAGAACCGCGCGAGATAATAAAGGCATATGCCACGCTGCATGAAATGCTTTTAAACCGCCGCGAAACCGTTTGGGCAGGAAATATTTTAATGGCTGAGTATCTGCCCGAAGTTATAAAAGAAGTTGCCGCGCGCAGACTTTACAATGTTGAAAGCATACACGAAACCGCGGTTGTAACCGCCAGTGTTTCGGAATATGCGGCGCTTAAATCCGTAGAGCAGGATAAAATAACTGTTCTTTCAATCGAAGACTTGATTTTGGGCTAAAGAGGTAATAAAATTATGTTAGTAACATTACAGGAAATAATAGGAATGGCGGAAAAGGGTAATTACTGTATACCTGCCTTTAATGTATACAATACCGAAACCGTTATGGGCGTGTTTGATGCGGCAGAGGAGGCAAAGGCTCCTGTTATAATGCAGGTTTATCCCCGCCTTTTCAACGAATATGTGGGCTATTATTTAGCCCCCGCAATTTTAGCGGCGGCTAAAAAGGCTACCGTACCGGTTTGCTTCCACCTTGACCACGGACCGAGCGAGGCAGAGGTTATGAAAGCGTTAAGACTGGGCGCTACGGGCATTATGCTTGACGGCTCTACACACCCGTTTGAAGAAAACGTTGCGCTTACAAAGCACATTGTTGAAAGCTGCAAGGCGGTAGGCGTAGGCGTTGAGGGCGAGCTCGGTCACATAGGCAGTGTTAACGACGACGCTATGGACGAATTTACAAGCCCCGAACAGGCGGCGGAATTTGTAAAACAGGTAGACGTCACCTGCCTTGCGGTGCTTGTGGGCAACGCTCACGGTCATTACAAAAAGCCCCCGAAGCTTGATATTGAAAGAATAGCCGCAATAAGAAAGGCAACGGGCGGTATTCCGCTTGTTCTGCACGGCGGTTCGGGCATACCGGACGACCAGGTTAAGGCTGCAATAAACGCGGGTATCCGCAAAATGAATATCGGAACGGACGTATGCTGCGCCTTTGCGGACGGCACGCTTGAAAGCCTTAACGACCCGAACAGAAGCCTTGCGGTTGATATGTTTATGAAAAAGCCGATTGAAAGCGTAAAGAAATTAGCGCTTTCAAAAATAGCGCTTACGGGTGCAGACGGAAAGGCAAGATAAAATGAACAAAGCAGTAGGTATCGGCGCGTGCGTTATGGATACGCTGATAAATGTGCCGAATTACCCCAAAGAGGATACAAAAATGCGCGCCGAGTCATCAAAGCAGGCAGGCGGCGGTCCCGTGGCTACGGGACTTGTCGCCGCTGCAAAGCTTGGCGCAGAAACCGAATTTTTGGGCGTTCTGTCAGACGATGCGGGCGGCAGCTTTTTAATAAAGGATTTTAAGAAATACGGCGTTAAAACCGATAATATCGAAGTGCTTTCGGGCTACCGCTCCTTTACCTCGGTTATATGGCTTTCGGCTAAAGCGTCAAGCCGCACCTGCGTGTTTGATAAGGGCAATCTGCCGCCCTTGAAGCTTAATGACGAGCAGAAAAAAGCTATAATCGGCGCCGACCTGCTTATGATAGACGGCAACGAAATGTCGGGCGCTTTAGAGGCTGTAAAAATCGCACGTGAAAACGGCACAAAGGTCCTTTATGACGCGGGCGGGCTTTACGATAACGTGGAAAGTCTTTTGCCGTATGCCGATATACTTATCCCGTCCGAGGAGTTTGCGCTCGGTATTACGGGTGAGAAGAAGGCGGAAAACGCCGCTAAAAAGCTATATGAGAAATATAACCCCGACGTTGTTGTTGTAACTCAGGGTAAAAACGGCGGCACGCTTTATGACGGAACACGCCTTACCGCTTACCCGGCTTTTTCCGTAAAGGTTGCCGATTCAAACGGCGCGGGCGATGTTTTCCACGGCGCGTTTGCCGCGGGTTATTTAAAGGGCTACGATTTTCTTAAATGCTGTTATTTTGCAAGCGCGGTATCGGCTGTTAAATGCACCGGCGTAGGGGCTAGGGAAAGCGTACCCGATTTTGAAACCGTAAAAAAATTTTTGGAGGAGAACGGTTATGAACTTTAAAAAAACATACAAGCCGAAAAAGGGCTATACGCCCATAAGCAAAATAGGCGAGTGCTCATTAAAAATGCTTGAATTCGGTATGATAGAGCTTGACGGCGGCGAAACACTCGGCTATAATACTGAGGATAAGGAAACCGCTTTTATAATGCTTGAAGGTCACTGCGATGTTGAAGCAAACGGCGAAAAGTGGGAAAACATAGGCAACCGCAATACTGTTTTTGAAAACAGAAAAGCCGAGAGCTTTTATATGCCGCGCGATCAAAAGCTTACAATTACCGCAAGGGATCACATTAAAATTGCGGTTTGCGCCTCTTTAATAGACGAAAAGACCGAACCGCAGGTTCTGCGCGAGGATCACGTTGTGTTAAAGCTGTTGGGAGATGTGCCTTATCAGCGCGAGACCAGCTTTATTATAGACCAAAACTCAAACGCCAAGCACTTGACCGTAGGCGAGGCTTACGTTACCGAGGGCAACTGGGCAGGCTTCCCGCCCCACAAGCACGATGTGGACAATATGCCGAAGGAGTGCATAGCAGAGGAAATTTACTATTTCCTGTTTGATCCCAAGCAGGGCTTTGCGGTGCAGTGCCTTTACACGGCGGACGGCAGTATAGACGAGGCTTACCGCGTTAAAAACGACGAATTGGTTGAGTTCCCCTACGGCTACCATACCACCGTTGCAACGCCGGGGTATAAGACCTATTTCCTGTGGCTTATGGCGGGCGACCACCAGGGCTTTAACAGAAGCAGTGACCCCGACCACGAGTGGATAGAAAAGAAATAATACATAGGGGCTGTTATTGCAGCCCCTTTTGTGATAATATATAGGAGAGAAACTTATGCTTAATAACCTGAAACTGAAAAACCCCGATATTAAGCTTTATTCGGTAAACAGCGAAGAATTTAAAACCTTCGGCAGGGTTATAACGGGGCTTGATACCTCGGAAATAATTAAAGCCGCCGAAAAAATAAGCAGACCGGCGGAAGGCTCTGCTTATACGCCGAGCGAGGAAAGCTTTGAAAAGCTGCCCACCTCAAAGGAAATAGAAAATAAATTTTTCGGTACGCTGCCTGTGCAGATAGGCTACTGCCACGGACACAACTGCCTTTTAAACGCCGCCGAATGGCATATGTCAAGTGAGATCAACATTGCCGTAACGCCGCTTGTTTTAATTTTGGGGCATATATGGGATATTGAAAACGGAAAAACCGATTCTTCAAAATTCACGGCGTTCTATCTGCCCGCGGGCACTGTCGCAGAGGTTTACTCAACCACACTGCATTTTTGCCCGTGCGAGGTGGAAAAGGGCGGCTTCGGCTGCGTTGTGGGGCTGCCGCTCGGCACCAATACGCCGCTTGAAACAGAAGTTCCCAACCCGCTGCTATTCCGCAAAAATAAGTGGCTTATAGCTCATAACGATAATAAGGGACTTATAGATAGAGGCGTACTTCCCGGTATTTCGGGGGAGAATTTTAAAATAAATTATTAAGGAAAATAAAATATTAAGGATTTTTAAAATGCAGGTATTTACAGCTACACTTAACCAAATGCTGGTGCTGTTCATTTTTATGGCGCTGGGTTTTTTCTTAAATAAAAAACGGCTTTTGCCGCTTGACGATTCGGTAGTGCTTTCAAAGCTTGAAACCTACGCCTTTGTGCCGTGCCTTGTTTTTTCGGTATTTTATAAATACTGCACGGTGGAAAATTTTAAACAAAAATGGACATATATGCTTTACGGTGCGGCTGTTATGGCGGTATCTCTGCCGATAGGCATTGTTTTGGCAAAATTCTTTGCAAAGGACGGCTACCTTAAAAAGATATATACATATTCCTTTGCCGTTGCCAATTTCAGCTTTATGGGCAACGCCGTGGTGCTGGGCGTTTTCGGCGAAAAGGTGCTTTTTGATTATATGATATTCACCCTGCCGCTTAACCTTTATGTTTATTCTATCGGTACGGCTTCTTTAATTCCTGCCGAAAAGGGCGGCAAGCTCAGCGTTAAAACCTTTGTGAATCCCATTTTTATCGCGCTTATTTTGGGCGCTGTGTGCGGTCTTTTTGCCGTTCCGCTGCCAAAGTTTATAACAACAGCAATATCAAGCGCGGGGGCGTGTATGTCGCCCCTTGCAATGCTGCTTACGGGCTTTGTTATAGGGGAGTACAGCCTAAAAACCCTTGCAAGCGATAAAAAGGTTTACTTAGCCTCTGTTATAAGGCTTATAATATTGCCGTCCGCTTTTATGGCGGTGCTGTTGCTGCTTAAAACCGATAAGGATATAATAAGGGTTGCCCTTTGCGCTACTGCTATGCCGCTCGGTCTTAACACGGTGGTGTTTCCCGCGGCATACGGCGGCGATACAACGCCGGGTGCGGGAATGGCGCTTGTTTCTCACTTGATTTCGGTTATTACAATACCCGTAATGTTTTCAATTTTTATTTAGGAGGTAAGTATTTTGAAATACCTACTCGGCATAGATTTCGGCGGCGGAGCGTCAAAAGCAACGCTTATAGATGAAATGGGCAATATTGTTGCCGAAAGCACGGCGGAATATCCCACCCTTTACCCCGAACAGGGCGCCTGCGAGCAGTCGCCCGACGACTGGATAGCGGCGCTTTGCAAAAACACCTCGGAGCTTTTAGAAAAATCGGGGATAAACCCCGCAGATATACTCTGCATAGCGGTAGACTCCGCTACACATACATTTTTACCCTGCGATAATAATTTTGCGCCGCTTATGAATGCGGTTCACTGGACGGACACGCGCTCCCGTGCCGAGGCTAATGCTTTAAGGGGCGAAAAGGGCGGCGAAATATTTAAAAAGACATTTCATAAGCCCGACACCATATGGACCTTACCGCAGCTTTTATGGCTAAAAAATAACCGTCCGGAGATATTCTCAAAAATCGGGCATATCTTTTTTGAAAAGGATTATATCCGCTACTTTTTAACGGGCGTGTTCTGCACCGATTATATTGAGGCGCAAGGCAGTATGCTTTATGACTGCGTTTCTCAAAAATGGTCAGACGAGCTGTGCGCCCTTTGCGGAATTGATATTTCGGTTTTGCCGCCTATTGTGGCGCCCACCGATGTTATAGGAAAGATACAGGAAAGCGCCGCGAAAAAAACAGGACTTAAAGCGGGCACGCCCGTTATTTGCGGCACAACCGACACCTGTATGGAGGTTTTCGCTTCGGGCGCTACTCAAAAAGGGGATATTACCGTTAAGCTTGCAACGGCGGGGCGCATTTGCGTTATCACCGATATGCCTTACCCCGACCGCGACCTTGTAAACTATTCTCATATAGCAAAAGGACTTTGGTACCCAGGCACGGCAACCAAGGCGTGCGCCGCCTCTTACCGTTGGTACAGGGATACCTTCGGCGGGGATTATAAGGAATTGGACGCCGCCGCCGCAAAAATCCCGATAGGCTGCGAGGGTATGATATACCACCCCTACCTTAACGGTGAATTATCACCTTATGCCGACCCTATGCTTTGCGGCAGCTTTACGGGTATCCGCGCAACCCATACAAGGGCGCATTTCACCCGCGCGGTGCTTGAGGGCGTGTGCTATTCGCTGCTTGATTCAAAGGCAGTGCTTGATAAGTTAGGTATTGAATACGGCTCTGTTGCCGCGGCGATAGGCGGCGGCACAAAGGGCGAGCTTTGGCGGCAGATGACGGCGGACGTTTTGGGAATAACCCTTAAAACAGCCGAGAGCAGCGATTCATCATTAGGCTCTGCAATGCTTGCGGGAATTGCGGCAGGCGTGTTTAAGAACCCTGCCGACGCGGTGGCAAAATGCGTTAAGCCGAAATCCGTAACCGTGCCGAACCCCGAAAACACCGAAAAATACCGCAAGGTATTCTTAGAATATAAAAAGATACACGACGCGCTTGCCCCGATATACGACGCGAGGTAGAAAATGAAAATTGTTGTTTGTGTAAAGCAGTCTGCCGACGGCGAAATTAACCCGTTTGACGCGAGCGCTTACGAAACCGCACTTGGTATAGACGGGGCGGAAATAACGCTTTTAAGTATGAGTCCAGAAAAGACCGCGCCGTTTCTTGAAAGCTTAACGAGACTCGGCGCTAAAAACGCCGTGCTTTTGTGCGACCGCGCCTTTGCGGGGGCGGACACCCTTGCAACCTCGTATGCGCTCTCCCTTGCGATAAAAAGGCTTTGCCCAGATTTTGTTTTCTGCGGCAGGCAATCGGTAGACGGCGATACGGGGCAGGTAGGTCCCTCACTTGCGGTAAGACTTGGGTTTCCGCTTGTAACAAACGTTATGTCGCTTAAAAGTACGGAAAACGGGCTTTCTTATACCGACCGCTCAGAAAACGGCGGCAATATATCCGCGCCTGCGGTTATAACGCTTGAAAAAAGCCGAAAACTGCGGCTGCCGAGTATTCGCTCTAAGGTGAAACCCGTTGAAATTTTCTCGGCTGGCGATATTAACGCCGATATTTCGCTTTGCGGGCTCAAAGGCTCGCCTACGCGCGTTTTAAAAACCTTTGAAAACGATTCCGACCGCCGAAGCTGCACATTTATATCGCCCGATAAGCTGATGTGGGCGATAGAAGAGGGGCTTAAAAAGGGCAGACAGAAAATAAAACCCACCGAGAGTGCAAGCAAGCTTAAAAATATGTGGTGCGTTGGCTCTTCACCCATAGAATTTGCAAAAACGGTGGGAGAAAATATAACCGTAATTGACCCCGATACCCCCGAAAAAACGGCGGAAAAAATCCGCTTAGGTCACCCCGACGCGGTTTTGTGGGGGAGCGATATTAAATCAAAGGCTTTAGCGCCGCAGGTTGCCGCCCTTTTAAACACGGGGCTTTGCGCCGACTGCACCGCGCTTGAAACCGACGGCGAAACGCTTTATATGTACCGTCCTGCGTGTTCGGGCAATATAATTGCGAAAATAAGGTGCGAAACAAAGCCGCCTATGGCTACCGTGCGTACCGCCGAGGAAGAACAGAAAAAAATTATTATAGGTATAGGCTACGGCGCGCGGGAGCATATAGCAAAAATAAAGAAATTTGCCGAAAAAATAAACGCGGGTATAGCCGCAACGCGCAAAATGGTAGACAGCGATTATCTGCCCTATGAATTGCAGGTGGGGCTTACGGGCAAAACGGTAAACCCGGATGTATATATCGCAGTAGGTATTTCGGGCGCGGTGCACCATATTGCGGGAATAAAGCAATCGGGAACGGTAATCGCAATAAATTCCGATAAGGACGCACCGATATTCAAATACGCAGATTACGGAATTACAGCCGACATATCAAAAACCGTGTGAGCTATATGCCTGATCGCACAATAAATTTAAGAACGCTGTTAACAGTTTTTCACTTGACAATGCGGTACTTTTGTTATATCATTAACAAGGTCGAAAATGCGGCTTAATTCGTTTTCAAGCCGATTATATCGGTCGCAATATCTCTAAAAACGGAGGAATAGCTATGTCAATACTTATTACCGGCGGGGCCGGCTTTATAGGCAGCCATACCTGTATAGAAATGCAAAATGCGGGGTATGACGTTGTTGTTATAGATAATCTTGATAACAGCAGTAGCAAGTCGCTTGAACGGGTTGAAAAAATCACCGGCAAACCGGTTAAGTTTTATAAGGAAGACGTGCGTAATAAAGAGGCGTTACGTAAGATATTTGCCGAGAATGAAATTGAGGCTGTTATACATTTTGCAGGTCTTAAGGCGGTGGGCGAGTCTGTCCGCGAGCCAATAATGTATTATGACAATAACCTTATAAACACAATTGTTTTGCTTGAGGTTATGAATGAATTCGGTGTTAAAAAGATCGTATTTTCTTCTTCCGCTACCGTTTACGGCGTTGCAACCGAAATGCCGCTTGTAGAGGGTATGCCGCTCGGAGCAATTAACCCCTATGGCAGAACGAAGCTGTTTATCGAACATATTTTAAGCGATCTGTATGTTGCCGATAAGGATTGGTGCGTAGCTTTGCTGCGCTACTTTAACCCGATAGGCGCGCACAAAAGCGGTCTTATAGGAGAGGATCCCAAGGGAATACCCAATAACCTTATGCCTTATATTTCGCAGGTTGCCGTAGGAAAGCTTGAAAAGCTGCATGTTTTCGGCAACGATTATAAAACGGTTGACGGTACGGGTGTGCGTGATTATATACACGTTGTTGATTTGGCTCTCGGTCATGTTAAGGCAATAGACTGGGCGCTTAAAAATAAGGGCTGCGAGGCGTTTAACCTCGGTACCGGCAACGGAACTAGCGTTTTGCAGCTGCGCGACGCATTTGTTAAGGCAACAGGCGTTGAAATACCTTATGTTATAGATCCGCGCCGTCCGGGCGACCCCGATGAGGTCTATGCAAATGCCGATAAAGCCAAAAATGTACTCGGCTGGACAGCAAAGTACGGTATAAATGAAATGTGCGAGGATACATGGCGTTGGCAAAAAAATAATCCTAACGGATATGAAGATTAAACTGCTTATAACGGAACGGTAAAAACCGTTCCGAATATCCGCCTGTGGCGCAGCTGGATAACGCAGCAGATTCCGATTCTGAAGAACGGGGGTTCGAATCCCTTCGGGCGGGCCAAGATTAAGGTTGCATTGTAAAATGCAGCCTTATTTTTTGCTCAATTGAACCGAAGGGATTCGAACAAGGCGTAAAAAACAGTCCGGCGGACTGTTTTTTAGCCGCGGCAACGAGCGCAGTGAGGCGATAGGCACGGCAGTGCCGAGACAAAATCCCTTCGGGCGGGTCAAAAATCCTCATTCGTAAGAATGGGGATTTTTACTTCTTACCTCAAAATAAAATCGGTAACGGGATTTTTAGGAAGTAATATGTAAGAGTTAATAGGTGCGGTGCGGCTTTGCCGCCGATTGTAAATGCAAGGCTACACCTTGCTCTTTTTTTGTATTACAGAGATATAAACATTTGCCGTCTGCACAATATCACTTGCCGCTGAAATTATTTAAGGGTTTGAATTTGCACAAAAAATGATAATTTATTCGGCTTTTGTATAACAATAAGATCGGTTTAACGCAAATAGGCGTAAAACAAGCAAATTTTAACTAATTGCAAGCGCTGCTTGACAAAATGCAAAGCAAATTTTGTTGCTTGCAAGCGGAAACTCTGATATAATTACTAAAAACTTTTAAAAAGGAAGTGGCGCAATGCTGTCTGATAATATCAGAAATTACCGAAAAGAAAATAATATGTCTCAGGATGAACTTGCCGAAAAGCTGGGTGTTTCAAGACAAAGCGTCAGTCTTTGGGAAACCGGACAAACACAGCCTACTATCGATAATATTATTGCTTTGGCAAAAATTTTTAATATTTCATCAGATGAAATTTTAGAGGGCTCCGACAGGGCGAATATTATAAAGGAAAAGACTGCCGAAGAAAAAAGAAAGGGCAAGCCTAAAATAATAGCGGCAATTGTTATTTCGGCAGCCGTTATTGCATGCGGTATATTGCTGTTTGTGATTTCAAAAAATAATAAGCTTAAAAATAACGGCAGCAGCTCGGCAGGGGCAAGCGGGAATATTTCCCAATCGGAAAGCTCAAATGCCGGCGGTGCAAAAAAGCCCGACGCAGCTAAGGCGGTTAGCGGAAATACCGGTAATGTTAAAAATAATAATTCCGACTCCGGCGCCGCAAGCGTTGCCGATAACAATACAACCGCCGGCAATACCGACAGCGAAACCCCCTCTGCCGCGGAAGCCGTTAAACAGTTTGATTTATTTTCTTATTGCAAGGATTTTGCAATTAAAAAGGGCAACCTTAACGGGGATTATACTATTTATCAGCAGCGCGCTTCAAAATACGGCGGAAATGCAAACGAATATTTTTCAATATCGTATTGGGGAGACAGCAATATGGTTGAATTTTGTCTTCATTGCCCGCTTGACGAAACATACAGCATAAATTTCTATATCCGTATGAGGGGCGGATATAATAAAAAATACGAATATCTGTCATCGCGTTATTACAGGGATAACGGCGAGAGCGTAAGAAGCGCTGCGGGGTATATAGACCCGTCTGTATTCTCAGATAATTACCCTTTAAGCTGTGATGAGTATAAGGGCAGCTTTGACGGGCAAAACGAGTTTATGGAAGAAAGCAGAGTGGGAATCTGCGACCTGATACACTGCCTTAAAAAATTTGTTGATACGGAAAATATGGAATGTGATTTTTCCGCATTTGAATTTGTTAATTTTTAAGCTGCAGCCAAAAAGCGTGAAAAAATCCGTATTTCCTTTTTTAAAAGAGAACGGATTACCGCGCGCCTTACGGCGTTCGCAATGATAAATTTTTCCACACACAAAGCCGACGTTACAAAACGTCGGCTCAGTCTGTCGAAAAAGTCCAGTAAAAGCTGGGCTTTTTCGCATA
>ERZ808240.2605-NODE-2605-length-19193-cov-4.751489_pt1 | contig 19193 bp, 11 predicted proteins | sample MGYA00521084_ERZ808240 | MGnify/ENA primary metagenome ERZ808240 (study PRJEB31516, sample SAMN03275571) | gut metagenome | biome: mammalia-associated habitat; material: feces | host: Papio cynocephalus | place: Kenya | collected 2012-08-06 ...
CTTGAGAAAGATTTTGATGATGATACAGAAAGTATTATCACTAATGAAAGATATACATATATATCATCAATCATTGATGATTGTGTTAAGAAAGCACAGACTAAAGATAAGCTTTCAACTTCAGATAAGATTGATAAGATTGTAACTAACAGAATATTGGCTCTTCCAATATTTGCAGCAGTTATGTTCTTAGTATATTACATTGCAATGGTAACAGTTGGTTCAGCAGCCACAGACTGGGCTAACGATGGTTTATTTGGTGATGGTTTCCATCTTTTCGGTATCGGTTCTTCAGCCTATGAAGAAGTAAAAGAAGAATATGGCGACTCAGATGAAATCATTGCAGCATATGTAGATAGCCTTGGCTCATCAGGTGAGGAAATAGCAGATGCTATTGACACAGAAGCAGAAGACTATGAGTCAGAGGAAGCTGTAAAGGCTCTTACAAGCCTTAAGGCTATGGTTAAGTCATCAGATTCAGTTGACTACACAGTAGAAGACGAAGATACACTTGCAACTACAGAAGATACAGCAGATGCTGATGATATCAAGGAAGCTATTGACCTTGCTATCAAGTATGATGGCGCTGCACCAGATCCAGCTAATTATGGTGTATGGGTTCCCGGTATTCCAAAACTTATCGAAAATGGTCTTGATGCAATTGGTTGTGCAGACTGGTTAAAAGGACTTATCCTTGATGGTATTGTAGCCGGTGTTGGTGCTGTACTTGGTTTCGTTCCTCAGATGTTAGTATTATTCTTATTACTTGCTATCTTAGAGGCATGCGGATATATGGCACGTATCGCATTTATTATGGATAGAATCTTTAGAAGATTCGGTCTTTCAGGAAAGTCATTCATTCCTATTCTTATCGGTACAGGTTGTGGTGTTCCTGGTATCATGGCTTCACGTACAATCGAAAACGAAAGAGACCGTCGTATGACAATTATGACAACAACATTTATACCTTGTGGTGCTAAGACACCATTCATCGCTATGATTGCAGGTGCTATCTTTGGTGGTTCACCATGGGTTGCAACATCAGCTTACTTCATTGGTATGGCAGCAATCATTGTATCAGGTATCATATTAAAGAAGACAAAGTTATTCAGCGGAGATCCAGCACCATTCGTTATGGAACTTCCTGCATATCATATTCCAACAGTTGGCAACGTACTTAGAAGTATGTGGGAGCGTGGCTGGTCATTCATCAAGAAGGCTGGTACAATCATCCTCCTTTCTACAATCGTTGTATGGTTCACAACATACTTTGGATTCACAGATGATGGATTCAGAATGTTAGCAGAAGATGAGATTGATATGAGTATTTTAGCAAAGATTGGTAGTGCAATCTGCTGGATATTCACACCACTTGGATGGGGTAACTGGCAGGCAGCCGTAGCCTCAATAACAGGACTTGTAGCCAAGGAAAATATCGTTGGTACTATGGGTATCCTTTATGGCGGCGGAGATTTATCTCCATATGCAGCACTTGCACTTCAGTTCACTAAGTTAGCAGGATTCTCATTCCTTACATTCAACCTTCTCTGCGCTCCTTGCTTCGCAGCAATCGGTGCTATCAAGAGAGAAATGAACAGTGCTAAGTGGACATGGACAGCTATTGGATATCAGTGTTGTTTTGCTTATGTAGTATCACTTTGCATCTACAATATAGGCAGACTTATCGCTGATGGCGCATTCAGCATCTGGACAATTGTAGCATTCCTTTTAGTAATAGGCTTTGTATATCTGTTATTCAGACCAACAAAGGAAGCTAAGGAATATAAGAAAGCAGCCGGTGTTAATTAATAATAGCAATAGTAACTTCTGCTTGAATTACTATTATGGAATGTATGCCTTAGCAGCAAAACTTTCCTGATTATCAGTCTGGTACGTAGCAAAGATATATTGATGGTATAATATGATGTAAGTATTAAAAGTATAAAATATCATAATATATTTAATAACATTTATCATATATTAATGCTGTGTGCCAGGCAAATATTAAGATTTATAAGACTAAGATAACAAGCAACAAAATGTCACGGAGGTCAGTAATATGGGTACAGTAATAGTTACAGTAATATTAATAGTGATTGTAGCCGCAATTGTATTCAATATGGTTAAAGGCAAGAAGAATGGCAAACACACATGTGGAGGAGATTGCGGACACTGTGGAGGCTGCCACTGATATAGGAGGCATCTATGTTAAACTACGATTCGGGTGATGAGAATGCTTCTGATATAGTTAGTTATGAAAGAAGCAAGATGCAGAAAGATATGATTCTGCAGATGTTAAAGAAAAGGGGATGCAGAATAACTAAGCAGAGGATGATGCTGTTAGATATTATTCTTGAAGAAGACTGCTCATGCTGTAAAGAAATATACTATAAGGCAAGCAAACTAGATCCTAAGATTGGAACGGCAACTGTTTATCGTATGATAAATACACTTGAGGAGATTGGAGCCATAAGTAGAAAAAATATGTATAAAGTGTCTTGTGGCAAGGAATGTGCAGAAAATAATAATACGTTTACTGTTGAGTTCGATGATAATTCAGTGATTAATCTGTCTGCCAAGAAATGGAACCAGATAATACAAAAAGGTCTTGCTGCCTGTGGGTATATAGATAACCAGACAGTAAAGAGCGTGACCAATATACCCTTTTGTTCTTGATAGTTCTGATAATGATAATAAATGAGTGTTTAAAGCATTTATTTTACACATGGAAAATGTATTATAAAAATACATAGCCATAAAAGATATAAAATAAATAGAATAATAAAAACAACATATGTGTGAATCAATTAATAGGAAAGATTAGATACATTGACAAGAATAAGAAAACCATCACATATAACGCAGACTTTAAAATCAGGGCGTTATGTGTGGTGGTTTTATTGTTCAAAGTTAATAAAACGATAAAATTTATCATTAATGAAAAAACAGGTGGAAATATTAAATGATGTGGTATATTATAATACCCAAAATAAAAAGCAGATATACTATATATGGTTAGAAACTGATAAAAATAGTTAGTTAAAACTATATATAGCATATATAAATTCAGAAAAGAGGTAAATAATTATGAAAAACGTATTAAAGAAAATCGATGCAGTTAAAACAGGAATATTTGCAGCAGGTGTACTTTTTGGTACAGCCGGAATCAAAATCTTATCAAGTGATGATGCTAAAAAATTATATACTAACTGCACAGCAGCCGTATTACGTGCAAAGAAGTGTGTTATGAAGACAGCAACAAACATTCAGGAGAATGCAGGTGATATCTATGCAGAAGCTAAGGCTATTAATGAAGAAAGAGAAGCAGCAGCTGAGGCAGTAGATGATATCGATGAAGATGAAGAGCTTGATTTAAAAGAAACAGAAACAGAAGAATAAAACTTAAGAGGCCAGGTTATGAAATTCTATATAAAACACAGCATGAAAGGTCGTATAAGAGTTCATATGGATATGAAACGTATGACTTATAAACAGGCTGACATTCTGGAATATTACCTTAAAAATATAGAATCTGTTTATGAAGTTAAGGTATACGAAAAGACATGCGATGCAGTAATAAGCTATACGAATGATAAGAAATATATAGTTAAAAAACTTGCACAGTTTAGCTATGATAAAGTTCAGGTTCCAGAGGATGTACTTACAAGCTCTGGAAGAGAGATGAATGCATATTATCAGGACAGGCTTGTTAATAAAGTGTTCTTACGAATGGCTAGTAAGGTGTTTCTGCCAATACCATTCAGAAATGCAGTAACAGCGGTCAAATCTGTCAAATATATTGCCAATGGTGTTAAGACACTTGCAAAGGGTAAGATGGAGGTTCCTGTACTTGATGCAACAGCTATTGGTGTATCTATATTAAGAAGTGACTTTAACACAGCAGGTTCTGTAATGTTCCTTCTTGGCATAGGCGAGATTATGGAAGAATGGACACATAAAAAGTCTGTTGGAGACCTTGCAAGAACAATGTCATTAAATGTAAGTAAGGTATGGTTAAAGACAGCTGACACAGAAGTGTTAGTGCCAGTAAACAAGATTAAGAATGATGATGAGATAATAGTCCATGTAAGTAATGTTATACCTTTTGATGGTGTTGTAACACATGGAGAAGCTATGGTTAATCAGGCTTCACTTACAGGAGAATCAGTTCCTGTTGCCAAGAAAGAAGGCACGTCAGTATTTGCCGGAACAGTTATAGAGGAAGGTGAACTTACTATACGTGTCAAGCAGAATGGTGGAAACAGTAAGTATGACAAGATAGTTAAGATGATAGAAGAATCAGAAAAACTTAAGTCAGGACTTGAAAGTAAGGCTGAACATCTGGCAGATTCACTTGTTCCATATACACTTGGCGGTACAGCACTTACATATCTTTTAACAAGAAATGTGACAAAAGCACTTTCAATACTTATGGTAGATTTTTCATGTGCATTGAAACTGGCTATGCCTATAACAGTATTGTCAGCTATAAGACAGGCGGGTCAGAAGGATATAACAGTAAAAGGCGGCAAGTTCCTTGAGGCTGTAGCAGATGCGGATACAATCGTATTTGATAAGACAGGTACACTTACCAAGGCTACACCAACAGTTAAAAGTGTATATTCATTTAACGGAGATGATGAGGACGAACTGTTAAGAATGGCAGCATGTATGGAAGAACATTTTCCACATTCCATGGCCAAGGCAGTTGTTGATGCTGCGGCTAAGAAGAATCTCAGACATGAAGAGATGCATACCAAGGTGGAGTATATTGTGGCACATGGTATATCAACGACTATTAATAATAAGAAGACTATTATAGGAAGTTATCATTTTGTGTTTGAGGATGAAGGATGTCATATTCCAGAGGGCAAGGAGGATATGTTTAATAATCTTCCAACACAGTATTCACACCTTTATCTTGCAATTGAGGATAAGCTTGCAGCGGTTATATGCATAGAAGACCCTGTAAGACCAGAGGCAGCAGCAGTAATAGCAAGATTAAAAGAACTTGGCATATCAAAGGTTGTTATGATGACAGGTGATAGTGAACGTACTGCTAAAGCTATAGCAGAAAATGTGGGCGTTGACGAGTATTATTCTGAGGTTCTTCCAGAGGATAAAGCTTCTTTCGTTGAGAAAGAAAAGAAAGCTGGAAGAAAGGTTATTATGATAGGCGATGGTATCAACGATTCACCAGCTCTTTCAGCAGCAGATGTAGGAATAGCAATAAGTGATGGAGCCCAGATAGCAAGAGAAATAGCAGATATTACAGTCAGTGCTGATGATCTTTTACAGATAGCATTTCTTAAGGATCTTAGTAACAATCTTATTAAGAAGATTAACCGCAATTATAGAACTATAGTATCGTTTAACTCAGGACTTATCGCACTTGGAGTGCTTGGCATCATACCGCCTACGACATCTGCACTTTTACATAATACTTCAACATTATTGATAAGCATGAACAGTATGAAGGATATACCTGTTGAAGGATAATATAATTAGTAAAATTGACCCAATTGGCAAAAAAAAGCCAATCAGGGTCAATTTTTTTTAAAGTAATGATACAGAAAATATGACCCAATTGGAAGATTGCTGTTTTGCCTGTTTGCAGGCATAAATCAATGGTGTTAAACAACAACGTAAACAATAATACAACCAGTTTATTGATATACATTATCATTAATAACATTTCTTTTTTCTCTAAAAATATTATAATATTAATATGCAGTTAGACAAATCTAACTAGCTACAGACAAAAAGTTTAATCTGGAGTTCAAACCAATATTTTCAGTTGTAATTTTCTTATGAATATAAAATCAAAATCAAATTATAAAATCAAAATCAAATAAGAAAATGAAAATTAAAGAAAATGTTCAAAAAGAAAATACTAATGAAGGATTAAAAAGGAAAGCGAGGGAGTGTTATGTTTCTTACTGTGAAAGATTTAAAGAAATCATATGACAATGGTTCTACAAAGGTAGAAGTACTTAAGGGAATCAATTTTGAAGTAAAAAAAGGGGAAATATGTGTATTACTTGGTCCATCTGGTTCTGGTAAATCTACATTACTTAACATAATAGGCGGAATAGACGATGCAGATTCGGGGTATGTCAGTATCAATAACGAAAAAACAAAAGATATGAAGGAAAATGAGCTTACAAGATATAGAAGAAAACATCTTGGATATGTTTTTCAGATGTATAATCTGATTCCTAATCTTAATGTTAAAGAAAACATAGAAGTGGGAGCATACTTAAGTGATTCGCCACTTGATATAGATGAACTTATTAATACACTTGGACTTTCAGAGCACAGATATAAGCTGCCTAATCAGTTATCAGGTGGACAGCAGCAAAGAACAGCCATAGGAAGAGCGATAGTCAAGAATCCTGATATACTTTTGTGTGATGAACCGACAGGAGCTCTTGATTATCACACATCTAAGGAAATATTAAAGCTTATAGAAGATGTTAATAAAAAATATGGAAATACAGTAATTATGGTTACACATAATGACGCTATACAGAATATGGCAGACCATGTTATCAGGTTAAGAGATGGAGAAGTTATGGAAAATATATCCAATACTCATAAGATCGATGCCAGCAATCTTGAGTGGTAGCCAGATAGTATATGAAATAGATAAAAGTGGAATGTGTAAGGAAAGGTAAGGTTATTTGATATGAAAAATCCTTTGAATAAGCGCCTTTTAAGGGAGTTGAAAGGGGAACTTGCCAAATATATAGTTATATTTGTATTTATGACATCAGTTATAGGTCTTATCAGTGGTTTTCTTATAGCTGATGGAAGCATGTATGATACATACATTAAAAGTTTTGAGAAGTACAATGTGGAAGATGGCAATTTTGAGTTGTATTCAAAAGCAGACGATGACATTATAGCTAAACTTGAACAGGATAATGTCACAATATATGAGAATTTCTATAAAGAAGAGAAGGTTGTAAAGCATAATGATAATAAATGCGACGAAGACAGCCAGAGTACGCTCAGATTCTATGTTAACAGGGAAAATGTAGATAAAGTAGACGTTATGGATGGATACCTTCCAGATGGTATTGATGAGATTGCGATAGACAGAATGTATGCTGTTAATAATAGTATTAAAGTGGGGGATACGATAACGGCAGGGTCACGCATGCTTAAGGTAACAGGATTAGTTGCACTTTCAGATTACAGCAGTCTGTTTTCGGATAACTCAGATACCATGTTTGACTCACTTAAATTCGGTGTGGGAGTTGTATCACAGAAATGTTTTGATGCCTATGATGATACACATATTCATTATGTTTATTCATGGTTGTATGATAATAAGCCATCCGATGACAAAGAAGCTAAAGTCATGGCAGATGATTTTATGAAAACAATCGCTTCTAATGCAATAATTGTTAATTATATACCGCAGTATATTAATCAGGCAATACATTTTGCAGGTGATGATATAGGAAGTGACAGAGCTATGATGATAGTGCTTCTGTATGTACTTATTGTGATTATGGCATTTGTGTTTGCGGTAACAACAAACAACACTATTGTAAAAGAAGCTAATGTTATAGGAACATTACGGGCATCCGGATATACAAGAGGTGAACTTTTAAAACATTATATAGTCTTACCTATCATAGTTACCATATTTGGAGCACTTGTGGGCAATATACTTGGATATACAGCATTTAAAGGAATATTTGTGGATACATATTATCAAAGCTATTCATTTCCGACATATCATACATTATGGAATGAAGATGCTTTTATTTTAACAACTGTGATTCCGGTTATTATAATGCTTGTCATCAATCTGCTCATAATAGGATATAGATTAAAACTTTCACCGTTGAAGTTTTTAAGAAGAGATCTTACACGAAAGCAGAAGAAAAAAACTGTGAAACTGCCAGAATTTAAGTTCTTTAACAGATTCAGGCTAAGAATAATAATACAGAACCTGCCTAATTATATGACATTATTCATTGGAATATTGTTTGCCAATATACTACTGCTTTTTGGACTTATGCTTGGACCTTTGTTAACGCACTATCAGAATGAAATACTTGATAAGCTTATAGCAAACCATCAGTATGTGCTTAAGGTGCCGGTTGATGTTGATGATGATAATGCTGAAAAATACTGTGTGAAATCACTTGCAACAATAGAGGGCAGATTAAAGAGTGAGGATGTGCTTGTATATGGCATTAAAGATAACAGCAGCTATGTAAATATTGATACGGAATTACTTAAGGATAATGAAGTATATGTAACAGAAGGTTATGCTGACAAGTTTCAGATAAAAAAAGGCGACACGATAACTCTGAAAGAAAAGTATGATGATGATAAGTATGAATTCGTTGTAAATGGTACTTATGATTATCCTTCATCATTTGCAATATTCATGTCAGATACAGAATATAAGCGTATATTTGATAAAGCAGAAGATTATTATAGTGGATACTTTTCAGACAACACACTTGATATAGATGAAAAATATGTCGCTACAGAGATAACAATAGATAATCTTACAAAAGTATCAAGACAGTTAGACCGTTCAATGGGAGCTGTATTCAATCTTGTGAAGATATTTGCAGTTGTGCTGTTTGCAGTCCTTATGTTTCTTCTTACCAAGCTTATAGTTGAGAAGAATACAACATCAATATCCATGGTTAAGATACTTGGCTATTCTAACCGTGAGATAAGCAGGCTGTATGTGACATCAACCACAATCGTAGTAGTCATATCAGTAGCAGTGAGTATCGGGTTATCAGTCATCATAATGAATTATCTTTTCCGTGTATTCATGGAAAAAATGTCAGGCTGGATATCCTGCTATTATGCACCATATCTGTTCCCAGTAATGTTTGTGTTAAATATAACAGTATATGCTGTAATATCACTATTTATGATAAACAAAATAAAAAAGATACCAATGGACGAGGCATTAAAAACAGTGGAGTAATGAAAAAAAGAGAGAAGCTGTAAAATGTAATATTGCATACATTTCACAGCTGCTCTCTTTTGATATTCTGTCTATACAATTAATATGATTCGGATATATATAATAAAACAAAGATAGTCAGAATAAAAATAAAATATTTAAAGTTAAAATATAAAAATTAAAATACTAAGTAATAAAACCCCTATAATATTACCTGTAAAATTATTTATAAATCTCCTGCCAGCGTGATACCATTTCAACTGCCTCTATTTCTGATGATACCTTTGTTACAATCATACCATCAAGATAGATTTCATAGACTGGAAACTTCTTCGCACTGTTTCCATGTTTTACCTCTACTTTGCTGTACTTTACACGCTCCATAATAAAAACCTCCACATATTATCAGTATTTCTAGATTGTTATGATTCACATCAACAACATCAGTTATTATATCATAGTGAATTTTAAATTAAAATATCAGTTTTTGTATTGGTACCAAAGTACTAAAAAACAAATAAAAACATTGCATATTTATTCTATTTTTATTATAATTAATAACATAAGTAAATCGTAATTTACAATCGTATTAAGGAGAAAGTATTATTATGCATTCACAACAGGATGTTGGATTTAACGAAAGTTATATTGCAGCACACAGGCTTGACAAAAGACTGGCTGTTATAGATAGATTTTATCTTACAAGTGTAACAAACAGGGCGTTCAATGATTATTTTGGTAACGCTACATATGGTTGCATAACCGAATTCGTTAATCCAGGGGAAAAAGATAGTTTTATAGAATTTATTGATGGGTTTGATGGTGCAGAGACTGAGAAGTGTTTTCTGTTTAGGAACGGCAATGATGAGTACAGGTTAAATCTTGTTAAGCTTCTTGCTTTTGAAGGGGATTCAGTGCTGCGTAATATAGATATTGAGATGCTTGATATAGACAGTGTGGTTGAAACCAATTACCATATATGTGATGATATATCAAGAGAACGTGTGGTTATGGGGCTTACAGGAGAGTATGTGTTTACATATTCCGAACAGACAGGTGATATTAAGATTGTGCGTTATGAGGGAAGCTCAAGAGAAGTTATAGTGCGTATGCCTCTTGATGAATGGCATGATTACATGGCAGATGGAAGAGTATTGAAGGAAGATATTCTGGAGCTTGATAATCTTATAAGCTGTATCAGATCTTATACATCTGATTTCTGCGTTAAACTGACTACCAATATGAGAACATTAGGCAAGGTTATGGAGAAGGTTAAGTTTATCGGAACTATATATACCAAGTATACTGGTGAGAATATTGTTACAGGAAGAATTGTTCTTGCAGATGGGGTTAACAGTATGGGAAATATAGTTGAAGTGGTAGATGAGCTTACCATGGATTCCCTGACCAAGGTATATAACAAGAAAACAATAACAGAGTATGCATCAAGGCTTGTTAAGCAGGATACTGTCAACAGGGTAAGCATAGCTATTCTTGATATAGATTATTTCAAACAGGTAAATGACAGATATGGACACCTGTATGGTGATAAGGTGTTGACAAGAGTTGCAAAGAAGCTTAAGGAAGTTGTTGGTGAAGATGGTGTTGTAGGACGTATCGGTGGAGACGAATTCATGATTGTACTTAAGGGTATCAATGATGATTATGCACTGCGAGGTATATTGCGTGCCATAAGAACACAGGTTAAGTGGGAGTTTAAGAACGATTATGAGAATTTCCAGGTAACTACATCCATAGGTGTTGCGTTTAGTCCTAATAACGGGCATGAGTACGAGGAATTGTTTAAGAAAGCTGATTTCTGCCTGTATGTTGCCAAGGAAAAAGGAAGAGACAGATATGTATTCTTCAGGGATGAGATACACAGAGAGGCTTATGAGAATTCGCTTAACCAGAAGGATAAGATAATCAACGATGGCAGGGAAATGCGAGAGTTAAGATATCTTACCGATATCATGGTACAATATAACAATGATAAGAAGTCAGCTGTTATGACTATGCTTGAGCATATGTTAAAGATGTATAAGGTTGATAATATAAGCATATACAAGGGTGCAGGTCTGGAAAAGGATATATCTGTAGGAACGCAGATAAAAGAAGATGAAGATATGTCATACGTATATTCAGAAGGCTTTAAAAGACTGATGGGTGATAAAACATACATAGCCGCAAGTTTTGTTAACAATAATCAGGATGTTGCACCAGAGTTTGCTGATGAGATGAGAAAAAGACATATATATTCAACAATTCAGTGCCTTATAGGAAGTAAAGATGATATCAAAGGACTGCTTACTATAAACAAAATGAAAGCAGCCTCACAGTGGGCTGAGTACGAGATAGAATGCAGCGTAATAACTGCCACGCTCATAAACGTGATAATGCAATGATGAGTGCCTGTATTAACTCTAAACTCTTATTAACTCTAAATTCTAAAGAGAAACTGTGATTACGCAAAGTTCCTCTTTAGAGTTCATGTTTATACATATGTTTATTTATAGAATTATTAAAAATATTTTAGTAAACAATATATATAGATTTTTCTGAGAATGCAGTAAGTACAAGGCATAAAGGTGTATCTCATAGTTATACTATATATAGTATGCTATGTTGACGAAAGCACCAATATGTTGTAGAATTTAATCTGTTCAAAGATAGTGATAACAATGCACTATACAGGTGATAACCAGAACACTTGTATAGTGCATTACATTGTCTATAGGCTGTCTATAAGACATGACAGATATAGTTTTAAGCATATTGCTAAGAGGTCAGGGAGCAATTTGCACATATACTGGAATCAATAATTGAGTGTTCCAGCATCATAATATCTGGCGTATACGAATGGGAGGGTTTGATTAAATATGAAAATAATTAAGCGTAGTGGTTCAGAAGTAACATTTGACATTACCAAAATTATGGCGGCTGTTTCTAAAGCTAACCAGGAAGTTGTACATAGTGAGAGACTTTCAGACGAACAGATTCAGACAATATCGGATAATGTAGAGAGCATATGTGAGGAGATGAACAGATCTCTTAATGTAGAGGAAATCCAGGATCTTGTCGAGAATCAGATTATGAATCTTCGGGCATTTGCGGTTGCAAGAAAGTATATCACATACAGATATAAGAGAGCACTGGTAAGAAAATCCAACTCAACAGACCAGCAGATATTAAGTCTTCTTGAGTGCAACAATGAAGAGGTTAAGCAGGAGAATTCCAATAAGAATCCTACTGTTAACAGTGTTCAAAGAGACTATATGGCAGGAGAGGTAAGTAAGGATATTACTAAGAGATTCCTGCTTCCAGCAGATATTGTTGATGCACATGAACAGGGACTTATACATTTCCATGATGCTGATTATTTTGCACAGCATATGCATAACTGTTGTCTTGTAAATCTTGAGGATATGTTACAGAACGGCACAGTTATAAGTGAGACTATGATAGAAAAGCCACATAGTTTTTCTACAGCCTGTAATATAGCTACACAGGCTATAGCACAGATAGCAAGCTCACAGTATGGTGGACAGAGTATTTCACTTGCACATCTTGCACCGTTTGTACAGATAAGCAGGGAGAAGTTTGTGAAGCAGGTTGCTGAGGAATTCAAGGCAACAGGTATAGATGCAAGTGAAGAAAAGATAAAAGAGGTTGCAGAGTTAAGAGTAAGAGATGAGATAAAGCGTGGTGTACAGATGATACAGTATCAGGTTATCACACTTATGACTACGAATGGACAGGCACCTTTTGTCACAGTATTTATGTATATAGATGAAGTTCCAGAAGGTCAGACAAGAGAAGACCTTGCACTTGTTATAGAAGAAGTGTTAAAGCAAAGAATCCAGGGAGTCAAGAATGAGAAGGGTGTATGGATTACCCCAGCATTCCCTAAGCTTATATATGTTCTTGAGGAGGACAACATAAGAGAGGATTCAAAGTACTGGAATCTTACACAGCTTGCTGCTAAATGTACAGCTAAGAGAATGGTTCCTGATTATATATCAGAGAAGATTATGAAGAAGCTCAAGGTTGATAAGAATGGTGAAGGACATTGTTTCCCATGTATGGGATGCCGTTCATTCCTTACACCATATAATGATCCTGAAACAGGAAAGCCTAAGTATTATGGAAGATTCAACCAGGGTGTTGTAACTCTTAATCTTGTTGATGTGGCATGTTCATCAGGCAAGGATATGGATAAGTTCTGGAAGATTCTTGATGAAAGACTTGAACTGTGTAAGAGAGCGCTTATGTGCAGACATTACAGATTAAAGGGAACACCTTCAGATGTTGCACCAATTCTATGGCAGAACGGAGCACTTGCAAGACTTAAGAAAGGGGAAACTATAGATAAGCTTCTGTATGGTGGATATTCTACTATTTCCCTTGGATACGCAGGTTTGTGTGAATGTACTTATTATATGAAAGGTGTTACACATACAGATCCTGAGGGAACAGAATTCGCCTTAAAGGTTATGACTTATCTGAGAGATACATGTAACAGATGGGCTGAGGAAACTAATATAGATTTCAGTCTTTACGGAACACCACTTGAGTCAACAACATATAAGTTTGCCAAGAATCTACAGAAGAGATTCGGTAAGATTAAGGGTGTTACAGATAAGAATTATATAACTAACAGTTATCATGTACATGTTACAGAGAATATCAATGCGTTTGATAAGTTAAAGTTCGAGGCACAGTTCCAGGAGTTATCACCAGGAGGAGCTATCAGTTATGTAGAAGTTCCTGATATGAACGATAATATTCCAGCTGTTTTATCAGTTATGCAGTTTATATATGATAATATTATGTATGCTGAGCTTAACACTAAGAGTGATTACTGTCAGGAATGTGGATACACAGGACAGATTCAGATAATCACAGATGATGACGGAAAGCTTATATGGGAATGTCCTAACTGTGGTAACCGTGACCAGGATAAGATGAACGTAGCAAGAAGAACATGCGGATATATCGGCACACAGTTCTGGAATCAGGGACGTACACAGGAGATTAAAGAGAGAGTACTTCACCTGTAAAACAGAAGTAAATGTTCCTGTTTTTACACATTTGGTATGAAACGGTTACATTTTGGTATTATAGATATAAAATTAAAAAAGCAACAGTCTGTTAATATGCAGAATGTTGCTTTTTAATTCGAGAAGTACTAATCAGCATTTTTAAAATCAGTATACAAAAGAGGATAAAAGAAAAATGAAAGAAAAAGAATTAGAAAAATAGAAAAGCAGGATTATAGTATGAACAGAAAAAAACATAATATAAGCAGAATAATACTAGGTTTATTTGCAATGCTTGGCATATTAATGATGCTTGTAAAACCTTCAGTGTCACAGGCGCAGGAAAAAGGTGCATATGATGTATATGAAAAAGAAATCCAGGAAAAAGAAGCGGTTATTCTGTTTACAAACGATGTACATTGTGCGATTGAAGGATATCCCAAGCTGGCGGCATATAAGGCACAGCTAGAGGAAGAAGGAAAAAATGTTGTTGTTGTGGATGCAGGAGATGCTATTCAGGGTGAAGCTATTGGTGCACAGACAAAGGGAAGTGCAATTATTGATATAATGAATGAAACTGGTTACAGTTATGCAGTTCCGGGAAACCATGAATTTGACTATGGGGTCGATAACCTTTTAAAGCTTGCAGCTTCAGATAGCAGCAAGTTTGAATATCTTAGTTCTACATTTGTTGATCTGCGTACTAACAAAACGGTGTTTAAACCATACGATATTGCACAGATAAATGGAATGAGGATTGCATTTGTCGGAATATCAACGCCGGAAAGCTATATAAAGTCAACTCCTACATATTTTCAGGATAGTGATGGTAATCTGATATATGGTTTTTCACAGGATGACTTATATAAGACAGTACAAAATGCAGTTGATTCTGCAAGGTCAGAAGGTGTTGATAAAGTAGTTGCTATAGGTCATCTTGGAATAAATGGAACAACAGATGGCTGGAAATCTACAGATGTGATTGCGAATACAAGCGGAATAGATGTACTTATCGATGCACATTCTCACGAAGTGATTGATGGACAGACATATAAGAATAATCAGGGTGAAAACGTTTTACTAGCTTCAACAGGAACCAAGTTTAAGTATATCGGACAGCTTGAATTAAAATCCGATGGGACACAGCAAATTGAGCTTATTTCACCGGAAACAATTGATGTTAACAGTTCTGATTATGTAAAAGCAGCCTATGAAAGAGTTCAGAAAAAGGTGGATGATTATAATTCACAGATTGAATATTTATATGAAAAAATAGGTACTTCCGAGATTGAACTTACAACAAATGATTCTGATAGTGGGAAGAGAGTAATCAGAAATAAGGAAACTAATCTTGGTGATTATGTATCAGATGCCTATCGTATAGTGACAGGTGCTGATATCTCGTTGGTGAATGCTGGAAGTATGCGTTCATCGATTATGAATGGAGATATAACCAGAAAGAGCTTTGTGGATGTATCTCCATGGCATAACAAGTTATGTGTTATTAAGGCTACAGGACAGCAGATATTAGATGCTCTTGAACATGGAGCGAGAAATTTGCCACAGGAATGCGGAGGTTTCCTGCATACATCGGGTCTGACATATGAAATTCATGCGTATATTGACAGTCCGGTTGTCTTAGATGAGAATGGTAGTTTTAAAGCTGTTGATGAGACAAAGGAACGAAGGGTCAGTAATGTAAAAGTTAACGGAATTGCAATAGATCCTGATAAAGAGTATAAGGTTGCTTCAACTTTTTATATACTAAAAAATGGCGGCGATGGTTTTACAATGTTTAAAAATGCAGAAATTGTAAAGCAGGAAGATATCCCTGATGATTCGGAAATATTATTTAAATATTTTACGGACAATCTTGATTCTGTTATTTCTAAAGAAAAATATGGAAACCCTTATGGAGATGGAAGAATTAAGATATATGACAATAAAGAAGATGTTCCTGGCAGAACAGAAGAATCTGTCGATGCTGGTGCAGACACAGACAATGTTAATGATAATACTGGTAATGCTGACTTCAAAGAAGATGATAATGAGGAAATCATAGAAGCCAAAAGTCCAAAGACAGCGGATGAAAACCGTTCTGAGTTATTGCTTTTACTTGCATTAACAGCTTCCATGGTTTGTATGTATTCATGTAATGCTGATAGAAAAATCAGGGAAAATAAAGAATAAATAAGCATTATAATATGATTTATAATCATTATTATAAAGATAATAATAACAGGTGCTTTGATACCATATCTGTTTACAGACAGTGGTGGTCAAAACACCTGTTTTTAATATACCTGATTTAATCATAGTGTATACACGATGATATATTCTAAATGATTATTATTATACTGGTTTATTGAATAAAAGATACGTATTCAATTATGCTGCATATTCAGAATCGCCGAAGAAATCATTGTACCATACAAGGAACATATATACTGTCCATATCTTTCTTGAGTTGTCAGCCTTACCTTCTTTGTGGTCATCAAGATATTTAACAAGTTCTTTAGTGTTAAAGTATTTTTCTGCTGCTTCACTTGTGAATGCCTTCTTAATCATATTGTAGTACTTGTCGTCCTTGAGCCAGATTCTTATAGGTACAGGGAATCCAAGCTTTTTCTTTTCAGCAACCATGTCTGGAAGATATCTGTGTGCTGCCATACGCATAGCATACTTGGTGTTAGACTTATTAACCTTATACTTTGTTGGTATGGTTCTTGCAACATTGAATACTTCTTTATCAAGGAATGGAACACGTACTTCAAGGCTGTGTGCCATACTCATCTTATCGGCTTTAAGAAGAATATCACCGATAAGCCAGAAGTTGATATCAATATACTGCATTTTAGTTACATCATCTTTATCTTTAACCTTATCATAGAAAGGTTTAGTGAGTTCCTTATGGTCATACTTACCTGTAGGATTCTTTAATATCTTTGCACGTTCCTTCTCGTTAAACATAAATGCATTACCGATGAAACGTTCTTCTATATCTTTGCTTCCTCTTATAAGGAAATTCTTACCCTTGAACTTGAATGGAATAGCCTGTGCAACATTAGCAAGCCCCTTACGCAGACCCTTTGGAAGCTTTCTGTAACCAGCTGTATCAAGAGGCTCTTTATATATGTTATATCCACCAAAGAATTCATCAGCACCCTCACCTGACATAGAAACCTTAACGTGCTTGGCAGCAGTCTGGCTTACGAAGTAAAGTGCTATAGCAGCCGGGTCAGCTAAAGGCTCGTCCATGTGGTACTGTATCTTAGGAATAGCAGCCCAGTATTCTTCGCTGGAAACAAGCTTTGAATAGTTATCAATCTGAATCTTTTCAGATAAAGCCTTTGCATAGTCTATTTCGTTATATTTCTCATAATCGAATCCGACTGTAAATGTCTTGTCACCGTTGAATGTAGCAGCAACATAGCTTGAATCAACGCCACTTGAAAGGAATGAACCAACTTCAACATCACTAATCTTGTGATGTTCAACTGAATCATGCATTGCATCATCGATTTCCTGTACGAATTCATCCAAAGACTTGTTCTCGTCTGCTTCAAATGTAGGTTCCCAGTATCTTTTTATATTAATCTGTCCGTTATGGAAAGTGAAGCAATGTCCAGGCATAAGCTTGTATACGCCCTTGAAGAATGTTTCAGGAAGCACTGAATACTGGAATGTGAGATAATTCTCAAGTGCTACATCATTGACTTCTTTCTTATAAGCAGGGTGTGCTAATATACTCTTAATCTCAGAACCATATATAATATTTCCATCGACTACAGTGTAGTAAAAAGGCTTAATACCAAAGAAATCTCTTGCACCAAAGAGAGTTTCTTTCTCACTGTCCCATATAACGAAGGCAAACATACCACGAAGCTTGTTAAGCATATCTTCACCATACTCTTCATAAGCATGGATAAGAACTTCTGTATCAGAATTGTTAGCAAAAGTGTGTCCTTTTTCAATAAGTTCTTTTCTTAAATCCTGATAATTATATATTTCACCATTAAATGTGATAACAATTTTTTTGTTTTCATTAAACATAGGCTGACTTCCGTTATCAAGATCGATGATGGAAAGTCTTCTAAAGCCCATATAAGCCTTGTCGTCTATATACTGACCGGCACTGTCAGGTCCTCTGTGGATGATTTTATTCATCATATCAGTAAGAACATCCTTACCATTCTCAAGGTATCCTGTAAATCCAGCAAAACCGCACATATTACAAAACCGTCCTTTCTTAAATGCAAATATTAAATATTATTACTACAGTCTGTCATAATACAGACACAATAAAAATTGCATAGTAATATTAATATGTCATGGGTATAGTCTTATCGTGTAGGTACAAACAGTTTATTGCCCCTGACATCATATTAATAATGTTTACATGAATATTATATTGCATACGTAAGTGTCTAAAATATCGACTATCATATATGGTTAAAACTCATGTAATCAATTATATAATTATAGCAAACTGGAATATTTAATACAAGACAATTAAATTAGCAAAATAATATTATATAAATATATGTTGTTTATATATTTACAATATATATAAATATATGCTAATATATTAAAAGACAGTTTTTCTATATTGCCTGTGCAGCCGTTATGATTACAATTCAAAGTGTTTTATTATGAACTCGTTTAGTTAAAATGATGAATGATGGCAAAAGTCTCGATATTAATAATCAAGCAATATACAAGACTTTTTGCCTATCAAACTCATAATTTAAATATTGGGAGTATGCTGATATATCAAAGCTTTATTTAATACACCTAAAGTATTGACAAAGCGTATGTTATATGTTACTATAAAAATATAAATTAAAGTTATAGCGCGATAACAAGGATAGGAGATGATGGTATGCCAAGCTAGATATTATGTATTTATATTAGAAAGTTATTTGAAGATATTTGAATTATTTATCTTATATAATCTTATATAACACGTTCACGCTCAATATTCGTGAAAGTTATATCAAACAGACAATAATCCATAGGTAGATACCAGATGTGACCGCAGATTATTGTTGTATCATAATTTTAAGATTCCCATATTAAAGCATTTGTGTAATAAATATATACTATGTTATAATAGCAAAGAAAATTTTAAAATAAGTAAAATTTTATGAAAATCAGATTTGTAGAATAATAAAGTTATTACACAAATATTAATGAAGTCAATG
>ERZ808240.2607-NODE-2607-length-19189-cov-29.202519_pt1 | contig 19189 bp, 13 predicted proteins | sample MGYA00521084_ERZ808240 | MGnify/ENA primary metagenome ERZ808240 (study PRJEB31516, sample SAMN03275571) | gut metagenome | biome: mammalia-associated habitat; material: feces | host: Papio cynocephalus | place: Kenya | collected 2012-08-06 ...
AAATCTAAATCTAATAAATCTAAATCTAATCAATCAGTCTGTCATAGAGCTGAAAATGAAAAAGGCAATATTGACAGACTGACTGACAGACCTCATCAGAAAAGTTTTTCAGAAATTCTTGATGAGATAAACTACAAAAGCAGATTTATGCCTGAATCAGAGAACGACTGTTCTGAACCTGATGCAGAAGCTGTTAAGAAATGTTCTGTTCCGTATGAGTTCAAAGATGATAAAAAAACAATGAAAAGAGCATTAATGTTTCTTTTTGGTTTCAATTATTACTCTGAGGGCATGAACGAACAGGATAAGGAACTGTTTTTGCAGGTAATAACCCTGATTGCAGAAATTGCAGTATCAGACAGCAAGCTTGGAGGCAGGACGGTAAAATATCATGAAGTTATAAGCCGACTCAATGAGCTTATTGCAAACAATATGCTTTATGACTGGTTTCTGAGTTTTATTCCTGAATGGAATACAATCTGTCAGGAAAGAAAAATCAAAAATGTAAGAGCATATCTCAAAGCGTGCATATGGTCATGGCTTAATGAGTATGAAATTATTGAAAATTCACTTTCAAGAAGCATTCCTGAAATAGTTTATTCATCAGATACCTCTGAAACGCAAGGAAATGCCTCTACAAGCGATTTTTGTACATATGTCAAGGAAATTACACCATCAGATAGAAAACCTTGCCATGAGCCTGTCAGACCCAATAGAAACGATTTTGAAAAAACGGAAGAAATCATTGAAAGTTCAATTTCAAAAAATATTCCTGAAAAAGTTTGTTCCTCGGATACTTATGAAACGCAAAAAGATGATTTTCCTGATGAAGAAGCAGATTATTTTTTCAGGCATGGAAAAACTGAAGATGATATGACGGATATGTTTTTAAAGCCGTCAGTGCCTTTTGAAGAAAAGGTTGCATGGCTTGATGAATTTGTTGAAAACTGGAGAAATTCAGAACAGCACTTTATTTTTTCAAGTGTACGGTTTGAATTTGAAAAACGAAACAGCCATGTATGAGTTTGAGAAAATTAAGGATAATGTGAGAATTACCGATGTTGCTGAACGTTATGGAATTAAGGTGCATAATGGAATGTGCTGCTGTCCGTTTCATAATGAAAAAAATCCGTCAATGAAGCTTTATGAGAAACAGGACAGAAATGATAATTTTTATTGTTTCGGCTGTCATAAATCGGGTGATGCTGTAGGACTGACGGCAGGTATTTTCAATATTTCACAGCTTGAAGCGGCAAAAAAGCTTGACAATGATTTTGGTCTTGGAGTTTTCAGAAACGATTCTCAGAAAAAGTCAGATGATTATGAAACAAGCATTAAAATCAGAAAACAGGAAGAAGAATGGGTAAACAGTGCTTTGAAAATCACAAGTGAATATATCCGGATACTTGGCAGATGGCAGGAATGGTACTCTCCGCAGTCGCCAGAAAGTCAGCTGAATCCGCTGTTTGCAGAATCAATTATGCAGAAGGACTATGCTGAATATATCTTTGATAAATTAATTCAGGGATTGCGTGGAGATAATCACAAGTTATATACCGATAATAAACAGGCGGTTATGAAAATTGCACAAAGACTTAAAGAAATATATAGTGATAATTTACATAAAAGTCCTGTTCAGAAAGAATATATCCAAAAACAGAATAAGAAAGGAATGATAAAAAATCATGCTGGGCGATGATGTAGCAAGCACAGGTCTGACTATGACCATGGAAACCGCAAAAATGACAGGAAATGTTATCCTGAAAACAGCTGAAATCATATCGGAGCTGATAAAAATGGTTTCACAGTCGGAAAACAGGGAATTTGAAGTCTGCGGTGAACAGAAAATGCTTTCTTCACTGAGAAAAGGCGGAGAAACTGACAGTGTTACTCTTTCAAAAGATGATTTTGAAAAATTCAGAGAGATTAATAAAAAACAATATGGCAATGATATCGCATATTTTGCGGCTGAACAGCTTGCAAATCCTGATTTTGTTGATGTTCATTTCCTGAAATCCGATGATTCAGCGTTCAAAGCTGTTATGAACAGCATTGTAAATGAAAAACTCAATTTGCCTGACCAGGAGTTTAAAATGATTGAAATGGATAAATTTCAGGTTGAAGGTTTTCAGGAATACTGCATTAAAAATAACATTCAGACGAATTTTCTTGAAACAAAACAAGGAAACATCAAATGTATTTTCAATTCGTGTGATGAGCAGAAAATACAGAAAGCAGCTGAAAATATGTCTGAAATAAGAAATGAACTGAAAAATACCGTTGTGGAAGTCCAGAAAGATAAGAACGGCAGACTGAATTTTGCAGTCAGCGACAGCACACATGGAAAATCAGGGAAATCAATAACCATGAGATTCTGTGAAAAGGAAAAATTTCAGAGAGTTCTTCAGGAACAGTTCGGATATGACAGGATAAAATCAGTTGAAGCCGCCAATATTCTGTCAGCAAAGCTTACATCTGAACAGTCAAAATATTTCCGGAGCGGTTCAAAGCTGACTGAACAGATGGATTATTATGAGCATAATGTAAAATTTGAGAATGATAATCTGCTGACATCTGATTACACATTTACTCAGCTGAAAATGAAAAATGACAATGATATGAAGCTTTCAATAACCGATAAGGACGGAAATTATGTCATTCTGACACAATCGAATACTGACAGGAATCTTGCAGAGGAAAATATCAGGAAATATCTTCAGATAAGCGACAGCGAAAAGCTTGATGCAATCCTTGAAAAAGCTGAAAAACTGAAATTTGCTGACCCTGCACAGAAATTAAAGAGAGGTTCATACATTATTGAACGCACATCAAAAAATAGTATGATTATTTCAGATGGCGAAAGAGCTGCAAGAATAGATATTTCCGATACAAATTCAGCACGGAACATTCTGATAAACAAATTCGGAATATCTCAGAAACAGGCGGATAAAATCATTGCTGACGGCAGAAAACAGAGGGTTACAGACAATCTGCTGAAAAATGCAGGCAGACTTCATGGTCTGTCATCAGGCAGTCCGGTAAAGGACAGGCATATCAACAGAGGTTCAAGAAAATGAAAAAATTAATTGTATTTTATTGCAGGTGGAAGTACTGCATTGTTTCGGGTATGCCTCCATAGTAAAAAATAAAAGGAGGAATGAGCTATAAAACAGCCTAAAAAGCCGGATTTGCTGACAATACTGCTTTATGTTCTGATTGGTGCGGCAGCTGTATATTTCATTGCCGGACTTGGTGCTTGCTGCGATTTGTCAGCAGATGATGCAGGCAAAATTGATTTTAAAGCTGTATCACAGAAGCTTGAAACTACTCTTGTAAACTATAATCTGATATTTGAACTTATGGAAACAAAGGGTTCTTTTACTCAGAAAACTACAATTTTAGGAGTGTTCAGTGCAGGAATATATGCTCTTATGAAATTTACCGGAAAGAAAAAACTGCACAGACGTGGTGAGGAACATGGTTCAGCCAGATGGTCAACTGCCAAAGAAAAGAAATCGCTATGTGATAAGAATAAGAAAAACAATATGCCTGATAATAACATCATACTGACAAATGATGTTAAAATGTCGCTGAACACACGTCAGACAAGAAAAAATCTGAATGTTATGGTTATCGGCGGTTCAGGTTCAGGAAAATCCAGATTTTATGTAAAACCTAATATAATGCAGGCAAATACAAGCTATGTCTGCACCGACCCTAAAGGAGAACTTCTGCGTTCATGCGGAAAATTTCTTGAAAAGCAAGGATACAGGATAAAAGTTTTCAATCTTATTGACATGAGTCATTCGGATAATTACAATCCGTTCCACTATATTTTTGATGCTGATGGAAATTACAGTGAAACATCAGTTATCAAAATGATAAATGTTCTCATGAAAAATACAAAGGAGGGTGACAGCGGAGGCGGTGACCAGTTCTGGGAGGATTCCACAAAAGCATTGCTTTCAGCATTGTGTTTTTATCTGATAGAAATTGAAGATGATGATAAATGTAATTTCTCGGAAGTCATGGCTCTGCTGAAAAAAGCGGAGGTCAGGGAAGGAAATGATGAATTTCAGTCGGAACTTGACCTTATATTTGATGCTGTGGAGCATCCGGAGAAATATGATGAAGAAAAAAGAAAACAGCCGGAATTCAGAGAGCTGCCAAAGATACAGAAATCCGGAAAAGAGTTCATGTGTCTGAAATACTATAAAGATTTCAAAAAGGCAGCCGGAGATACAGCAAAATCAATCCTTATATCAACAGCTGTGAGGTTACAGGCATTCAATCTGCCGAAAGTAAGGGATTTGACTTGCTGTGATACTCTTGACCTGAGTCTTATCGGCGATGAAAAAACAGCATTGTTCATAATAATACCATCATCTGACAATACATTTAATTTTCTTGCAGCAATGATGTATACGCAGTTATTTGATGTGCTTTATGACAGAGCAAATTTTGTGCATCATGGCAGACTGCCTGTTCATGTACGCTGTCTTCTGGACGAATTTGCCAATATAGGTCAGATACCACGGTTTGAGGAGCTTCTGGCAACGATGCGTTCCATGGAAATATCAGCAAATGTAATTCTTCAGAATCTTTCACAGCTGAAAAAGATGTATAAGGACAGCTGGGAGAATGTACTGGGAAACTGTGACAGTATGCTGTTTCTGGGCGGTCAGGAGCTTTCAACTCTTGAGCATATTTCAAAAGCACTGGGCAAGGAAACAATTGATACGGTAAGCCGGAGCAGAAGCAAGGGAAAAAACAGTTCAAGTTCTGTAAATGACGGTATTCTTGGCAGGGAGTTAGGGACAGTTGATGAACTGAAAGTAATGAAAGATGATGACTGCATTCTTTTGGTCAGGGGTATGTATCCGTTTTTCTCAAAGAAATTCAGGATAGAAAAGCATTGTAACTATAAATATCTTGAAGATTATGACAAAAACAATGCATATGAAATTTCTGAAATTCATACCCGAAAATCCGTATGTGATGAAGTTGATGAGAAAATAGCAGAAGAAATATCTGATGTAAAGATTTCCAGTCCGGATATTCCTGTGACAGATGAAATAATTCCGTCAGCAGTTATGACTGAAAATGCTGTTAATCTGTCTGATACAGATTATTCAGAAAGTATTGTAAAAAATGCTGAAACTGATGAGTATGACACCATATATACAAATAATTCTGCCGGAACAGATGCTCTTTTTGATGAGCTGAACAACAGTTCTGATGAGCTTGACAATGCAGATGAAATTGATTTTTTTTAAATGGAGGAATATAGAAAATGTCTGAAAAAAATAAACTTGTTATGAAAAAGAAGAATGAAGCAGCTATGTATAAAATCAGAAAGTATGCTGCGGTAATAATGACGCTTGCATTTGCAGTTTCAGCAATGACAATGCAGTGTTTTGCTGTGACAAATGATTCTGCAAGCTTTGATACAGTAGTATCCTTTATCGTTACATGGGTAAAGAGAATAGGCGGAGTAATCGGATTTATAGGAGCAGTCCAGTTCGGCATGGCATACAGAAATGATGATGCGGACTCAAAAACAAGAGGTCTTATGACTCTGGCTTCAGGATTTATTGTAATTGCAATCTGTATTGCATATGATGCACTTTTCAAACAGTAAATTCTACATATCAACAGGCGGACGCTCCTGAAAAGGAGCGTTGATGCCTGAAATCAGGAGGTTAAGCAATATATATGGATGAAAAATGGGCAGATATACAAGATAAGGTATACGGCTGGTTCTGTACAATTGACAGTACATATCAGTCATCACTTGAGCTTCTGAAAATAAATCCCTTTACGCAGCTTACGCTTGATACAACGCTTTCTTCAGGCATAAAAGGGATTGCACTTACACTTGTAAGTCTTTTTTTCATAGCACAGTTCTGCAATGAGGCGATGTATCTCAGGATTCAGAGCTATGAACAGGTTCTGAAGCTTGTATTCAGGTTTACGCTTGGCAAGGTTTTGGTTGACAATGCATCAAATCTGATGGGAATAATCTATACAAGTTTCAACGGACTTGCTGCAAATCTGTCAGAGAACAGCTATGGATTTATGAGCAAATTTACAGTTGATGCACTTATTTCAAAACCGAAGTCAGCCGGATTTATGGGTATAAACTATATGCTTGAGTATGTAGCATCGCTTCCGGTAATATTCATACTTATCGGTGCGAGCTGGGTGATTTCGCTTGTTCTGATAGGCAGATTGTTTGAAGTAATGATTTATACAATAATAGCACCGATACCTCTTGCAACCTTTGCAGGAGAAGGCTGGACGGAAAGTGTTAAGAATTTTATAAAAAACTATGCAGCAGTATGTCTTCAGGGACTGATTATAATTGTAATGTTCAATGCATTTACACAGATAAGCAGTCTGGCAAATACAGTTGTCGTTACAAGAGAGCCTGACGGAGCGGAAAACTAACCGCTGAAAAGAAAAAGCCCTCAGAAACGCTTACAGAGCGTTTCTGAGAGCTTGCGATTATTCAGTTCCAATAGGGTTTGTGCCTGTTGTGGTATGCTCCACAATTCTGATTATGACTTATGCGGAACGGAAAACGGGTGCGCCAATAGGCTATGGTTAAGAAGTGCATTGTTATCGCTTGCTCAATTGCTCAAATAATTCAGAACCTAACAATCTCAGAGAAGTCCTTGCAACTTCAAGCATAACCATAATCATATCTTTATCATTCCAATGACCACCTTCTCCTTTTGTATAGATAGAGGCAGCTTGCAACATGATAGTTGCACCATTGCATTTAACAAACCTGTTTTCACACAAATTGGTGTTAATAGGCATACCATAATTTGCGGCAGTCAATCTATCAAGTCTGTTGAGTGTTCCATCATTATACACCAATGTCACTACTCTGCCATCAGGTCTTGTAACAGTTACATTTTGTGTCAGGAAATTAGAGCCTTCCAGAAAAAGAATGTACGGGAAATAACGCTCAGCTAACATAAAATTAGCAATTTCATTAACATTTTTGTATGCTCTTTCAATTGCATTTCCTGCTGCCATGAGATCTTGATCGTTTTTCTTTCCAACAAGTTTACCAGCTCTTATGTTCTCAATATCTTTTCCTTGATGCTTCGCTTCAGAAACTAATACAACGTGCCAGTTCCCTTTGTCATCTTTAACTTCAATAATTCCTCCATCGGGTCTAATGCTTGCACTTTCAACAAAAAGAGTTTGTCCGAGGTAGCCGTCGATTTTCTGCAATGTTGCATTAATCTCTTTTTTGGACAAATCCTTCCTATATCGAAAAGTTAGCATGGGGAACTCAAATTCAAGCTGTTTTTTGACAAAGAGAGAGGTGTTACCAACTTCCTTGTCATGAATCTGGGCATCTTCGTGAAAAATAGAGATAGGTCCCTGTCCTTCTTTCTGCTGTGCTGTTAATCTATCTGATTGACCTTTTTTCATGTTTTATTTCCCCCTTTATTCGGCATCGAAAAATTCTGTGGTGTCTTTTACTTTTATATATTCAGCGTTTTGTCCTAAACCTCGCATAAGTTCAAGATGCTTACTGAAAAACTCTATCGAGGTAGGAGAACTATCGCACATAAGGCAATGTCTGCCTTCTTTTATACACACACGTCCAACCGTTCCGCTTCCTGCAAAGAAATCAAGCACAACAGAGCCTGGATATGAAAGTGCTTTAACAAAGCGCTCGATTATTTCTACAGGCTTTTGCGTTGGATGCCCCACACGTTCCTTGCTGTTTCCATTTAATCTATTGATTTCCCATACGTTCGTAGGGTTTTTGCCCTTCATGGTATTCTCAGGATTTAATCTTTTATCTTTCAGAGCCAGTTTAAGATCTTCTTCGGAATACGGCTCTCTCACAGAATCTAAGTCGAAATAATAGTCATTAGACTTAACAAGCCAAATCGCTTCCTCGTGTCTATTTGCAAAGTATCTATGAGCAGACATACCATTTTTATATCGCCATATAATCGTATTTATCAACTTAAATTTCGTATTATGTCTTACATGATGAATAATATCGATTAAATCTCCAGACTTTACATCTCTAAATTGTATTCCGCCAAATATGACCATACTTCCGTTCTTTGAAAGAACTCTATATGCTTCATCAAGCCACTGCGCTGCCCATTCAATGTAATTATCATAGCTATCCCAGCCTGCGAGTTCAAGATTATACGGAGGATCGATACATATTAACTGTACAGACTCATCGGGTATGGTTTTTAAGAACTCACAGCAATCCATGATATTCAAACATATCATAGATTTTTCTGGAAGTTCAAAATCGGCTGCTGTTTTGTGTTTCAGCGTATTGTCTTTACGCATTTTATTTAACGACATCAATGCATGGTTATGATGCGATTTGTTATGAATAGCCATTTATCTATTCCTCTCTCATATATGGTTGTTTGTGTTACAGACATAGTTTTATCAATAATCCTCAAATAGTTGTTTTGACAAGCACCTACTAACGAAAATCCGACAAACTACTCCATATTATTATACCATAAAGGTGCTTCATATGTCAAGTAGTTTGCAAAGACTACAAGATATAAAAAGCAGCCTGAAAAATGCTATTCAGGCTGCTCCCATAAAATTAGCTTTACTCGTGAATTTCTCTCATCAAAGCCACACCGTCCTTGAAGCCGACCTTGTAAGCAGCTCTCATCTCAGCAGCGGCAGTATCGCTCACGCAGTCCAGTATCTTGTGGAATACATCTATCTGCTCTTCGCTCAGAGAGTTTTCAAACGGTATACACAGCTTGTTAAACTCCTCCGAGAACTCTGCGGCGTGAATATCTCCCACACGGAGGTTGTAAATCATATCAATCATTGTAAGCACCCTTTCGGTAATAGTTTCAGCTTGCTGTACCTGTCTTACAATGTTTGTCTGAAAACTTCTTTATGCCTACTGTCGTAAGATACAGGAATTGAAACAATAAATCAGGCTCTTACTGATTTAAGATACGCTTCAAATGCAGGTAAAGCGGTGCTTAATACCGGAAAAACAACAGCCGCAGCTCTTGAAAAGCTTTATAATATGCCGAAAAATACAGCTGAACGTGCCGGAAAAATAAAACGCAGTGTGCAGAAAGTATCGAAAGCTGCAAAATATACAGGTTCGGTAATAAAAAAAATAATACAATCATCAACAGGCAAATATCTTGCATTAATCATACTTGTATTTATAATTATACAGCTTGTAATAACAGGTTTCATGTCGTTGTCAATGACGCTTCAGAACAGTTTTAGCTGGCTTGCAGATGATAATGATATTTCAAGGAATATTACTGATGTTGTAAAGGATTATGAAAAAATCATAAAGGATTATGTCAGCAGAAAGGAAAGCGAAATTGAAGATATATACTACAATTTTGAATGTGACAGACGTGAATATGACGGAACTGAAATAACAGAATTCAGAACTGATTCCTTTAATATAGATGATATGAAAATAGACATCAAAAACACTGACAGATATGCTCAGGTGCTTGCAGTATGTGCAGTTCAGAGATACAGACAGCTTGATAATCTGTCAGCGATATCGGATAATGAATTTCCTCAGCTTAAATTTACAGATGAAAATATTCATGACATAATAGACAGATTCTATAAATTTGAACATGGAACAAGAAAAGGCAGCTGTCCGCATTATGATTGCTGCTGTTACGGGGATATCATGACAGACGGAGATGTAAATGATACCATATGGTCATCAACGGTGTGGTACTGCGATGTATATTATCATGGCTGCCGTGAAATAACTGAATGGGTTCAGAAATATGAGAATTCAGATGAGTGGAACTGGGATACTGTATGGTCCGGAAGCCGTACATTCTGCGACAATACCAATCATGAGTATCTTACAGGAAATATGGAGAATTACAGCTGTCAGGGAGTCATGTATAAATTAAGTTTCACTGAAAAGGAAAAGGAACTTTACAATATCTATTATGAACAGCTGAAAATTATTTTTGAGGAGATGCAGAAATGAACAGTCCCAAAAAGAAAAAGAATAAACGCAGATTTACAGTTATAATGTCAGCTTTGCTTACAGTTTCAGTCGTTATTTTGAATATCGTATTTGAATTAACCGGCAAATCAGGTACAGTCATTCAGATGATAAAAGGACTGCATATTGGAATAATAGATATGATTTTTCTTGCCGTGACAGGTGCAGCATTGCTTGTCATACGCTTTATAAACAGAAAGGGAAAGTAAATTATGAAAAAAAACAATCATGAAAAAATTGAATTGCTTGAGAAAAAGCTTGAAAAGCAGCTTGAAAATAAAAAACGTCTTGAGAATGAAATCAGCTGTAAAAATCAGCAGCTTTCAGAACTCAGTGAAGCTATATGCAATATGGAAAACAGTATAAAGGCTCTGAAACTTGAAAATCTTGAAGCAGCCGTTTCAGAAAAATACAGCATGAAGCCTGATGAGTTCTATAATGCTGTGATAAATGGAGAAATGAATATCAGAACCGGCAGTAATACCGGCAATGTTTACAGTTTTTCTGAAATACGAACAGAAAGGAATCCGATTAAATGAAACTGGTAATTGCAGAAAAGCCATCAGTGGCACAGACTATTGCAAAAGTGATAGGTGCTTCAAAGCGAGCTGACGGATATCTTGAAGGCAGTGGATACATAGTATCATGGTGCATAGGTCATCTCATATCACTTGCAAATCCTGAAATGTATGATGAAAAGTATAAAGTATGGAGTTTTGACAATCTGCCTGTTATTCCTGACAGCTGGAAATTCAGAATACTTTCATCAACAGAAAAACAGTTTCTGATTTTGAAAAAGCTTATGCTTTCAGATGATGTTGATGAAATTATCTGTGCCACAGATGCAGGACGTGAGGGCGAATGCATATTCAGATATGTATACAGCTGTACAGGCTGCCGGAAGCCGTTCAGAAGATTGTGGATTTCATCAATGGAGGATAAAATTATCCGTGAAGGCTTTGATAATCTCAGGAACAGCAATGATTATGATAATCTGTATAGTGCAGGATTTGCGAGGGCAAAAGCAGACTGGCTTGTCGGAATGAATGCCTCAAGGCTTTTTTCAGTAAGATATGGCAGTCCTCTGCATATCGGACGTGTCAGCACGCCTACACTTGCCATGATTGTAAAGCGTGATGATGATATACAGAATTTTGTAAGCAGAAAATATTTTACAGTCATAATCGACTGCCGGACATTCAAAGCGGAATCAGAACGAATTGATGATGAAATCAAGGCAAAATCCATTGCTGATATGTGTAATGGAAAAAATGCTGTTGCTGCCGGAATAAAAAAAGAAATCAAAACAGTCAGACCGCCGGAACTTTTTGATATTACATCACTCCAGAGAGAAGCAAACAGGCTTTATGGATATACAGCAAAACAGACTCTTGACTATACTCAGTCGCTTTATGAAAGCAAGCTTGTTACATATCCGAGAACTGACAGCCGCTATGTTACTGACGGAATGAAAGATACTCTTGAGGAAGCTGTCAGGCTTGCAGCCGGTATACTTGATTTTGAAACTGAAAATATTGATATACAGCATTGTATCAATAATAAAAAAGTTTCAGACCATCATGCCATTATAGTCACACCGGATATTAAAAACAAAGATACAGCTGAACTTCCGGAGGGCGAAAAAAATATACTTATGCTTATAGCTTCTAAAATAGTGCTTGCAGCCCTTGAACCGTATAAATATGAAAATATAAAAGTAACAATTGAATGTGAAAATAATTTATTTTATGCATCTGGAAAAAGCGTTCTGAATTATGGCTGGAAATCAGCTGAAACAAAATTTCAGGAAAACAGTGAAAAAACTCTGCCTGAAATAAGTGAAAATCAGGTTTTTGAAATGATTTCATCTGAAAAGGCTGAACATTGGACAGCTCCGCCGAAAAGATACACAGAGGATACGTTGCTTTCTGCAATGGAAACCGCAGGCAATTCTGATTACGATAATCCTGAAACAGAGAAAAAAGGTCTTGGAACTCCTGCAACAAGAGCCGGTATTATAGAAAATCTTGTAAAACATGAATATATAAAGAGAGATAAAAAGAATATCATTGCAGCCGAAAAGGGAATTAATCTTATAAATGCTGTTCCTGATGAAGTAAAATCAGCAAAACTTACTGCTGACTGGGAGATGTTTTTGCAGGATATTGAAAAAGGCAGGAAAAATTCAGATGAATTTCTTAAAGACATTGAGGATTTTATAGGCAATATTGTATCAAAATACAGCGAAAAAGCCGATGCTTCATTATTTTCATCAGACAGAATACCACTTGGCAAATGTCCGAGATGCGGAAAAAATATCTATGAGGGAAGAAATAATTATTATTGTGAAGGCGGCTGCGGATTTTCTCTGTGGAAGGAATTTAAAATACCTGATACCGTATTGTCAGCAAAACAGGTAGTTGAGCTGCTTGCGTCAGGCAAAGTAAAATTGAATGCCGTTTCAAAGGATAAAAGAAAATATACTGCGTTTTTCGCAATTGAGGATACAGGAAAGTATATAAATCTTAAAATGATACATGAGGAAAAGGTATATGCCGGAAAATGTATAAGATGCGGAAAAAATATCTATGAGGGCGAAAAAGGCTATTACTGTGAATCCGGCAGGAACGGCTGCGGATTTATACTGTGGAAAAATCAGCGTTATCCTGAAACTGTAATAAAGCTTAAAAATGCAAAGGAACTCCTTTCAGATAAGAAAATTTCAAGAATTTCATACAAAGATAAATCAGGAAATACTGAAAAAGCTGATTTCAGAATTAAAGATACAGGAAAATATATAAATCTTGAATTTGCAGAGTGAAAAGTGTGTCATTATGACACACTTCAGAAAGGAGCTGAAATATGGAATATAAAAATTCAAGATATGAAACAGCGAAGAAAAACTGGGACGAGATTATCGGAAATCTGCAAAATAACAAGCAGAAACTTGCCGAATATTTTAAGTTTTCAAGCCGACTTTACAAGCATTCTTTCAGTGATGCTGTTATGATATACAAACAGAATCCCAAAGCAACAAAAGTTCTTGAACTTAAAGAATGGAACAGGCTTGGAAGATATGTAAACAGAGGTGCTGTAAGCATTGCTGCATTCGGAAAAGGTCATAAATGCAGACATTTTTTTGATGTAAGCCAGACAAACGGCAAAAAAGAACCTGCATTGTGGTCGATGGACAAACAGGTTGAAAATCAGCTTATAAAAGCTGCAAATGAAAAATATAATGCTGATTATAAAAGTCTGAAAGAAGTTATCGCCAAAGCGAGTATTGAAGCAATTAATAATAATATTATGGAATTTGCAGATAAAATTTATAGTATGAAACTGAATGCGGAACAGCTTAATGAGTATAAAAAATCTGTTGTATCAGCTGCAAGATATATAGTAGGCAACAGATGTGAACTTGGAAGCAATAAAATTGAGGCTGTAACAGGAATCAATCTCAGAGCAGTTGATTTATGCAGAAACAAAGCCGATTTTATTAATTACTGCGACCTTGTTCAGCGTTCAGCTAAAGAAGCACTGCTAAATCTTGAAAGAGATATTATAAAGCTTATAAAACAGAACCGTATTAATGCTGCTCCGGTTTACAAAATGCCTTTCAGCCTGAATGATTCGGTTGAAATTGAAAATGACATATATAAAATCAGCAATATTGATGTAAAATCAGGCAGAGTTCTTGTGACATCACTGTCAGACGATAAAAAACTTAACAAATCAGTGGAAGAAATGACTGTTTACTGTCTGAATGAGGAAAAACATGAACAGGATATACTGAATGCGATAGATACAGTACTTGAAAACAATAATCAGATTATAGTGAATAATACACCGGTCAGTGTTTCAGATGTTCCTCCTCTGACCGAAGAAAAATTAAATGCAGATAAAAGTCAGCAGCTTAATCTTTTTGATGTGCAGAAAAAAGAACCTGAAATTAAAATTGAAGAAAATCAGAGTGTAAAGCCTGAAAATTATCGTTTCAGTTCAGAAAATATTGTTACAGGTGCAAAATCCAAATACAAAGCAAATATTGAAGCTATAAAAACATTGATGAAGATTGAAAATGAAAACAGATATGCAACAGCTGAAGAACAGAATATACTTGCCGGATATTCAGGGTGGGGAGGAATTTCTCAGGCATTTGATTCAGATAATCCCAAATGGAAAAATGAATATGAAGAACTGAAAAATCTGCTGCCGGAAAATGAATATGCTGATGCAAAGGCTTCATCACTGACAAGTTTCTATACTCCTCCTGAAATTGCTGACGGAATATATCAGGCTCTTGAACAGTTCGGCTTCAAAGGAGGAAATATTCTTGAACCAAGTATGGGTATCGGAAACTTTTTCTCAAAAATACCGGAACAGATGAGCAGAAATTCAAAATTATACGGTGTTGAAATTGACAGCATAAGCGGAAGAATTGCTGAAAAACTGTATCCTGATGCAGATATTCAGATAAAAGGATTTGAAAAAACAAATTTCAGCAATAACAGCTTTGATGCAGTAATAGGGAATATACCTTTCGGAGATTTCAAGGTTTTTGACAGGGATTACAATAAATATGGCTTTAAAATTCATGATTATTTTGCTGCAAAATCAGTTGATAAAATAAAACCGGGTGGTATTGCAGCCTTTGTAACATCAAAATTTACAATGGACAAGCAGAATGAAAAAACACGTATGTATCTTGCAGAACGCTGCAATCTGCTTGGTGCAGTAAGGCTGCCTGACAATGCTTTCAAGGCAACTGCCGGCACAGAGGTCACAACGGATATACTCTTTTTTCAGAAACGTGATACACGTACGATTGATGTGCCTGACTGGGTTCATATATCAGAAACAGCTGATGGAATACCATGTAATAAATATTTTGCTGATAATCCTGATATGATACTCGGAAAAATGGAGTTTGACAGAAGAATGCAGGAAAAGTATGGTTCTGAAAGCAAAGCAACAACCTGTACCGCAGTATATGATGATTTAAGTGAACAGCTGAAAAATGCAGTATCAAAAATACAGGGAAAAATCAGGACTGCTGCGGCTGACAGGGTAAATGACAGGATACCTGAAACTATTCCGGCAGACCCGTCAGTGCGTAATTTTACACATACACTGGTTAATGGTCAGCTGTACCACAGACAGAATGAAGTTATGGTAAAGGTTGATGTTCCGGCTAAAAAGCTTGACAGAATGCTCGGACTGCATAAAATAAGACAGTCTGCAATGGCTGTTATCAATGCTCAGAGTGAAGGCTGTACAGATGATGAACTGAAAAATTTACAGAAAGAACTCAATTATGTCTATGACAGATTTGTTAAAAATTATGGTCATATAACTGATAAAAGCAATGCACAGGCGTTTCAGAATGATGATGATTACAATACTCTTGCAGCATTTGAAATTACAGATAAAAAAACAGGAGAAGTAAAAAAAGCTGAAATATTTACAAAAAGAACTATAACTCCTGAAATTGAAATTACAAGAGTCGATACTCCGGAAGAGGCACTTCAGGTATCACTTAACCGCCTTGGCAGAGTAGATATTGAATATATGTCTGAACTTTCACAGACAGAGCCGCAGCAGCTTATAAATAAACTCGGAAACAGAATTTACAGAAATCCTGTCTATGCTGATAATGAAAAATCATGGTCAGGATATGAGGAGGCAAGCGAATATCTTTCAGGAAATATACGTCAGAAAATTGAAATTGCAGAGCTATATGCAGAAAAAGATAAAAGCTATGAAAGAAATATAGCTGCACTCAGGGAAAATCTGCCTCAAAAAATAGAAGCAAACGATATATCGGTAAGAATAGGTGCTAACTGGATTGAAGAAAAGGATTACAGCAGATTTTTTGAAGAATACGCAAAGGCTGATATGCGTTATCATAATTTAAGACGTACTCCGGATGGAGAATACAAGATTGAAAACAAATCAGGCGACAGAAGCGTGAATGCAATATCAAATTTCGGCACTTCAAGAATGTCAAGCTATACAATATTTGAAAATCTGCTTAACAACAGGGATATTGTCATCAAGGACAGAAAAACAGTCAATGAAAAGGAAGTTTTTTATGTAAATCAGAAGGAAACCCGGCTTGCAAGGGATAAAGCAGTAAAAATGAAAGATGCTTTTAAAAAATGGATATGGAATGATATTGACAGGCGTGAAAAATATGTTGAAAAGTATAACAGACTATTCAATTCCATTAAAGGGCGTGAATATGACGGTTCATATCAGACATTTCCCGGAATGAATCCGGCTGTTGAATTAAGACCGCATCAGAAAAATGCTGTACTCCGTGCGAAACTTGGAGGAAATACACTGCTTGCACACTGTGTCGGGGCAGGGAAATCCTTTGAAATGGATACGGCTGTAATGGAAAAGAAAAGACTCGGACTTATCAGCAAAGCCTGTGTGGTTGTTCCTAAACATCTGACGCTTCAGACCGCTTATGAATGGCAGCGTTTATATCCCGGTGCAAAACTGCTTGTTGCATCTCCAAAGGATTTTGAAAAGAATAACAGACAGCAATTTATCGCCAAATGTGTTACAGGAGATTATGACGGCGTTATAATGAGTTTCAATCAGTTTGAAAAAATTCCTATGTCAGATAAATATAAAGAGAATTTTATAAAAAAACAGATAGACAGACTTGATGATATTATTAATAGTATATCTGAAAGAAACAGTATAAAAGATATTGAAAGAGCAAAGAAAAATCTTGAAAACAAGCTCCAGAAACTCACAGACGGTCAGAAGGATAATTCTCTTACCTTTGAACAGCTCGGATTTGATTATCTTGTGGTTGATGAAGCTCATAACTATAAAAATTGTCTTGTGGTTTCCAAAATGTCAAATGTTTCAGGAGTACAGACAACAGGTGCTGCAAAATCTGAGGATATGCTTATGAAAACTCAATATTTAAATGAAAAATATGGCTATAAAAATGTTCTCTTTGCAACAGGCACGCCTGTTTCCAATTCAATGACTGAACTTTATTCAATGACACGGTATTTAAGGAATGATTTGCTTGAAAATTCAGGACTGCATAATTTTGATGACTGGGCATCGAATTTCGGAGAGGTGGTTTCACAGCTTGAAATGAAGCCTGCCGGAGATGGTTTCAGAATGAAGAATCGTTTTTCAAAATTTACAAATATACCTGAACTTATGCAGATGTATAAGGAATTTGCAGATATAAAAACTCCTGATATGATAAAGCTTCCAGTGCCGGAAATGAAAACCGGCAAACCGATAATTGTCACATCAAAACCTGATGATATGCAGAAAGCATATATGAAAGAACTTGCTGCACGTTCTGAAAAAATTCACAGCGGCAGCGTTGACCCACGCACTGACAATATGCTTAAAGTAACTCATGAAGCAAGACTGCTCGGACTCGACAGCCGATGTATAAACAGAAATTCTGTACCAAGTCCTGACAGCAAAGTCAATAAAATGATTGATAATCTTGAAAAGATATATAACGATACTGAAAATAATAAAGGTATACAGATAGTATTCTGCGATATAGCGATAAATGAAGATGATGAGCATTTTTCTGTATATAATGCTGTAAAACAGGAGCTTGTAAAGCGTGGAATGCCTGAAAATGAAATATGCTTTGCGGGAGATGCAAAAACAGATAAGGCAAGGTCTGAAATGTTTGAAAAGTTAAGACATGGCGAAAAACGAGTTATAATAGCTTCAACTTCAAAGCTTGGAACAGGTGCTAATATTCAGGACAGAGTGGCTGCAATACATCATCTTGATATTCCATGGCGACCCAGTGACCTCGAACAGCAGAACGGCAGGGGATTAAGACAGGGAAATATGTTTCAGGAAGTGGGAATTTATCATTATGTAACCGAAAATACTTTTGATGCATATATGCTTGGAATTATTACCAATAAAGCAAAGTTTATCAATCAGGTTATGACATCAAAAGAACCGGCAAGAGTAAGTGAAGATGTTGATGAAATGGTGCTTACATATTCGGAAATGCAGGCAGTTGCAAGCGGAAATCCTCTTATAAAGGAAAAAATAGAACTTGATAATGAAATATCAGGTCTTAAAATGCTTGAATCAGAATATCATAAAAACCGCTATGATATGCAGGAGCTTGCAGAGAGAACTCTGCCTGAAACAATCAGACAGAATACTGAACTGCTTAAAAAAGCTGAATCCGATTTACAGACGTATAAGCAGAATAAACCATCTGATTTTGAAATCAGAATCGAAGGAACTGTATACAACGAACGTGCAGAAGCCGGCAAGGCAGTCGAAAAAGCTCTGATTAAATGCAGTATGTCGGATAAACCGGTTAAAACAGGAGAATATGCAGGATTTGAACTTTCAGTTGAGTATAACCACAGTGATTTGCTTGCTTCTCCGTATACAGCCGTGCTTAAAGGTGAGCTGCGGTATTCGGCAGATATTTCACTGAAAAATGATATCGGAAATATACGCAGAATAGAAAATCTTGCTTCATCACAGATAGAACAGCGTATAGAGAAAATTAAAGGAATACTTGACAAGGCAAGAGAAAATCTTGAAGCTGCCAGAGATGCATTAAGCAAGCCGTTTGAATATGCGGACAAGCTTGCAGACAAAATAAATCGCCTTAATGAAGTGAATCATAAACTTGGTACTGACAAGGCTGAAGATGATATTCCTGTTTCAGATGAAGCAGAACCAAAGATATCTGAACAGAAGAAATCATTCAGACCTAAACGATAAACAGAGAGGAAATTGTTTAATATGAAAAAATTTATAGGATTAATTGCATTGGCTTTGATGCTGTCAGGTATCAGCGTATTTGCTGAGGCTGATGAAACAGAATATGATTATTTTATTATGGAAGATGAAGTTACGCTTGAGAAATACATCAATAAGGAGGCAGAAGAAATAATTATTCCGGATTATATTAAAGTTATTGGCAAAAATGCATTCAGAGATTGTATAAATCTTAAAGCAATTACTATTCCGTCAACGGTTAAATGCATAGAGGATAATGCCTTTATGAACTGCAAAAGCCTTGAATCAGTCAGAATGACAAACAGTGTTGAAGTAATCGGTGACAGTGCATTTGCATACTGTCCTGAACTGAAAGAATTTGTTGGTTCTGTAAACGCATTC
>ERZ808240.2608-NODE-2608-length-19180-cov-12.656209_pt1 | contig 19180 bp, 19 predicted proteins | sample MGYA00521084_ERZ808240 | MGnify/ENA primary metagenome ERZ808240 (study PRJEB31516, sample SAMN03275571) | gut metagenome | biome: mammalia-associated habitat; material: feces | host: Papio cynocephalus | place: Kenya | collected 2012-08-06 ...
CGCATTCGTCTTTCTTTTTATTCACCTTTGTAACACATCTATTGTAATCCTACACAAAACCCTCCCTTTTCCGCCGCCCCACCACTTTGCAAGGGCCGGTCAAGTGTGTTATACTGAATCGTATCCCGAATCATCCCGGATGGAGGCCCTTATCTTATGTCCACCAAGCAGCGTCTGCTTTTTATCACCACCGGCGGCACCATCGCCAGCGTCCGCACCCAGCAGGGGCTCAAGCCCGTGCTCACCAGTGAGGAACTTCTGGCCCACCTGCCCGAACTGAACGAGCTCTGCTGTCCTGACACCCTGGCCCTATGCAGCATCGACAGCACTGACCTGGGCCCGGAACACTGGCTGGCTATGGCCAAAGCCGTGCAGGAAAACTATGCCCTTTACGACGGCTTTATCATCTGCCACGGCACCGATACGCTGGCCTATTCAGCGGCGGCGCTGTCCTACCTTATCCAGAACGCAGATAAGCCCATCATCCTGACCGGTTCCCAGCAGCCCATCTCCAACGAGATCACCGACGCCAAGAAAAACCTGCGGGACAGCGTCATCTGTGCACTCGACCCCGGCAGCCGGGGCGTCATGGTGGTGTTCGGCGGGCATGTCATCGCAGGCACCCGGGCCAAGAAAAACAAGACCATCAGCTACGACGCCTTTGCGTCGGTGAATTTCCCGGCGCTGGCGCTGGTGCAGGGGGACCGGCTGGTGCGGTATGTGCCCTCGCCCTGGCCCACCGGCCCGGTGGAATTTGGCCGGGCCCTCAACCCGAAGGTCTTCCTCCTCAAGCTGACGCCCGGGCTCAGCCCCGCCCTCATCCCGGACATCTTCCGGCTCTACGACTGCGTTATCGTGGAGAGCTTCGGCGTGGGCGGCATCCCTCAGCGGCTGATGGACGCTTTCGCCGAGGGTCTGGGCGACTACGACAAGACCCACAAGGTGCTCATCCTCACCACGCAGGTCACTTACGAGGGCAGCGATGTGGGCATCTACGAGGTAGGCAAGCGGGTGAAGAACCGGTTCCGCTTTCTGGAAGCCCACGACATGACCATCGAGGCTGTCGTGACCAAAAGCATGTGGCTGCTGGCGCAGGACTGCGACAGCTTCGACCAGCTGCAGCAGAGGTTCTACCGGCAGATCAATTTTGACACGTTCTATCATTGAAAAGCGAAAGCCTCCGGCATGGCCGGAGGCTTTCGTTTTTCTCAGAACACCAGCTGCACCAGCAGCACATAGCAGAGCGTACCGGCAGCGATGGAGAGCATGGTCTGATGCTTCCACTTATGGAGCCCCACGGTCAGGGCGATGGAGACGGCCTCCGGGATGCCGTGGCTGCCCGAGGTAAAGCTGACCCCTTTCAGGCAGTAGACGATGAGCATTCCAAAGATGGCAGCGGGCAGCACATGGCCCAGATATTCCACCACGTCCGGGGCCTTGCCGTCCTTGGAGTTGAACACCAGAAAGGGCAGGAAGCGGGTGAGCATGGTCGCCGCCGAGCAGACGGCAATGGTCAGGGCAAACTGAAGATTCGTCATCGTGCCGCCTCGCTTTCCTGTTCAAGTTCCTTTTTCTCAATGGGGCGGCGGAGCAGGAGCAGAGCCGCAAGGATGCAGAGCATGGACGGGATGAGGAAGCTGCCGGAGCCGAAGATGCGCAGGCAGACCAGCGGAGCCGCAATGCCGATGATGGCACTGGCGTGCTGTTTTTCCTTCTCCCACTGGTTCATGAAGATGACCACGAACATGGCCGTCATGACGAAATCCACACCCTCTGTGCTGAACGGCAGCACCGACCCGATGAGGGCACCTGCCGCTGCGCTGGCGACCCAGTAAAACTGGTCCAGCAGGGTGATGAAGAACATGAACCAGCCCCGGTCTACTCCCTCCGGCGGCTCTGCGGAGCAGGTGATGGAGAACGTCTCATCGCTCATGGCGAAGATCATATAGATGCTGCGCAGGCCGTAGCCCCGGTAGCGCTTGAGCATGGCCAGACCGTAGAACAGATGCCGGGCCTGGATCATCAGGGCCATCAGGAACGCCGACACCGGCGCAAAGCTGCCCAGCAGCAGGGACGCCAGCACAAATTCCAGCGAACCGCCGTAGACCACCGTGCCCATGAGGGGCGGCAGCCAGACCGGCAGGCCCAGCGACTGCACATAGATGCCATAACCCAGTCCCAGCACCAGATATCCGGCAAAGACCGGCAGCGTCTGGGGTGCTGCCGCCCGGAACGCGCGCCACACCGGCGCACGGTTCAAATTCGTTTCGTTTTGTTCTTGCATTGGATTCAACCCTCCAATACAGTAGTATAACAGGTTTACTCATATTTGCAAGCGCAGCTTTTTCATCTTTGCCCCAGACAAAAAAACATCCGCAGCGGCCCCGGCCCTGTCACGGAGGGAGGGAACCGCTGCGGATATTTTCTTGTTTTGCGGAATGCCGGGACCTATCGCAAATCAGGGAATCCGTGCAGCATCGGAACAGCATCGTGCGAGATGCAGTTCAACATTGCTGCGGCTGCATGAAAAAGTTGAATTGCTATTAACCCAGCTTATCTTTCTTCACGAGGTCTTTGGTATAGAGGGCGCGGGTAGCGTTGAGGACGGCGATGACCATAACGCCCACGTCCGCGAAGATAGCGGCCCACATGTTGGCGATGCCCAATGCACCGAGGACGAGGCAGGCAGCTTTGACGACCAGAGCAAACACGATATTCTGGTAGACGATGCGCTTGGTGCGGCGGGCAATGCGCATGGCAAGTGCGATCTTGGCCGGGTCGTCATCCATCAGGACCACGTCGGCGGCCTCGATGGCGGCGTCAGAGCCCAGAGCACCCATCGCGATGCCGATATCGGCGCGGGAGAGGACAGGGGCATCGTTGATGCCGTCGCCCACGAAGGCCAGATTCTCCTTGGGGTGCTTTGCGGCCAGCAGGGATTCGATCTGGTCCACCTTGTCACCGGGCAGCAGGCCGGCATGGTATTCATCCAGGCCCAGCTGCGCCGACACAGCCTTTGCCACCGGCTCTGCGTCGCCGGTGAGCATGACGGTCTTCCGGACGCCCGCCTGCTTCAGGCCCTTGATGGCCTGTGCGCTGTGGGGCTTCACCACGTCAGAGATGAGCAGGTAGCCTGCATACTTGCCGTCGATGGCCACATGGACGATGGTGCCGGTCTGCGGCACATCGGGGACCGTCAGGCCAAGCTTCTGCATCAGGCGGGCATTGCCGGCAGCCACCGGTTTGCCATCCACCTTGGCGGTGACGCCATGGCCGCCCAGCTCCTCCACGTCGGTGACGCGGGCAGCATCGATATCCTTGCCGTAAGTGGCTTTGATGCTCAGAGAAATGGGGTGCTTGGACCAGCTCTCAGCCAGTGCAGCGGCCTCCACAAGGGCGTCTTTTTCCACGCCGTCAGCAGGGACGATATCCACCACCTTGAAGGTGCCCTGGGTCAGGGTGCCGGTCTTGTCAAAGACCACCACGCCGGTGTTTGCCAGCTCTTCCAGATAGGTAGAACCCTTGACCAGGATGCCGCAGGCGGACGCGCCGCCGATTCCTCCGAAGAAGCTCAGGGGGATGGAGATGACCAGTGCGCAGGGGCAGCTGATGACCAGGAAGGTGAGGGCGCGGTAGATCCAGTCACCGAAGCGGGCAGGCTGGCCCATGAGCATCAGGACGATAGGCGGCAGGAAAGCCAGCGCCAGCGCACCGTAGCAGACTGCAGGGGTATACACCCGGGCAAAGCGGGTGATAAAGTTCTCAGCCCGGGCCTTTTTCATACTGGAATTTTCCACAAGGTCGAGGATCTTGGAGACGGTGGATTCGCCGAACTCCTTGGTGGTCTTCACTTTCAACAGGCCGCTCATATTCACGCAGCCGCTGATGACCTCATCGCCGGGCTGGACATCCCGGGGCAGGCTCTCGCCGGTGAGGGCAGCGGTATTGAGGGTAGAAGAGCCCTCCACGATAACGCCGTCGATGGGGACCCGCTCGCCGGGCTGCACCACGATGGTGGTGCCCACCTCGACCTCATCCGGGTCTACCTGTTCCAGTTTGCCGTCCTCGCCCTCGATGTTGGCGTAGTCAGGCCGGATATCCATCAGGGCAGAGATGCTGCGGCGGCTCTTGCCCACAGCCACACTCTGGAACAGCTCGCCGATCTGATAGAAGATGATGACCGCGCAGCCTTCGACGTAATCGCCCAGAGCGAACGCACCCACGGTAGCTACCGCCATCAGAAAGCACTCATCGAAGGGCTGGCGGTTCTTGATGCCCTTGAGGGCCTTGCGCAGCACATCCCAGCCCACCACGAGGTAGGGGATGCAGTAGAGCACCAGCTCCACCGGCGTGGGCAGCGGCGGCAGGAGCCTGAGCACCGCCACAAGCGCCAGAGCGGCAAGGATGCGGTAGAGCATTTTTTTCTGTTTGGTCGTCATGGATAGCAGCCTCCTTTGGGGCTTCGGTGCCGCTTCGTTCCGAGCAGCGTTCACAGATTCAACAGGTTTTCCCCATAAGGGGACTGTTTTCCACCCTTTCCCCCGGCTTTTCCACGAGGTTTTCCCGCAAAAAGGAGCAAATGTGCGTTTGTTTTTCCACTTTTGCGCAAAGAGTGTTGAAAACACCGTGGAAAATGTTGAAAACTGATTTCTTTTTCAACATTTTCCACGGCAGATTTAACAGACAACGATTCTCAAATACCAAAGATCTCGCAGTCGTCCTCTACCTTCTTGCAGGCAGCGAGGACGTTCTTCATGGTGGACTTGGGGTCTGCACCCTCGTCAAATTCCACGTTCATTTTCTGGGTCATGAAGCTGACGGTGGCCTTTGCCACGCCGGAAACGGTGTTGGCAGCATCTTCCATCTTCTGAGCGCAGTTTGCGCAGTCCACTTCGATCTTGTAGCTCTTCTTCATAATAAATACCAGCCTTTCTTTCTATTTCACTGTCCGACCGCAGGGGGCACGGACTTGCAGCGTGTTTGCGTGGGCATCACTCTTCGATATGGTCCATGCCCATGGAGAGGATGCTGCGCACATGGTCGTCATCCAGTGCATAGTAGACGGTCTTTCCGTCCCGGCGGAACCGCACCAGCTTGGTGTCCTTGAGCACCCGGAGCTGATGGCTCACGGCGGACTGGCTGAGCTGGACCGCATTGGCGATATCCTGCACACACAGCTCGTCATCGTGGAGGGCGTAGAGAATCTTGATGCGGGTAGAATCCCCGAACACCCGGAACAGGTCGGCCAGCTCGTAGAGCACCTCATCGTCCGGCAGTTCCGGCGGGGTCTCGGGGAGCTTCTGCTCCTGAGAAGACGCTTCGGCCATGGTCATCACCCTTTCGTTTTGATATATGAACATCTGTTCATGTGTTCATGATAACACGTGCCATGCACTCTGTCAAGAGGTTTTTCATAAAAAATCATCACGGAACCAGAATTGATAAAACAGACCTTAAAACGCAGGAAATTTGCAGTTTTATTTTGCAACAAGGCGGCGTTTTGGGGAGAGAAAAGGCCGCGCTTCAACACGAAGTGCGGCCTCGGAGCCTTACCGTTTTTTCTTCTGGAGATGCTCCGCCACCGCCCAGGGCAGATACATGATGATCAGCGCCAGCGCAATGGCAGGCAGGAAGCCAAGGATATAATACTTTTCGCCCAGCAGAGCCGTGAAGGTGCTGGTGATGATGTTGCCGTAAGGGTTATTGAGGAAATAGAAGTTGGTGCAGAGAGGCTTATTCAAAAAGTAGATGGGCAGGGCCGACCCGAAGAGGAATGCCAACACCTGCGGCACCCGCCGGGGACTGGGGCGGTAGCCGCCCACCACCAGCAGGACGGGGTAGAGCACCAGCAGGGCATGGATGCTGACCGAGTGCAGATTGATGAGGGTCCACCAGGAGGGGACATCCAGCCAGCTGGGGCAGAGCAGGGCCAGCGCCGCCCCCGGGATGCAGAGGGCATACAGCTCCTCCTTGCACCAGTTCTGGTCAGTAAGGGTGTTATAGAGACAGACAAAGACGTTGATGCTGCACAGGTGGAAGGGCAGGTAGCTCCAGTTCCACTGACCCGTCAGGGCCATTCCCAGCAGAAGGGCCGCTTCGTCCAGCAGGAGCAGGACCGTGACTCCCACCAGGATGCGCCGCCGGGTCTTTGCCGGGCTGCGGCGATACCACTGGGCCATCCCCACGATGAATGCCAGCGAAAGCGCCAGCTCTGTGAGGTGGATGCGGCCATACAGCGGGTAGCATTGATAGTCTGCGCCCAGCTCTGCGTGGGTGATGTCGTAGGATTTCCAGAAATCACTCATTGTTCCACTCCCTTTCCTCTCCATGATACCTCTTTTGAGGCCGGACGGAAAGAGTTTTTGAAGGAAAAATACGCAAAACAGGTGCATTGATGCCGGTTTTGTGGTATCCTTACAGCGTGTTCTATTTTATGCCGCAAACTGCGGCAGCACGCAAGATAAACTGATTTTTAAGAAAGAAGGAATCTATGATGTTAGAGACCGGTATCCGCGGCAAGCAGAGCCAGCTCGTCACCCCCGAAAACACTGCCAGGGCCATGGGCAGCGGCACCCTGAACGTGTTCGCCACCCCCGCACTGGTGGCACTGGCCGAAAAGACCTGCTGGATGAGCGTGGCTGACGCTCTGGATGAGGGCTGCGGCACCGTCGGCACCCGGCTGGAGTTCGACCACTCCGCCCCCACTCCCGTGGGCATGACCGTCACCTGCGAGAGCGAGCTGACCGCTGTGGAAGGCCGCAAGCTGGTGTTCAAAGTCTCTCTGTACGACGAGAAGGGCCATGTGGGCGGCGGCGTCCACGAGCGCTTTGTGGTCAACGACGCAAAGTTTGCCGCCAAGGCAGAGAGCAAGAAGGGCTGAGAAGCTGCTTTCGTAAGCAGCTTCTAATCCTCTTTTTTCTCCGCCAGCTGGATGGGCGGCGGGTCGGCGGCCAGAAGCCGCTGCTCGGCCCGGGCCTGTGCTTCCAGCAGGAGCCGCGCGGCCTGTTCGCTGGCGCGGAACAGCTCCAGATACAGTTCTTTATAGTCCGGCGCAGCCAACACCCCCTCTCCGTCCCCCACCGCGGGTCTGGTGTATAGTCTGCCCGGGCAGCTTCAAAAAAACCAAGTGAGGAAGCTCTATCATGAAAAAAACAAATCTCTCATGGGTGGGTGCTCTGCTGGTGTTTGCCCTGCTGTTGTGGTGTACCGCCGCAACGCCCGGCAAGATCGCCGACCCTTCCACCTACACCTGCGCAGCCTACAGCTCTGCGCTGTCCCTGCTGCCCCCGGTGGTGGCCATCGTTCTGGCCCTGAACACCAAAGAGGTCTACACCTCCCTGCTGGTGGGCATCGCCACCGGTGCTCTGCTCTATGCCAACGGCAACCTTGAGCTGGCACTGACCACCCTCTTCTTCAATGAGGAAGGCGGCATGATCTACAAGCTGTCGGACAGCAGCAATGTGGGCATTCTGGTCTTTCTGGTGATGCTGGGCATCCTGGTGGCTCTGATGAACAAGGCCGGCGGCAGCGCCGCCTTTGGCCGCTGGGCCTCCACCCACATCCACACCCGGGCAGGCGCGCAGTTTGCCACCCTGCTGCTGGGCGTGCTCATCTTTGTGGACGACTACTTCAACTGCCTGACCGTGGGTTCTGTCATGCGCCCCGTCACCGACCGGCAGAAGGTCTCCCGCGCGAAACTGGCCTACCTCATCGATGCCACTGCGGCTCCGGTCTGCATCATCGCGCCGGTGTCCAGCTGGGCCGCTGCCGTCACCTCTTCGGTGCCGGAAGGCTCGGGCATCAACGGCTTTACCATGTTCCTGCGCACCATCCCCTATAACTACTACGCCATCCTCACCATCGTCATGAGCCTGTTCCTCATCTTCACCGGTCTGGACTACGGCCCCATGAAGAAGCATGAGGACAACGCTCTGCTGGGCGACCTCTTCACCACCGAAGACCGCCCCTACGGCGACGATGTGGACGACGGCACCGGCACCAAAGGCCATGTCATCGACCTGATTGCTCCGGTGCTGGTGCTCATCGCAGCCTGCATCTTCGGCATGATCTACACTGGCGGTTTCTTTGAGGGCGTGGACTTCGTCACCGCTTTCGCTGACTGCAACGCCTCCATGGGTCTGGTTCTGGGCAGCTCTATTGCCCTGATGTTCACCTTCGTGTTCTACCGGGTGCGGGGCGTCATGACCTTTCAGGATTTCGCCGCCTGCATCCCCGAGGGCTTCAAGGCCATGGTCAGCCCCATGCTCATCCTGACGCTGGCCTGGACTCTTTCCGGTATGACCAGCCTGCTGGGTGCCAAGTATTATGTTGCCAGCCTGCTCAGCGGCTCTGCCGCCGCCTTGCAGTACCTGCTGCCCATCATCATCTTTGTGGTGGCAGTGTTCCTGGCCTTTGCCACCGGCACGTCCTGGGGCACCTTCTCCATCCTGGTGCCCATCGTCTGCCACGCCTTCCCGGAGGGTGAGATGCTGGTGGTCTCCATCGCAGCCTGCCTGTCCGGTGCGGTCTGCGGCGACCACTGCTCTCCCATCTCGGATACCACCATCATGGCCTCTGCCGGTGCTCATTGCAGCCATGTGAACCATGTGTCCACCCAGCTGCCCTACGCCATGACAGCTGCTGCCATCTCGGCGGGCTGCTATCTCATCTGCGGTCTGGCACAGGCCCTGCTGGGCACCCGGGCCAACGTGATGACCTCGCTGGTGCTGCTGGCCGTGGCCATCGTCCTTGAGCTGGTGGTGCTGAGCATCGTGCGCGCCCGCGTGGGCCACATCCGGAAGACGGAAAAAGCCTGAGAAGTTCAAAAATCCAGCGGACTCTGGATTTTTGACTTTCCCTCCGGCTCAGATTATGGTATACTGTAAAAAGAGTAAATTTTTTGAGTTATTATGCTCACTGGAGGAAAAGCTCATGCTGGAAGAAGCCTTTCAGGACGTCTACACCAAATTCAAGCTGCACTTTTATCAAAATGTATTTCAGCGTTTTGCCACCCGCGAAGCCACGCTGACCACCGTGGAATCCTTCTGTATGGAAGGCATCATGGCCATGGGAGAGCCCACCATCGCGGAGTTTTCCCACATGATGGGCATTTCCACCCCCAACGCAGCCTATAAGATCGGCAGTCTGGTGCGCAAAGGCTATGTGGAGAAGATCCAGTCCACCACCGACCGCCGGGAATACTACCTGCGGCCCACCCAGAAATACATCGACTACTACAGCATCAGCTACGCTTACCTGCACACCGTCATCGAGCGGGTGCGCAAGCGCTTCCCCGCCGAGGACTGCGACAAGCTGGAGCAGATGCTCAGTGTCATCAGCAGCGAGCTGATGCCGGAACTGGATATGCTGGCCAAGTGCCACCATCCTGAGGCTCCTGCCGCTGCGCCGGAAAAACCTGCTGAAAAATAAGAAGTTGTTTTCATAAAGCAGAGTGCACCGAATGCGAATGACGTGAATGTTTGCTTGCAGGCAAGGCGATTTTCCGCAGCGATCCTGACGGATTGCAAGGAAAAGCAACGCAGGATGCGGGCAAACAGACCGTTCAGGCGGTGTGCAATGCTTATGAAAACGGCTTCTAAAATCGCAGCAAAAGCACAAGGCCCTCCCGGAGGATTCCGGGAGGGCCTTGTTGTTCTGCCTGAAAGCGTTCTCGTTTTCCCTATAAGCTCTGTGGACGCGAAATGCGGCCATCCCGCGATGGGACGGCCGCATTTCTTTGGGAATGTAAAAGACAGAGCTTGTCTGGATGTTGGGGTTATGCGTTCTCCTGTGCAGCGTTTGCAGCAGTCTTCTTGTTGATCTTGCTCTGGTTATAGACAGAGTAGATGATAACGAGGATAGCCACGCCTGCAAAGACCATTGCGATGGGAGAGGTGGTGATGGCAAAGAAGTTGCCGCGCTGGATGTTCATGTAGCGCACGAAGTTCTTCTCGCACATGGGTCCCAGAATGAGGGCCAGCAGGATGGGAGAGAGGGGGAACTCGTACTTGTTCATCAGCCAGCCGATGATGCCGAAGGCGACGCAGACGCCCACATCAAAGGCATTCTTGTTGATGGAGAAAGCACCCAGCAGGGAGATGACCAGAATGATGGGGTAGAGCATCTTCTTCTCGACCGAGACGATCTTGGCGAAGAAGCGGACGCCCAGGCAGCCCACCACCAGCATGCAGAGGTTTGCCAGCATCAGAGCGGCGAACACGCGGTAGACGGTGGGCAGCTCGGTGACGTACATCATGGGGCCCGGGGTGATGCCCTTCATGATGAAGGCACCCAGCAGGATGGCGGTAACGGAGTCACCGGGAACACCCAGAGACAGCAGGGGGATCATAGCGCCGCCGGAGCAGCCGTTGTTTGCGGACTCGGTCGCAGCAACACCGTTGGGGATGCCGGTGCCGTACAGCTCAGGGTGCTTACTTGCAGACTTGCTTGCGCCGTAGGAGACGAAGACCGCGATGTCGCCGCCTGCGCCGGGGATCGCACCGATGAAGGTGCCGATGAGGCCGCCGGACAGGATGTTGGGCCAGATCTGCTTGATGGTCTTGAGGTCAGGCAGAACGTTGGTGATCTTCTCCTTGGACTTCTGCTCCTGCTCCTCGCCGCGGATGATGCGCTCCACACCGGCGATGACTTCGGAGACAGCGAACAGACCGATCAGAGTAGGGATGAACTGGAAGCCATCCAGCAGGCCGGTCTGCTTGGTGGTGATGAAACGGGGGATGCCGTTGGTGGGGTCGAGGCCGACGGTGCACAGCAGCATGCCGAAGAAAGCGCTGATGAGGCCCTTGGCCACCGACTTGCCGGAGATAGCGACGATGACAGACAGGCCGAAGACAGCCAGCATGAACATCTCGCCGGGGCCGAAGTTCATGGCCATGTCAGCGACCAGCGGAGACAGGAAGGTCATGACCAGAGCGCCGATGACGCCGCCGCAGAAGGAGGCGAACATGGCGACGGACAAAGCCTTGCCGGCCTGGCCCTTCTTGCACATGGGGTAGCCGTCCAGCAGGGTAGCGGCTGCAGCCGGGGTGCCGGGGGCGTGGATAAGGATGGCGGAGATGGAACCGCCGTACATGCCGCCGCAGTAGATGCCCAGCAGCAGGCCGATGGACGGGATGAGGTCCATGCCGAAGGAGAAGGGGATGAGCAGAGCCACGCCCATGGTGGCCGTCATGCCCGGGATAGCGCCCAGCAGAACGCCGCCCAGCGCACCGATGAAGGTCATCAGGATGACCTCGGGGTTGGACCAGACAGCAGCGTAGCTGGAAAGAAGCAGATTAAAATCCATAACTGTGCTCCCTCCTTAAATCATGTCCACAAGGGTACGCAGGAAGTTCAGCGGGCCCAGCGGGATATTGACGGTAAGCACCTTGTAGAATATCAGCCACATGCCCAGAGGCACCAGCACGCTCACAAGGATCATCTGCACCCAGTTGCGCTTACCGATGAGGAACATGATGATCATGGACAGCACCATAGCGCACAAGATGTAGCCGCAGCTCTTGAACAGGGCGGCAAACAGCACGCAGAGCAGGATGACCAGATAGGCAGCAGCCACGCCCTTGTCCTTCAGGGGGTTCAGGGTGCCGACCTCAGCGGCCACAGGGTCGCCAGGCTTTATGGTGCCGAACAGCTTGATGAGGGACTGGACGAGCAGCATGACCGAGAAGATCAGCATGCCCACGATCATGACGCGGGGGAAGGTGGAAGCCTGCACGTAGGTGTTGGCCACCTCGGGGAATTTGTCGGTCTGGAGCCATGCCCAGACACCGATGACAATAAAAATGATGGAACCGACCAGATTGGAGAACGCCATCGTCTTCATTTTGTCTTTGTTCAAAAGGGATTCCTCCTCTCTCTACTTTCTCATAAGAAAGGGGCAGGCATGAGCTGCCTGCCCCAGCAAATACTCAGAAACTCAAATCAGAGGCCGACAGCATCCATAGCAGCTGCGACGTCGGTAGCAGCCTGCTTCAGGTAGTCGGTGTAGCCCTGTGCATCCAGGTAGGCGATGGTCTGACCGTTGTTGTTCATGAAGGTAACAAAGTCAGGATCCTCGATGGCAGCGGCGCAGGCCTCTTCCAGACGGGTGTGGATGGCTTCGTCCACGCCCAGAGGAGTGGCCATACCACGCTGGGTACCGTACTGGATATCGTAGCCCTGCTCCTTGCAGGTGGGGATGTCGGGGAATGCAGCGTTGCGCTCCTCGTCCATGACGCCCAGGCAGATCAGGTCGCCGGACTCGATGAAGCTGCGTGCCTCAGCCAGAGAAACGGTAACGCCCTGGATGAAGCCGCCGGCTGCGTTCTGGACAGCGGTAGCAGCACCTTCCTGATAGGTGATCATCTGGATGTCGATGCCGGCAGCGCTCATCAAGTAGCCGCCTGCGATGTGCCAGACAGAAGCGTTGGAAGAGCCGCCCATCTGGACCTCACCGGGGTGAGCCTTGCAGTAATCGATGAAGCCTGCCAGGTCGGAGATGTTGTTGTCAGCAGCCCACTTTGCGCTGACGGTAACGGTAGCAGCATCGGTGTTGACGCGGCACAGGGGAGCGTAGTTCTCCCAGGTCAGGTCACTGGTGCCCAGCTTCTTGTAGGTAGCCAGCTCGAAGGTGATCATGCCGATGGTGTAGCCGTCGGGAGTAGCGTCTGCGATAGCCTGATGGCCCAGGATGCCGCCGCCGCCAGTCTGGTTGTCAACAGTCAGGGTAACGCCCAGGTTCTTGCTCAGAGCCTCGCAGAATGCGCGCAGGCAGGCATCGGTGCCGCCGCCTGCAGACCAGGGGCAGATGACGGAAATGCCCTTGGTGGGGTAGTCGATGGACTTGCCGCTGGCAGCGCTTGCCGCAGTAGAAGCCGCAGTGGAAGTGGCAGTGCTGCTGGAAGAGCCGCCGCAGGCAGTCAGGACGCCAGCTGCACCCACAGCAGCAGAGGCTGCCAGGAAGTCACGACGAGAGATCTTTTTCATTTCTTGTTACCTCCGATTCACGTTGCACACCCTCGCGCCGGGTGCCGGACTTTGCTTCCGGCACCGGGATACCCGCAGAAAAGGATGTGCCTTTGGATATTATGATAGCGCATATTTTATCATCCCGCAATTAGAGCCAAGCACAAATTTTAATGAAAAAGTTTGTACATTCTGACCCGGATGATAAGTTCTGCCCCTGCCTGTATCGCGGTATTCCGTGTTCTTTGCCGGCGGCTCCAAAGAATCTTTTCCGATGCATTTCGGATGCATATTTTCTCTTTGAAATTCTCTCTGTTCACCGGAGCGATTTCATTGTATAATATTGGAAGAAACATTTTCCTCATCCTGTGTGCTATTTTCCGGAGGAGACCGTTCCATGCTTCACCGTCTCTGGCTTCTCATCCGAGAGGTCTATCGCTACGAAAAAGAGTCCCCGCTGGACTCCGATTATCTGCGCCGGGTGCTGACCCTCGTCGTCATCACCCTGTTCGCGCTGAACTTCAGCTGCAATGGTCTGGGCAAACCCAGTGTGTTCATCCTCACCGGGCTCATCAGCCTTGTGCTGGTGGCGGTGGCGTGGCTGTTGCCCCGCTCCCGGAACGAAAAGCGTCTGGTGACACTGGGCAGTACCGCCATCGTTCTTCTGGGTTTTTTGCTTCTGGTGCAGAACGACAACGACGGCTTCCAGAATCTCTGGCTCTTCCTGCTGCCGGCCATCCTTTTCATCCAGTCCGGCCTGCCCATCGGCCTGCCCTTCTGCACCCTCTACGGCCTTGCGGCTACCTGTCTTCTGTGGGGGAATTTTTCCCACAGCTATCCTCCGGACTACGCCCTCTACTACCCAGCCGCCTACTGGACCTTCTGCCTGCTCATGACCACGGCGGACGTCTTCTACAAGCACTACCGCATCCAGCGGGAGCAGAGCGAGCGGGAGATGGAGCAGCAGGTGCAGGCCACCGTCCACGAAGCCCGGAAGCTGATGGTCAGCTCCGTTGCCGCCATCAGCCAGATGATAGACGAAAAGGACCGCTACACCAGCGAGCATTCCCACCGTGTAGCCGAGTATTCCCGGCTCATCGGGCAGCACATGGGCCTGTCGGAAGAGGAGCTGGACCGGCTGTACCGCAGCGCCCTGCTCCACGACATCGGAAAGATCGGCGTGCCGGACGCCATCCTCAACAAGCCCTCCCGGCTGACCGACGAGGAATTTGCCCTCATGAAGCAGCACACCGTCTGGGGCCGCAAAATACTGGAAGGGCTGGAGTTCCTGCCCCAGGCCGACTACGGCGCAAGCTACCATCACGAGCGGTACGACGGCAAGGGGTATCCCGCCGGGCTGAAGGGCGGAGATCTGCCGGAGATGGTCTGGATCATCAGCGCTGCCGATGCGCTGGACGCCATGAGCTCAGACCGATGCTACCGCCGCCACTGTGACAAAGACTATATCATCCACGAATTTCAGAAATGGAGCGGGAAGCAGTTTGAGCCTGCAGCGGCAAAAGCTGTGGTAGAACTGCTGGAAAGCGGTGCCATCCCGCTGGAGTGACACGATGAACAGACGAACTTTGGAACACATCCGCGAGGTGGTCTGCGTCCCCTATGGAGACCTTCATCTCTCCCTCTATATGAAGGGCATCATGGCCCTGTTCTGGCTGGTGCAGCTGGCTTTGGGCTTCCTGTATGGTGCGCCTCCGGCCTTTTTTCTCCTGCTGGGCGGGATGCTCCTTCTCAACAGCGTCAACATCCTGTCCCACTGCAGGATAGGCCGCGGGCTGGAACTGGTCATTGCGCTGCTGCTTCTGGGCTGCAATGCCGTGATATTCCAGCAGTCTTATGTGGGCTATTTCAGCTGGTTTTTCCTCTTTCTTTTCTCCTTCACCTGCACTTTCGTGCTGGGCCTCCGGGGCGGCACAGTGGTCAACCTACTGAGCCTCTTGTGGGTGGTCGGCTGTCTGTACGGCGGGCTGATGCCCGACCCTGCCGCCGTCTACGGCGAGAGCTTTCTGCCCCGGTTCCCCTTCCTGTTTTTCTGCATCATGGGCGTCGCCCACATCATCATGTTCTCCATCCAGCGCTACTGGCTGGACAAGACCCGACGCCACATCTTATTACAGGCCCGCATCGACGCGGAAAAGCAGAAGCTCTCTGAAATGTCCCTCAAGGTCATCACCTCCATGTACAGCGCCCTCAGTTCCAAGATCCCGGAGATCGACCTCCATTGTCAGCGGGTCGCCGACCTGACACAGGAGCTGGCCCGCCGAATGGGGCTGGACGCTGCGGCCTGTCTGGACGGCTATTACGCGGGCCTTCTCCACGAAGTGGGGATGGTGGGCCTGCCGGATGACGTGGTGCTGCGGCGGAACATCACCGAGGAACAGTACCAGCTCTACAAGACCTATGTTGACCGGGGCTGCCGCATCATCCAGGAACTGCAGATCGTGGACCGAGTGGCCGAGATCGTCCGGTATCACCGGGAGAACTACGACGGCACCGGCTATCTGGAGGGGCGGAAAGGTGAGGATATCCCGCTGCTCTCCCGCATCCTTGCCGTAGCCGACTTCACTGACCGCCATCTCCGCCGGGGTGAATCGGCAGAGTACATCATCGACGGCCTCCGCCGCCGGGCCGGACATGACTTTGACCCCAAATGTGCAGAGCTCATGTGCGGGCTCCTGCAGGAGGGCCGGCAGAAAGAAACGACTTTATAAACACAAAAAAGGCCCGCAGGCCGGAGAGACATCCGGCTGCGGGCCCATTCTATTTCCGGGGAAATCATACCCTTCCGGCACCCCGGTCGAGGATCTTATCGAACCGGGAGAAGAAGGTGATGGCCGTGATGGTCGCGGCCAGGATATCGCTGACCGGCTCGGCCAGAAAGACGCCGAAGCACTTGTCTGCCACAAAGTGGGGCAGGATGAAGATGAGGGGGATAAGGAGAATGATCTTGCGCAGGCAGGCCAGCAGCAGGCTGACTTTTGCCTGACCCAGCGCCATAAAACTCTGCTGGCAGGCGATCTGGACGCCCATGGCGAGGATGCCCGCCATATAGATGCGCATAGCCCATGTAGTGTAGGAGATAAGGGCCGCATCCGAGGTGAAGATGCCCGCCACCACGCCGGGAATCAGCATCATAAGGAGCCAGAACAGGGTGGTATAGCCAAAGCAGAGGGTGAGCTGGAACCGGAACGCCTCTTTGACCCGGTCTTTTTTGCCAGCACCGAAGTTGAAGCTCATCACCGGCTGGCCGCCCTGACAGATGCCCTGGATGGGCATGGTGCAGAGCTGGGACACGCTGGTAATGACGGTCATGGCACCCACGGCCACATCACCGCCGTAGCGGGCGAGGCTGGAACTGAAGCTGATGGACAGCAGGCTCTCGGTGGAGAGCATGACAAAGGAGGAGATGCCCAGACTCAGCACCGGCAGGATGACTTTGCCTTCCGGTTTCAGATTCTGTTTCCGGAGCTTCAGGATGGTCTTTCTGCCGGTGAGAAACTTCAAGATCCAGCAGGCACCCACGGCCTGACTGAGAACCGTTGCCACTGCCGCGCCCCGGACGCCCCAGCCAAAGCCGAAGATGAGGATGGGGTCAAGGACGATATTGATGACCGCACCGATGACAGTGGTGAGCATACTGATCTTGGCAAAGCCCTGCGTGGTGATAAAGGGATTCATGCCCATCACCAGCAGGACGAACACCGAGCCGAGGATGTAGATGCGGCCATAGGCCACCGCATAGGGCAGGGTGGAGTCACTGGCACCGAAGAGCCGCAGCAGGGCAGGGGCTCCGGCGTAGAAGCCCACCGTCAGCACCACGGCAAAGAGCAGCAGCATGGTGAAGCTGTTGCCGATGATCTTTTCGGCCTCGTCCTTTTTGCCCTGACCCAGAGCGATGGCGGTGCGGGGTGCGCCGCCTGCGCCGATGAGCATGGCGAACGCATTCAGGAGCATGAGGATGGGGGCGAACAGGCCCACACCTGTCAGCGCCGCCGCGCCGATGCCCTCGATGTGGCCGATGTAGATGCGGTCTACGATATTATAAAGCAGATTGACCACCTGCGCCACCACGGCGGGGATCATCAGCTGCAAGAGCAGGGGCTTGACCGGCCCGCTGCCCATGTCCTGTCGGTTCTGTGCTGCCATAGGTTTTCTTCTGACCTCGATTACTTCAAATTTGAAATGAATATAGCATAACCCGCCGGGCCTGTCAAGGGCGATGGGAGCGTAAACGCGGATATCCCGCACAAAAGCGCCCAAAACAGTTGACGGACGGCCGCAGATATAGTATGATTAAAAATACGTCTTTCTTGAATATCCATACATCAACACATCATCTGGAAAAGAGGAAATTATGAATTACGGCATCCTGAGCCTGCTGCCGCCGCTGGTGGCTGTGGTGCTCGCCATCAAGAGCAAAAACGTCATCCTGTCGCTTTTCTGCGGCGGTCTGGCCGGTGCGCTCATCTTCTGCGGCGGCAATCCCTTTGCGGCCGTCAAATCCGTCATCGGCGATTATTACTTTGTCCAGCTCACCGACTCGTATAATGCAGGCGTGCTGGTACTCATCGTATTCATCGGCGGCTTCATCAAGCTGGTGGAAAAATCCGGCGGTGCGCAGGCCTTCAGCAAGAGCGTATACAAAGTGGTCAACACCTCCCTCAAGGCACAGCTCTGCGCCTGGCTGGGCGGCATCCTCATCTTTTTCTCCGACCTGGGCACTCCGCTGCTGGTGGGCCCGGTGTTCCGTCCCCTCTTCGATAAACTGAAGATCTCCCGCCAGAAGCTGGCCTGGATCCTGGACTCCACCTCTTCGCCGGTGGCCATCCTCATCCCCTTCATCGGCTGGGGTGTGTACATCATGGGCCTCATCCAGGCCGAGTTCGACAATCTCGGCGTGCCGGACTCCGACTACACCACCTTTGTGCAGGCTATCCCGTTCCAGCTCTACGCCATCCTCGCCATCCTGCTCATCCCGCTGGTGGCCTTCACCCGGAAGGACTTCTCCCTGATGCGCCGGGCCGAAGAAGCGGCTGCGCAGCAGCCGGATGCCCCCGACGAGACTGTTGCCGCACAGCAGCAGGGTACAGATGGAAGCTACTCCAAGGCCAACGCCCGCCCCATCATGGTCATCCTGCCCATCGTGGTGGTGTTTGCCACCCTGTTCATCACTCTGGCTCCCCAGGGCTTCCCCTTTAAAAAGGTGGGCGGCAACGACTTCCGTGTGGCCCTGACCATGGGCTACCTCTTCGGCGCCGTTGTACTGATGGCCCTCATCCGCCTGTTCAAGGTCATGACCTTCCACGACACCTTCAAGCTCTACGTGGACGGCATGAAGGGGATGACCGATGTTGCCGTGACGCTGGTTCTGGCCTGGTCTCTGGGCAGCATGATCAGCGGTCTGGGCACCGCTTCCTTCATCGTGGAGGGGATGCAGAGCATCCAGTTCTCGCCGGTGCTGGTGCCCGCCGCCATCTTCCTCTTCGGTGCCTTCGTCTCCTTTGCCACCGGCAGCTCCTGGGGCACCTTTGCCATCATGATGCCGCTGGCCATCCCCATGGCTTACGCTTTCCATATCCCCTTCGCCATCGCAGTGGGTGCTGTGCTCTCCGGCGGCCTCTTCGGCGACCACTGCTCGCCCATCTCCGACACCACCATCCTCTCTTCCACCGGCGCGGAGTGCGACCTCGTGGAGCATGTCAAGACTCAGCTGCCCTATGCGCTGGTCAATGGCGTCATCTCCATCCTCTGCTACATCGTGGCTGGCATCACCCGCAGCCCCCTCACCGTGGTGCTGGCGGTAGCCATCCAGCTGGCCGTCATCTTCGTCTGGAACAAGATGGATGTGAAACTGGAAGCAAACGCCTGATCCCTATAAAAAATAAGCAGACCTGCTCTTTCGGCTCTGCGGCATCCTCAGAAGGAATGCCGCCGGAAGGGCAGGTCTTTTTTGTTGTGTAAATATGCAGTTGAATATGCTTATTGGGGTGGGCGCTATTGGGGAAGAGCATGATAAAAGACCACATTGCTACATTTGACTTGATGCTGCATCCGCTGCGCCGCGGCATCATCGCAGCATCAAGAAAAGAGTTGACGGAAGGGGAGGATTTTGCTATAATCAAATGGCATCATGATGGGAATATCGTGAAATATACTTGGAGATGTATCGAAGCGGTCGTAACGAGAACGACTCGAAATC
>ERZ808240.2609-NODE-2609-length-19171-cov-4.502668_pt1 | contig 19171 bp, 19 predicted proteins | sample MGYA00521084_ERZ808240 | MGnify/ENA primary metagenome ERZ808240 (study PRJEB31516, sample SAMN03275571) | gut metagenome | biome: mammalia-associated habitat; material: feces | host: Papio cynocephalus | place: Kenya | collected 2012-08-06 ...
GGCTGCCGGCCGGTTTTGACGCGGATGCGCCGGCTTCTTCCGGCTGCTGTGCCCACGCTTTCCCTGCGGCAGGCTGCTGCGCCTCTTCCAAAAAACGCGGATCGATGCTTTTCATGACGTCCTCAAATCGTTCCTGTTTCATATCGAAATGCCCTCCTTTCGCACAGCTTCCGCAAATCTTCGCCGGGTGCGGAACAGACTGGATTTTACTTTTTCCTCGCTGACCGCAAAGACCTGCGCGATCTCACGAATGCTTTCGCCATACCAGTACCGGCGCACGAAGAAGATCCGCGCTTCCGGCTTGAGTTTCTCCAAAAATTCGTTGAGAAAATCCGCGAACTCATGCCGAGTCTCCATCGCCCGGGCATCCTCCACGCTCCGCTCCGCGGGCAGGCAGGTTTCCAGTTCCTCAAAGGCTTCGGTCAGCGCGGTGCTGCGTTTGGCTGCGTGATTGTAATCATAACGGTCCAACGCCAGATTGCGCGTGATCGCGCACAGATAGGCGCTTAACGACTGCGGCCGGGCAGGCGGGATCGTGTTCCACGCGCGCAGACAGGTGTCGTTGACACATTCCTCGGCATCCCGCGGATCGGGCAGGATGCGGCGCGCGACGGACAGGCACAGCTGCCCGTATTTTTGTTTGACGGCGGTCAGCGCGGTTTCCTGTCGTTCAAAAAACAGCGCGAGGATGTCTTGGTCTTCAAAAGTGTTCACGGAAATTTTCCTTTCCTCTCATTATGACGGTAAACCGATGGCTGCGGTTGCAAAAAAGCAGGGAAACGCGGCGTCTCCCTGCTTCAGTCTTCGATTCATACGGAATTATTCCGCGTCCTTGTATGCTTCTTCTCTGAGCTTTTTGATCAGTTCGTCGATGCGGCGAACGACCTTGACAAAGTCTTCTTCCTTGTAGCCTCTGGTCGTCATCGGCGCCGTACCGATGCGGACGCCGGAGGTTTCCTTCGGAGAACGTTTTTCGCAAGGCACGCAGTTCTTGTTGAGCGTGATGCCCACCTTGTCGCATTCTTCCTGCAGGACTCTACCGCTGAACGGTTCATCGGAAAGATCCAACAGGATCAGATGATTGTCCGTGCCGCCGGTCACGACCTTATAGCCGAGACGGATAAACTCGTCGGATAACGCCTTGCAGTTCTTTACGACCTGGTGCACGTATTCCTTGTATTCCGGCCGCAGCGCTTCTTCGGCGCAGACTGCCTTGCCGGCGATGATGTGTTCCAGCGGGCCGCCCTGTGCGTACGGGAAAACCGCACTGTCGATCTTTTTGGCCAATTCCGGTCTCGCGAAGATCAGACCGCCGCGCGGGCCTCTGAGGGTCTTGTGCGTCGTGGTCGTGATGATGTCCGCGTAACCGAACGGAGACGGATGCGCGCCGCCTGCCACCAGACCCGCGATATGCGCCATATCGACCATGAAGTATGCGCCGACTTCCTTGGCGATCTCCGCGAACGCCGCGAAATCGATCGTTCTGGAATAAGCGGACGCACCGGTCAGGATCAGCTGCGGTCTGCACGCCAGCGCCTTTTTGCGGACATCCTGCATATCGATGTAGCCTCTTTCGTCTACATCATAAAATACCATATTGTATAATTTGCCGCTGAAGTTTACGGAAGATCCGTGGGTCAGATGGCCGCCGTTGTCCAGGCTCAGGGACAGGATCGTATCTCCCGGGTTCAGGATCGCCTTATAGGCGGCGAAGTTGGCCTGCGAACCGCTGTGCGGCTGTACGTTGACGTGATAATCCGTGTCGAATACCTTTCTCCACATGTCGCAACAGTATTCTTCCAGCTCATCGACGAACTCCGTCCCGCCGTAGTAACGGCTGGTGTTACCGGAAGTGCGGACATACGGATAGCCCTCTGCATATTTCCAAGAAAGACAACTGCCGCAAGCCGCGAGAACTGCTTCGGAGCAGTAATTTTCGGAAGCGATGAGCTCCACATTATTCTTCTGACGGTTGTATTCTTTTTCGATCAATCCGCCTACGACCGGTGATGTCTTTTTGATAAACTCAAAATTATCGACATTGTAAGTGCTGTTGTCTTTTCCGTTAACATCGAACATTTCAGATATTCCTCCATTTTTCTGCGCCCGCGCTCTGTTTCTCCTGCAGGCAGTATTGCATATAAAGTAATTTTATCACAAACGTCGGTGCATCGCAAGAACTAAATTGCGTTCAAAGCTCACAGTTCAGGCTTCCTCCAGCTTCACGACGGAAATTTCAAAGGCCTTGCGCAGTTGGGCACTGCCGTCCTCCAGCTTCTTTTTGTACTCGCGGCTCTGGATGCGGCCCTCGATCATCAGCTTGGTACCCACGCCGAGGCTCTCCGCGTAGGCGGCATTGCGCCCCCAGGCGATACATGGGATATAGTCAGACTTGTTGTACATGCGGTTGACCGCCAGCATCAGGTCGCAGATTTCACGACCCATCGGCGAGGTGCGGCGCAGCGGCGGCTTGCATAAGAAGCCCTCCAGATAGATATAGTTTTCATTATAGCCGAAGTTTTCACTGAAGAAAATCTCTTTGGCGAACACGACCACGTTCAGTTTGTTGTGGCTTCCGACCACTTCGTTGTAGGTCCTCACCTGCCCTTTGATTTCCACGAAGTCCTTGATCCGCGGCGTATGGTCAAAGATCAGGCGCTCCGAGATCATGATGTTGATCTCATCGATATATCCGCTGCGGCGCTCGATGCCCAGCACGAATGTATAAAAAATCTCTCCGTATGTCTTATGACTGAACGTTAAATCTGAAAGAACGACCCCGCAAAGTTCCGCTACATTACTTTCCATCTTTTCCTCCTGTTTGTTTGAATGTCTCTACATTCTATTGCAGGGTCGGAAAAAGTATGCAAAATGTTTTCCTGCAGAACCCGCGAGGCCGCTTACGGTTCGAATCTGTTATGCTTTAGGTTGGATGCGGATGCAACGCCCGAACCGGTTTCTCAGAACCTCTTAGAACAGTCCGGTGATGACGCCGTTTTCGTCCACGTCGATCTTCTCTGCTGCCGGTACTTTCGGCAGTCCCGGCATGGTCATGATGTCGCCGGTTTTGGCAACGACAAAGCCCGCGCCTGCGCAGACCTTGACGTCTTTGATAGTGATGCGGAAATCCCGCGGCGCGCCCAGCTTTGACGCGTCGTCGGAGAAGCTGAACTGCGTCTTGGCCATGCAGACCGGAAGCTTTCCAAAACCCAGATCTTCGATCGTCTGCAGTTGCTTTTTGGCCTGCGGCAGGAAATCAACGCCGTCCGCGCGATAGATCTTCGCGGCAACGGTTTCGATCTTTTCCTTCAAGCTCAGATCGTCTTCATAGACATAGTGGAAGTTGTTTTCGCCATCGGTCAGTCTGAGAACCTCTTCCGCGAGCGCCAGGCCGCCTTCGCCGCCTTTGCCCCATACTTCGGAGAGCACCACATTGACGCCCAGTGTGCGGCACTGTTCTTCCACCAGCGCCAGTTCCGCTTCGGTATCGGTCGGGAAGCGGTTGATGGCAACGACGCAAGGCAGTCCGTAATTCTGTGTCACGTTCTCAACATGCTGCAGCAGGTTCGGAAGTCCGTTTTTGAGTGCCTCCAAGTTCTCGCTGTTCAGTTCCTGTTTCGGCACGCCGCCGTGGTATTTTAAAGCCCGAACGGTCGCGACTACGACCGCGGCATCCGGACGCAGCCCGGCCTTACGGCACTTAATGTCCACAAACTTTTCGGCTCCCAGGTCCGCTGCGAATCCGGCTTCGGTCACTACGATGTCCGCCAGTTTCAGCGCCATTCTGGTCGCCATGATGGAGTTGCAGCCGTGCGCGATATTGGCAAATGGTCCGCCGTGGATAAACGCCGGGGTGTGTTCCAGTGTCTGTACCAGATTCGGTTTCAGCGCGTCTTTGAGGACTGCTGCCACCGCGCCCTGGATCTTGAGATCTGCAACCGTTACCGGCTTATCGTCATAGGTATAGCCGATGATGATGGACGCGACTTTTTGCTTGAGATCCAAAATGTCTTTGGATAGGCAGAGGATTGCCATGATCTCGCTGGCAACGGTGATCTCGAAGCCGTCTTCGCGCGGTACGCCCTGCATGCGGCCACCCAGTCCATCGACGATATTGCGCAGCTGACGGTCGTTCATATCGACCACGCGCTTCCATGTGATTTTTTTCACATCGATGCCGAGGCTGTTGCCCTGCTGGATGTGGTTGTCAAGACAAGCCGCGATCAGATTGTTGGCGATACCGATGGCGTGCATATCACCCGTAAAATGCAAATTGATGTCTTCCATCGGAACGACCTGCGCATATCCGCCGCCTGCCGCGCCGCCTTTGACGCCGAAGACCGGTCCCAGGGACGGTTCCCGCAGAGCGGCAAAAACGTTTTTGCCCATTCGGTGCAGGGCGTCCGCAAGTCCCACGGTCGTCGTGGTCTTGCCCTCTCCTGCCGGAGTCGGGGAAATCGCGGTCACCAGCACGAGCTTTCCGTCCGGTGTGTCCGCCTTGTCTTTTAACAGGTTATAGTCGATCTTCGCTTTGTATTTTCCGTACATTTCGACGTATTTTTCATCGATGCCGGCGCTCGCCGCGATCTCGCTGATGTTGGTCATCACTGACTCCTGCGCGATCTGAATGTCGCTCTTAAATTCCATTTGCGGTTCCTCCTGTTTTCTTTTTTTTTGCATGAGTTGCTTTTTATGATCTATCACAAATTTTTTAGGAAACTCCGGCGGTGGATGGGCGTCATGCCCTGTGCACGCAGTCCCTCGTAATGCGCCTTGGTTCCGTATCCCTTGTTTTTTTCAAATCCGTAGCCCGGATAAACGCGGTCATATTCGACCATCATCCGGTCTCTGGTCACTTTGGCGATGATCGAAGCTGCCGCGATGGACAGGCTCGCCGCGTCGCCCTTGACGATCCCGGTCTGCGGGATGGCGACGGTTTTTAACGTCAGCGCGTCAATCAGAATATGCTGCAGATGCGCGCCCTGCTTCTCACAAAGCATGCGGTCGGCGTTCCGGACGGCCTCCGCCATCGCTTCTTTCGTCGCTTCCAGGATGTTGATCGCGTCGATGATACGGTTATCGCGGATGCCGATCCCCCAGGCGGTCGCCTGTGCGAGGATCTCAGCGTAAAGGGCTTCCCGCTTTTTTTCGGAAAGTTTTTTGGAATCGTCCACGCCCAGAACGCTGAAATCTTCCGGCAGGATCACGCAGGCCGTGACAACCGGGCCTGCCAGCGGTCCTCTGCCGACTTCATCGACACCGCCGATGTGTTGTACGCCCTCACTCCGAAGTTTTCGCTCATAAGTCTGCATCGTCTGCAGTTTTTCTTCCAGCATCTGCTGTCGTTCCTGTTTGGTCATGATCTGATCTGCTCCAATGTAATATTCCCGATCTTGCCGCTGCGGAACTCGTCCAGCAGCGTGCGTGCGCAGCGTTCGTAGTCGATGCGCTTGCCCGGCAGGATGAAGCCACGCTTGACGGCGATGTTTTCCATATTGACGAGCGCGTCCTCGTTGAGTTCTTCCAACTTATAGCGTTCCATGAGAAGCGTCGGATAATCCTTTTGCAGCACTTTAATGAGTTCAAGCGCCAGGCTGGCAGTGTCGAGGATCTCATCCTTGATAGATCCGCAAAACGCCAGATTGAGTCCCACCTTTGGGTCTTCAAACTTCGGCCACAGGATGCCCGGCGTGTCTAAAAGCTGCATGCCGTTTTCGAGTCCCAGCCATTGCTTGCCCTTGGTCACGCCCGGCCGATCGCCGGTCTTGGCGCTCTTCTTGCCGGTCATACGGTTGATGAGGGAAGATTTGCCGACATTCGGCACGCCCACGATCATCATGCGCAGGGATTTTTTGCGGATCTGTCCCTCGTTTTTTTCGTCCTGCAGGCGGCTGAGCACTTTGTAAAGCTGTCCCACGCCGGTACCGGTCATACAGTTCATGGCCAACACGAGATTCCCCTGTTTCTTAAAATAATCCGCCCACGCCTCGTTGGCTTTGTGATCGGAAAGATCGCTTTTGTTGAGTACGATCAGCCGCTTCTTGTTTTTGACCAGCTCGTCAATGATGGGATTGCGGCTGGAAACCGGGATTCTGGCGTCGATGACCTCGATCACAATGTCCACCATTTTCAGATTTTCCGCGATCAACTCCCGCGTCTTTTTCATATGTCCCGGATACCAGTTGATGTTTTCGATCATGTCTTAACCCTCCTTTCCTTGCGCTGCTTTAGTCCGACAGTATAAAAAAGGGGAATCTTCGCGATTCCCCATCGTAAACTAGTCTCTAGTTTTGATCTTAGCAGCCTTACCTGTTCTTTCACGCATGTAGTTGAGTTTTGCTCTTCTTACAACGCCTCTTCTGGTCACTTCGATCTTTTCGATCTTCGGTGAATGCAACGGGAATGTCTTTTCCACGCCGACGCCGGAAGAAATCTTACGAACTGTGAAAGTTTCGCTGATGCCGCCGTTCTGTCTCTTCAGGACAAAGCCTTCGAAGATCTGAATTCTTTCTCTGTTTCCTTCTTTAATCTTAATGTGAACCTTTACGGTGTCTCCCACATTAAAAGCAGGGATCTCAGTTTTTTCGTATTCCTGAGTGATTGATTTCATGAAATCCATTTTGTTTCCTCCTTCCCTCCAAGACGTTCGTGGCTCCGCCGTGTTCCGTGACGCGGCGCGAGTGTGATCCAGAGGACCGCCCGTAATAACTGTTATATTTTAGCACGTTTTGCTTGGACATGCAAGCATTTTTTGCTGCTGGTTCACTGTTTTTATCGCATATTTTGTCTGATCTATCCGATGCGGACGGCTTTTGCGACTACCTTGGAAACCGTACCGGCAACGATGCAGTTTACGATCGCTTCGACCAATCCGTTCAGCCCTACGAAAGCAACGAAGAACGCCCACAGGTTATCCGTCGGCATGGACCATCCATTCATCGTGGAAAGGAAGGTATCGCTTGCCCAGAAGAATGCCACAATGCAGAGGATGAAGAAAATCGTGTTCAGCAGTGCGGTGGTCAGGGACGCGATGAAGTAGGAAGCGACCGGCAGCTTTCCGTTCTTGTGCAGTGCCTGAAAGACCAATCCGGACAGCCAGCCGCACAGGATACGTGGGATCATGCAGGTCAGGAACGTGCAGACCGGGTTGATGCTCAGAAGCAGCGCGCCGAAGGCGGAAGCACCAAAGCACTGGATGAAGCTGGTCACGCCGAAGATACCGCCCAGGATCGCTCCGCTTACCGGGCCCAAAAGGATCGCACCGATCGCGACCGGAAGAACCATGAACGTGATCTCGATCACGCCGACTTTAAGATAGCCGAGCGGTGTGTAGGCAAAGATGAGCATGATCGCGACAAGTATGGCCAGTTGTACCATCTTTTGTGTACGCGAGTTAAGATTTTTTTGCATTTGAAAACTCCTTTTCTGCTGTCGCCCCGCTTCTGCGGGTGCAACGCGTTGTATATATTTCTGAACCGCCTGACCGGCTTGCGCTTTTGCCGATCCGACAGGATCATTTGAGGTTCGTGTTCTTCCGATAAAGGATCCGAAGTCCTTCCAAGGTCAGATCCGGAACGTATTCGATCTTCTGACTGCACAGCGGCAGCACGGTTTCGGCAAGTCCGCCGGTCGCGAAGATGCGGATCTTTTCCGCTTTCAGTTCGGCACGGATCTTCTCCGAAAATCCGTCGATCATCAGGGCCTGTCCCTGAATGACGCCGGAGTTCATGGAATCTCGGCTATTTTTGCCGATGACATGTTTCGGCATGGAAATGGACACATCCGGCAGCTCCGCGGTCTGCGAAGCGAGCGCATCCAGCGAGACTCGTACGCCTGGCGCGATGATCACACCCTCCAGCGCGCCGCCGGCCGAGATCGCGGTAAAGGTTGTTGCCGTTCCGACATCGATGATGATCATCGGCGGTTTCGCAAGGCTCAGCGCGGCCGCCGCATTGGCTACGATATCCGCGCCCAGTTCAGTCTGACTGTCGATGCGGATATTGAGTCCGGTCTTGATGCCCGGTCCGACTTCCAGCGGACGGATGGCAAAGAGCTTTTGGATCGCAACCGAAACCTGCACGGTCAAAGACGGTACGACTGAAGCGATCATGCAGCCGGTGATCTTTCCCTTGGCGATCTGGTGCAACTCCAGAATTCCCTCCAGAGCAACGGCGTATTCATCCGCGTATTTGGCCCGATCCGCGGAGATCTTACTTGTCATGCACAGCTTGTTGTTTTCGTCAAAAACGCCGAAATCAATGCTGGAATTTCCGATATCCACGGTCAACAGCATCTGTCTCGCACCTCCTTATGGATTTCCTTTCCTTTTTCTGTTCCGATTCGTATATTTCAAGTTCCGCTATGCCCGCGGATGCGTGCGGTCATAAACATCCTTGATGCGATTTTTGACAACGGCCAGGTATGCCTGTGTCGCGGAAATATCTTCATGTCCCATCAGTTCCTGCAGGGATTTGATGTCCGCCCCGTTCTGCAGCATATGAACCGCAAAGGAATTGCGGATCACCTGCGGCGTCAGGGGGATTTCAAACTTTGCCTGCTCGCCGTATTCTTTCAGAACCTTCCAGAGTCCCTGACGGGTAAACGGTTTTCCCACATAATTCAGGAATAGCACTTCGGTCTCCTGCTCTCTGCGCAAAAGATCCCGTGCCTGTGCTTCGTAGGATTCCAACGCATTCCGGCACGGTCTGCCGATCGGAATGATCCGCGCGGTACCGTGCGTGCCCGCGCATTTAACAAACCCCATGCGGGTGTTGACGTCTTCCGTCTGCATTTCGATCAGCTCGCTGGCACGGATTCCGGTCGCATACAGGAGTTCCAACATCGCCCGGTCACGCTTGCCTTTTACCGTGTCGTCAGGAAGTTCCAGCAACCGTTCGATCTCATCGGTTGAAAGGTACTGGATCTCCTTTTTTTCGACTTTCGGCGACTTGATCGCTTCGGTTGGGTTGTCCGCAAGCACGCCTTTTTTGATCAGATATTGGTAAAATGTCCGGATCGATGCCAGTTTACGGTTGACGGTGGACTTCGAACGTCCACCGGTCTTCAGTTCCATCAGGTACGCCAGAATATCAGTACTGCTGACTTCCTGCAGATCCGTAATCCCGCGGGATGCCGCGAAATCCGAAAAATGCCGGATATCGCGCAGATAGGCCTGACTGGTATTCTCTGCCATCTTTTTTTCGGTTTTCAGATATACGGCATACGCTTCCGGGATCATGCGTCTTTCCTCTCAACTTCTTCTTTCTTTCGGTTCCCGCAAAGCCTTTCTCAAGGCCTATACGAGCTATTCAAGTATAATCCCCCCACGCAAAAATTTCAATCTTTTTTTTCGTCAAGTTCGTGCTTCCTCCTGCATAAGCTGTTGTGAAAAGTTTTTTCGGACAATCTCACACAGACAAGGGGTATACGGCGATGAAAAACAAACGGCGATTTTTTTTCTTCTTTCTCTTTTTACTTGCAGTCGGCATCTGCAGCGGCGCTTTCTTTGAAGTCTTTCTGCGCGGAAGCGTAAAAGAGCGGCTCTGCGACATGCTGGGAAGTTTTTTGCTTACCAATGGGAGAAGTGCAGCTTCCTTTGCTTCCTGTTTCTGGTATGCCTGCCGCCGCGGACTGATCGCATGGTTTTTGTGTGTGGTTTCCCCGCTGTTTTTTCCGCTTTTGCTCTTGTTGCCGGTTTTGATACTGGCGAAAGGGTTTGCGGTCGGCTTTGCGTCCGCGATGACGCTGGAGTCGCTTGGACTGCGCGGGATCGTCGAAATCGCGTTTACGCTTCTGCTGCAAAATCTGCTGCAGATACCGCTTCTCTGCCTCCTTGCCGCGATCGCCTGTGACATCAGTCTACTGGATCAAAAAGAAAAATCCGGCAACCTGCGCGTGAAAGCGCGCCGCTGCCGGATCGGTTCTCCGCAGAGTACGGGGCAGTATCTGCTCTTTTCTTTCTGCGTTCTGCTTATTTTGATTTTTTCCTGGCTTCTGGAAGCTTTCCTTTCTGCATGAGCTCCCATACCATCAGGATTGCGATGATGGTCTTGGCGTCGTGGAGCTCTCCGCGCATGACCATGTGATGCAGCATTTCCACCGGATATTCTTCGACATCGATAGCTTCGTTTTCGTCGAAGTTTGTTTCGCCCGGCGTCAGGTCGGTACATAAGTACAGATAAAGCACTTCCTCCGCGTAGCCGACAGACGGATAAAAATCCGCGAGAGGTGTGACGCAACGCGCATGGTAGCCGGTTTCTTCCGCAAGTTCTCTCCTTGCGGTTTCCTCTGGTTTTTCGCCGGGATCGATCTTGCCGGCCGGGACTTCGAGCATCACGCGCTCCGCCGGTTTTCGAAACTGTCTGACCATGACCATCTTGCCCTCGTCTGTGACAGCCGCCAGCACGGCACCGCCGTTGTGCTCGACAATCTCCCGATAAGAGGTCCCGTGCAGGACGGTCACTTTGTCTCTGCGCAGATTTATGATGGATCCCTCATAAATGCGTTCACTTTTTAATGTCTTTTCTTCAAATATCATCGTCTCCGTCTCCTGTTTCCGCTGCTGCGGGATTGGTCGTTTCAAGCCTTTGTGCAAAGCGTAGCGGATCTATACATAATGGTGTTCTTCGAGATAGTCTTGGATCTTGCTGCGTGTTTTCATCACGGATCTGCCTGGTTCTCTGGAATGCACGCCTCTGGCAACCGCGCCGCTTCCGCATACAAAGCATGCGATCGCCTTGCTATAGGTTTCATGCTTGTTTTTCATCTTGCGCAGATATTTGGCTGCGATCTCTATGCTGATATCAGCTTGATACAGGTCAGCGGTTTTATAGCCATGTGCCTTTGCAAAGGCCGCGGAGCACTGCATGATGCCTTTGTAGCCGTACCGGCTGGTGGCCTTCGAGCGAAAGTTGCTTTCTCTCTGTGCCAACGCCATCAGTACCTTCGGGTCGATGTTATGTTTCTTGCCGGACTTGATAAAATATCCCGCCAGGGTGATGGACCATTTCTTGCCGATCTTCGGATTGCGGCTACGGATATATGCAGCAAGTCCCTTCTGATATTTGGAAACTTTTTTTATTTTTTTGACTTTGGTGACGTTGTTTTTTGTTTCAGAATTCTTCGGTTCTTCGCTTGCGGGCGATGTATCCTTTGTTTGCTGACTTTCGTCCTGCGTGGGTGCGGGGGCTGTCGCCTCCTCAGCCTGTTCGTTCACAGCAGAAGTCACAGGAAGCGTGTCGCTCACCTCATTGGCCTGTTCAGCATACGCAAAAGTATAACTGCTCAGGATAAGTGCCAAGATTAAAATGAATATCATCCCTTTTTTCTTCATATGCGTTCCTTTCTGATCGCGTTTCAGATCGGCAGACGCCGCAACGCGATCTTACAAACCTTTCGTACGAAAGATTAAAAGAATTTATCATAAATACCAAAGGCGAAAATAAACAATACGATTGCCGGCAGCCCGTAGGTCAGATAGCTGCGCATCCAGTCGTGCATCTTCAAGCCGTTTCCGGTATTTACTTCTTTTTTATAATTGTCCCAGCCCCAGCCATAGCGACTGACACAGAACAGAAGATAAACCAATGAACCAAGAGGCAGGAACAAATTGCTGACCAAAAAGTCTTCAAAATCCAGCACGGCACCACCAAAGATTGCGAAGCCGTCCCAGCTCCAGACGTTATAGCCGAGAACGCAAGGTACGGACAGTAAGGTAATCAGTACGAAATTCACCACACTGGACTTTATACGTGAACAGCCTGTCAGTTCCATGCCACAGCAGATGATGTTTTCAAAAACAGCCAGGACTGTTGATAACGCCGCAAAGGACATGAACAGGAAGAAGAGGCTTCCCCACAGGCGTCCCATTGCCATATTGGCGAAAATATTCGGCAGCGTAATAAAAATCAAACTCGGCCCCGAAGTCTGATCTACGCCATAAGTAAAGCAGGCTGGGAAAATGATCAACCCCGCCGTCACCGCGACAAAGGTATCCAGAAGCACAATACGCACGGATTCACCGAGCAGGGCATGCTCCTTGCCGATATAACTGCCAAAGATCGCCATCGCGCCGATACCCAGACTTAAGGTGAAGAAAGATTGATTCATCGCGCCGACTAGCGTATTGATGATACCGACTTCCTTCATGCGGGCAAAATCCGGCACAAGATAAAACTTTAAGCCTTCCGCAGCGCCCGGCATGGTCAGGCTGTTGACGGCCAGCACCACCATGATCACAAGCAATGCGATCATCATGACCTTTGTGACCCTTTCCAAGCCATTCTGCAGCCCTCTGGCACAGACAAAAATACACAGGGCGACCACAAATACCATCCAGAACATCATCACTTTCGGCTCTGACAACATTTCGCTGAAACCGCCCGCGATCTGCTCTGCGTTCTGTCCCTCAAACCTGCCTGCCGCGGTCAAATAGAAATAGTGCAGCATCCAACCGGCAACGGTCGTATAAAACATCATCAACAGATAACATCCGATCAAGCAGAAGTACCCGTGAATATGCCATTTCTGTCCCGGTTTTTCCAATGCCTGATAGGCTTTGACCGGACTCTTGCCACTGGCGCGGCCGACCGCAAACTCCATGGTCATAATCGGCAAACCGAGAATGATCAGAAATAAAATGTAGAACAGTACGAATGCGCCTCCGCCACCCTGGCCTGCCATATATGGGAATTTCCATACATTTCCGATACCGATGGCGCACCCCGCTGAAATCAGAATAAAGCCCACTCTTGACTTTAGATTCTCTCTTACCATGATTGTCTTCTCCTATATGTCTTCTTGTATAGTCTATCTTTATGATGGAACCTTAGCACTGAGCATCGCCGAAATCAAAATTGATGCGCGCTGTAGATTGTTGTTCGAAAATCGCCTTCTAAGGCATTGCATCATAACTTTATAATTGTACCACACTTTTTTTAGAAAATCCATATAAGAAAGTCAGCTTCGCCGATCAGATTTTTAGCGGTAGACTTTCTTGTTATTCCGGAAATATCGGAACGATATTTCCTACATAATAAAAAAAGCAGCCGATTGTTCGGCTGCAAAACGTTCTATTAGCGTGGCTCCACGATCAGTTTGATTGCGGTACGCTCTTCTCCTTCGATTTGAATATCCGTAAACGCGGGTACACAGACCAGGTCAATGCCGCCCGGTGCCACAAAGCCTCTGGCAATGGCGACGGACTTGATCGCCTGATTCAGCGCGCCTGCTCCAATCGCCTGGATCTCCGCCCCGCCTTTTTCTCTCATAACGCCAGCAAGTGCGCCTGCTACGGAATTCGGATTTGATTTCGCTGATACTTTTAAAATTTCCATGTTCGTTCCTCCTGATGATGGGTTCTTGTTTGCGTGGGTAGAATACACACTGCCTGCTACGTTCGCAGGACTGTCTCTATTATAAAGCATGTCCTCGGTCTTTTATCAAAGTTTTTTTCGACAATTTCTCCTATTTTTCGCACAACATACATCTTTTTTCACATTTTTTTCACATTTTTTCAGAAAACACTTGCAAAGTGATGAAAAATTTTCTATAATAACATTGTGGTTATCCCCCCTGATAACCTCATAATCTCAAATCCAAAATACCCCTTTTGAAGAAAGTAGACTGCTCCCCTGCAGTCTATTTTCTTTTGTGCTCAAAACCCTTTCTGTGTAGACAGTGCGCGATTCCTGTGCTACATTATAGATAAGCAGGAGGTCGTTTTTTATGAAGGTTTACGAATATCATCATCAAGCGGAATTTTTTTCGTCCAAGATTCTGGAGCACTATTTTTCGGATATGCGTCTAGGCATTTTTGATATTGAGACGATGGGACTCTCTCCCTCGCGCGCGGAATGTGTACTGGCCGGACTGATGACGGTCTCGCCGGACGGCAACTGCACCATGCGGCAGTATTTTGCGGAATCTCTGCGCGATGAAAAACAGCTGCTAACAAAACTGCTTGCGGATCTGAATCGCTTTGACTACATCCTGACCTATAACGGCAAGCATTTTGACCTGCCTTTTATCACCAGACGGGCGGAGCTGCTGGGTCTTACGGATTACCGCATTCGCCCATACAATCTGGATCTCTATCTCTGTCTGAATGGTCACAGCGAGATCCGCAATATCCTGTCAAGTCTCAAGCAGAAAGCCGTGGAAGAATACATGGGGCTCGCGCCGCAACGCGGCGATGAGATCTCCGGTAAGGAAAGCATCGCGCTTTATCGCGCTTTCGAAAAAACATGCGACGAAAATAAAAAAAAGAATCTGCAGCGCAAGATCCTCCTGCATAATCACGATGACATCCTGCAGCTGTATAAGATCCTGCCGATCATTCTGCAGACGGATATCCACAAGGCGATGTACGCATTGGGATTTCCGGTCGCCGGGCAGAACGGCTGGCCGCAGCTGAACCTTTCGTTCTGCAAATGTGCTGGCGGCGCGCTGCTGCTTTCCGGAACCTACAGTGGTGAAACATTCTTGTTTTCGGCCTATCCTGCAGATGATCATCCATATGACTGTCATTTTTACGCGGACGGCAGTTTTGAGTTCGCTCTGCCGCTTCAGCAATACAAAGGAAGCGCGTTTTGCAATGTCAAAGCCTGCTTTGACGATACCTCCTGTTTTGAAGAATATCCGGGGTTTGTCAACGGCTTTTTAATCCTGACACAGAACCAAAAGCCGAATTATCTGGAGATCAACATGCTCGCACGCCATATTTTGCAAAAGATGATGGAGGATTTCCCAAAAAACACTTGAAAAGTGTCTGCATTTGTGCTACACTGTTCAAGTAATGTGGCTCTATGGTCAAGCGGTTAAGACTCCGCCCTCTCACGGCGGCTACCCGGGTTCGAATCCCGGTAGAGTCACCACAAAAAGACATCTGCTTTTCTCAGATGTCTTTTTTCATGTTTTCGCCGGAATCCGGCGCTCCGGAACTTTTAAGAAAACCCCTCTGGACAAAAGTTCCTCGACCTGCCCGGTCAGCCCCTTGGCAAAGCAACAGAAAACCCGCCATATCCGGCGGGTTTTAGCTGAAAAGGTCTTATTCGTTTCGTGGTTTATCTGCGGCCGGTGTATGCCCCGCTGCCCAGAGGCGATCGGCGACCGGCGCCCATTCCTTGGCATATTCGGTACATTTGCTGCACAAATGCTCGCAGGTTTCCGGTGCTTCCAGATCGGTGGACTTGGCGCCGGTACGGTTGACCAATTCCTGCAGGATCTCCGGGTTCTCCAGCATCGGGCATGGCTTGAGGAAGTTGTCATTGAACGGCTGTCCTTCCTTATACGCCAAAAACAGCGGCTGCTGCAGGCATTCGAGCAAGGACTTTTCCTTAATGTTGGCGCCGGAATAATGGACGAAGACGCACGGTTCCACATCGCCGTTGGCGTTGATATGGCAGTAACGTTCACCGCCTGCCACGCAGCCGTGTACAAATTCCCCGTCGTTCTGGAAATCGATGGCGAACAGTTCCTTGCCGCCCTCAATTCCTCGAATCTCACGGATCTTATGATACATGTATTCCCTCTGTTCCGGACTCAGCAAAAGATCGGTGCTGGCGTTGTTGCCAACCGGCATATAATGGAAAAACCAGGCGAAAACGCAGCCCTTATCGATCAGCATATCCAGAAATTCATCACTGGTGACCGTCAGATAGTTTTGACTGGTGTAGCAGATCGAAACGCCGAACGGGATATGATGTTTATGCATCAGATCCATAGCAGCGAGCGCCTTATGATAATGTCCCGCGCCTCTTCTGCCGTCGTTACTTTCTTCGAATCCCTCAATGCTGACGGAAACGAAAAAGTTGCCGACTCTCAAAAGCTCCTGACAGAATTTTTCGTCGATCAGTGTACCGTTGGTGAATGCGTGAAACGCCACGTCTTTATGTTTTTCACAGAGTTTGATGATGTCATCTTTGCGGATCAGCGGCTCACCGCCCGTGAAAAGATACGCATAAATACCGAGTTCCTTGCCCTCGGTGATGATCTTATCCATCATTTCATAGGAAAGATTCATCTTATTGCCGTATTCCGCAGCCCAACATCCGGTGCAATGCAGATTACATGCGGTGGTCGGATCCATCAGGATGATCCACGGAATGTTGCAGCCGTATTTTTTCTTCATCGCCAAAGACTTCTTATATCCCATAAATCCGGCTTCAAATCCCGCGTTCAAAAAAAATGTCTTGAGAATATGTGGGTCGACTTCCCGCAGAATACGCTGTGTGTAATGTGTCCACTTGCTGTCCGGATTCTTTGCAAGGTTCCTAAACATCTCATAAGAAGATGCCTCCCAGTTATCCCCCATAATTTTTTCGACTTTGTCTATTAAAGGCAACATTACTTCCGAAAAATCCTGTTTTTGACTCTTTTTGATAATGGAGTCCAGCGCCATTTCAAAAGCTTTTCTTTCTGCTATGTGTGCTAAACTTTTTGCCATCTAGATTCATCCTTTCTTAACAAAATTCATGTACTACCCTTTTTGTTTTTATTTGTCCTGCAGGCTTTTTTCCCTACGCAAACGTTTTCACGCCGCGCACCCTGCACTTTTTAATATTTTATACCCTAAACACGAAAAGAATTCACGGGACAAACATGCAGACTGTCCAAATTTTTCACCTCGTTAAAATTCTGTTACATTTTTGGACAAAAAGTCGAATCTGTCCAAATGCTGGCGGATTTTGTTTGCCTCTATCCTGATTTTTCAAGTATAATGATAAGTACTATGCAAAACGTCGCAAATGTATCAGAGTGGAGGAACCATCACCATGGCAGATTCAAATATAACAAAACGCGCGCTGGCTGCTGCACTGAAAGACCTGATGGAACAGAAACCCTTTTCCAAGATCAATGTGGCAGAGATCTGCGAAAAATGCGGCATGAACCGCAAGAGTTTCTACTATCACTTTAAGGATAAATATGACCTCGTAAACTGGATCTTTGATATTGACTTTGCGAAAGTTTTGGCAGAGCACAAAGCGGAGCGTTTCACCTGGCCGTTCCTGGAAGCGGTCTGCGAATGTTTCTATGAAAACCGTTCCTTTTACCGCAAGGCGCTCAAGATCCGTGGGCAGAACTGTTTTATCGACCACTATCGCGAACGGCTGGAGCCTTTCATGCAGGACGGGATGCGCAAGATCCTGAGCGAAACGGAATATATGGACTTTCAGATCAATTTTTTCGCGGATGCGTTTATCGGTTCTCTGGAACGTTGGCTTTCGGCAAGCGAATGTATGTCGGCATCGCAGCTGATCGACTGTGTCAAGGCCTGCATCAAATCCTGCTCGGAGATCGCTGAACTTTCCGATAGCGCAGAACCAAAGGCTTTAGGTAAAAATTAAAGAAAATTTCTATAAAATGTTTGTAAGGTTATTGATGCAGCCACTTGCTTTTTCAACATTTCCAAAACGGCGGTTTTACAAGCATTACGGGCTTTATCCACAGCAGTCTTTCGGATTGTATACAATTTATTTCACATTTCTATGTGGATAACTCAGTGCCAGGCAAAGGTTCAAATTCCAATCTATTTGATATACTTATCGATTTGTCAAGAGCAAGTTATCCACAGATTTTTGTAAAAATTTTTGAAGAAAAAAACTCCCACTCGGATTTCCCGTCCACCGTAGGAGTTTCTTTTACTTTTCTTAGATTTTTATTTTCTTTTTTCTTAACGCATTTCTCTAAGGAAAGCCTCGTAGCCGCGTTTCGTTTCATAGACATCGACCTTGCTGGTCAGTTCCCAAGGCGCGTGCATGTTCAACACCGCTACGCCGCAGTCAATGACGTTCATGCCGTACAGCGCCAGAATATACGCGATGGTACCGCCGCCGCCGACGTCGACCTTGCCGAGTTCCGCAAGCTGAAAACGAACTTTGGCTTCATCCATGATCTTACGGATCTTCGCGATATATTCCGCGTTGGCATCGTTGGAACCGGATTTTCCTCTCGCGCCTGTGAACTTGTTGAAGACCATGCCGCAACCTGTGATCGAAGAATTTTTCTTTTCATAAGCTTCCGCGTAGAGCGGATCATAGGCCGCGCTGACATCCGAAGAAAGCATGTGCGAGTTCTTCAGCGTTCTACGCAAGGCAAGGTCGCTGTACGAGCCCATGCGGTCGAGCAGTTCCGCCACGGTGTTTTCGAAAAATCTGGATTCCATGCCGGTCGCGCCGACGCTGCCGATCTCTTCTTTGTCGACCAGAATGCAGCATGCCGTCCTTTCTACATGATCCACGTTGAGAATTGCCTTGAGCGAAGTGAACGCACAGACGCGGTCATCCTGACCGTAGGACATGATCAAGCTACGGTCAATGCCGGCTTCTCTTGCTTTGCCTGCCGGTACAATCTCCAACTCCGCCGAAAGGAAATCATCTTCTTCGATATCATATTTTTCCTTTAAGAGTTTCAGGATATTAGCCTTGGTCGCTTCCTTTTCTTTTTTGCTTTCCTCTTTATCGTCCTGCTTCAGCGGACGGCTGCCGATCAGCACGTCAAGCTGTTCCCCCTCGATCACGACGGAAGCTTTCTTTTCCATCTGCTTGGCGGCCAGATGCGGCAGCAGGTCAGTCACACTGACAACCGGATCATCCTCCGCTTCCCCGATGACAATGTCCACCTTGCTTCCGTCCTTTTTGGCTACAACGCCGTGGATCGCCAACGGAAGCGCAACCCACTGATATTTTTTCACGCCGCCGTAATAGTGCGTATCCAGATAGGTAAATCCGGTTTCCTCGTACAGCGGATTTTGTTTTACGTCCAGGCGCGGTGAGTCGATGTGCGCGCCGAGGATGTTCATACCCTTTTCTAAATCTTCACTGCCGATGTGGAACAGGATCACAGCCTTGTCCATATTGACGGCATAGACCTTATCGCCCGCTTTCAGCGTTTCTCCGGCCTCGATGATCGTTTCCAGATCCCGATAGCCTGCAGCCTCCGCCATCTGCACAGTCAACGCCGCGCATTCTCTTTCGGTCTTGCCGCGACTCAAAAACTCGCGGTATTCACCGCAGAGCGCTTCCAACTCCGCAAGCTGCTTTTCGTTATAGTCGTTCCAGGCATTTACTTTTTCCATCTGTCTTGATACCTCTTTTATCTTAAAATTCTGAATCGGATCATGTGTAAGAACATTGTACCATAAGTTCTAAGCTCTGTCTGCGCCTGCGGCTTG
>ERZ808240.2610-NODE-2610-length-19149-cov-4.423431_pt1 | contig 19149 bp, 15 predicted proteins | sample MGYA00521084_ERZ808240 | MGnify/ENA primary metagenome ERZ808240 (study PRJEB31516, sample SAMN03275571) | gut metagenome | biome: mammalia-associated habitat; material: feces | host: Papio cynocephalus | place: Kenya | collected 2012-08-06 ...
CAAAATAAGATATTATTCCTGCCATGAAGAATATAGAAAGATATGTAAGATTCATGGCAACTGCTGCATCACCTGAAATCATAGCGAATATCTTCATAATAAAAAGACCAACATTGTGCATCATTGAAGATGTAAAATCATAATACTGTACTGAAAATGGTGCTCCCAATCTGTCACAAGTCAGATTCCACGCCTGTTCTGTGAACTGCTTGGCATTAACAATAACTCCCATATCGTCACCGCCAAGATAAAACAATGGAATATTAAGCTGGCAGTTACCAAGTTCCATCAGATGATACATCATTCCAAATATTATCAATATCATTAATATAAAACTGCAATAACTCTGCCATGTCCTTTTTAAATAATTCGTAATCTTTTCCATAATATAATACTCTCCAATATCACTAGTAATTTATTTATCTTGCGCTTATAGATATTGAATTTATATCTATATTATCCATTAAGTCTATGTGATATACCTTACCATATCTGCCTGTTTTTATACAGTCTTCGTCCGTTATATCATAGCTTAGCTTTTTTCCATAATTATTTTCACATACCATTGTCATATTATTATCATGATTATACAGGAAAATATCTATACTGTCAGTATATATATCATAATCATATGTTCCATTTCCAAGAATAATGTTGTGATTGCTGCACTCTGCAAGCACTACATAATTATTATTGACATGATTAAGTATCTTAAAGTCTTTCTGTTTCATAATATTATACTCATCAGACAACTTATATGTTTTTCCTTCTTTTAAAAGTACATCATCCCATCCTATAACATTGTTCTTTTTTAACAGCCAGGTTACATAAGCTCTGTTAGTATATCCAGCATCCAATGTATATATAGCATGTGATATATCAAACACATAATCCATTCCTATATTATCAAGAATACCTGCATCAATTGCATCCTGCATAGTATCTACATCATCCTGATAAAATGAATCAGCATCTTTTACTGAATATGTACCCACTATATTATCGAAAGCAAAAATCACAGTAAATAATGCCGCCATAACTACATTAAATACAATAAACAACTTTTTATTCTTTATTCTTCTTCCGATTATTACAATAACAGCCGAAATAATAAGTGCAACTCCCCAGCTTCCAAAGTAAGCTGGAATATAACCAACAAACCACTCTATTTCCCTCTGATATTTGACAGATATAGCTATCAGTACAGATGGTAAGGCTATAAGAGCCACACCAAACCAGATCATACCTGTCAGGTTTTTCTTTTCTTTATCCTTAAGATATAAAACAATAAAAAGAAAAGCTGCAAAAAATAATATATATGTGATTATATTGCTTATTCCTATATTTTCTCTTATAAACTCTATCCAGAACTTAGCATCTGCCTGAAAAAAATCCTTGACTGCCGCACCAAATCCAATAGCACCAGAACACTGTTTTACAAATGTAGTTACGATTTTGCCAAGACTCATATTAACTGTAGCGCCATCATAATTACCACTTGCAAGATGCCTTACTAACAAGTTAAATACAACCCAGAATATCATTATAATAATCTGTGGCAGACCTGTTTTTATAGCTTTCCAGAAATTCTTTCTTAAGTAATCCCATCCATCTATACATATAAGTGCTATTATAAACAGAACGCATAAAATATATGATACTTCGTACAGACCAAGTGAGATAAACCAGCTTATACAGCTTAGCACCTGAAAAATAACTTTGCCTGTTTTTCTGTATTTTATATAACATAACACAGCACACAAAACAAACAAAAGACAAAACTGTACAAGACCATGGAATGCATATACTCCTGTATAATATGTTGCCCTGAACGAAATCACTGCTGGGAAAATAACAACACAAAGATATGATAAGGGCTTTGAATCTGTCAATTCTTTAACAATTGCTGATAAGAAAAGAGCATCAAAGAATATAGCTGCAACTATCATTCCCTTGTAAACCACAAGTGGAAGATAACATAATACATAATCGCAATAAAACGAAAATATAAGAATTCTTCCATTAACCGTTGCCCACCTTTTAATATCACCAAGAACTATATCTGTTACTGTGACATCATTACTAATTGCGAAGCCACGGTCTACATGAGTCCACATATCGTCAAACATATATCCACTCTGTATAACTATTTTAAAACAAAGCAGATACAATACCGCAATTCCTGCCCATATTAAATATTTACCATATTTTTCCAGCTTACTGCCTATCATTTTTCTCTCCAACTTTCGCTATTATCTCATCAAACTTCCTCATAATATCATCCCACTGGAAGTAATCCTCTACATACTTTCTTGCATTTTTACACATAATCTCATATACATCAGGATGTTCGTATAAATAATTAAGGCATCCTTCGAATTCAAAATAATTCTTATAGTATAACCCACCATTACTCTTAACACAATGACCCTTTAATACATCACATATACCATTGACAATAACCGGCTTTGAAAGAGTCATTGCCTCAAGTACAGATATAGACAGACTTTCAAACTTTGATGGGAGCATAAGTGCTTTAGCTCCACTTATACCATCAAACTTATCCTCATCTGTAACAAATCCAAGATTAATTATATCCGGATGTTTAGGAATCTCACACACAGCTTTTCCCATAAGTACTAATTTCAGGTTGCTGCCTTTATTTCTTTTCTTATATTCCATAAAATATCTGAACAATCTTGGACAATCCTTACCTTCATCTATTCTTCCGACATAGATTATATAATTGTCAAGATTATACTGGCTGTATTTTTTTCTAAATCTTTCAGCACTTACCTCAGATGGAACATCGACACCTACGCCACATACCTCGTATGGTACATCTTCATTATGGAATATTGAATGTACAAGATCTTTTTCTTCATCAGTAAGGAATACAAAAGCATCTGCTGCGCCAAACACCTTTTTATACATATCAAAATGTATGAATGGCTCCTGATGGGCTGTAGGGATAAATATTGCCTTGTTCTTAATTCTTACTATACTCTTAACCGCTGTATAATAAAGATAAGTTACTACTATAATAGCTTCATATTCATCCTGATGTTCATCAACATATTCTACAAGCTGTGGACAGAAAGGACCCATGTGCTCTATCCATCTGTCTGAAAGTTCTACAGGAGCATCAGGATTGGAAAGCATCTCTGAATCAAGTGCTGAGAATATCTTAGGTATTCTTTCGTGTTCTGTCTTAAATCTTCTTACAGTAACACCATTGATATCCTCAACTCCCTCTTTATAATAGTTAGACCATTTTACATATTCAACTGCACATGAAGTTAACACCTCAACTTCATATTTGGCTTTTAATCTCTCTGCTATTTCCCTTGAATATAATTCCGAACCACCATTAACTTCAAGGCCATATCTTTGATTAATAATTGCTATCTTTTTCATAATAATCTCCATTTTTTAATAAGACATTCTCTGGCACATTAAATATATTTAACAATGTGCTTTTATTACATATCAAGAAAATCTATAAACTTCTTAAGTACTACATCCCACTTGAAATTATCCAGAACAAACTGCCTTCCTGTACGTCCCATCTGTGATGCCGTCTGCGAATTATCAATATAATAGTTAAGGCAGCCCTCAAACTCAAAATAGTTGCCAAAATATAATCCCGAATTAGACTCCCTTGCAAAGTTACTCGTAACATTGCACTCACTATGAACAAGAACAGGTCTTTCTGTAAGCCAGCTTTCCATGATAACTATAGAAAAGCTCTCATTCTTTGATGGCTGGCATAAACATATCGCACCAGAACATGCATCATACTTATCCTGTATGTCAACAAAACCTAAGTCAATAACATCATCTTTGATAGCTGCTGGTACATTAACCTCACCGCCACCTATTAATACAAGCTTAATGTCAGGAATCTTATCAGAATTTCTTTTCTTGTATTCTGCAAAATATGTTATGAGCGTATTAATATTTTTCGCTTCATCTTTTCTTCCAGCATATATAATATACGGAGAATTGATATTATATTTTTTTCTGAATCTGTCTGCATCATATTCAAAATCAGTTTCTATGCCAATACCTAAAAGCAGCTGGTTAACACCCCTTAGATCAAGTATTTCATTAGCAAGCTCCTGTTCTGGTTTTGCATTGAAAGCTATTCCTCTCAAATCTCTGAACGTTTCCCTGAAATGTCTGAAATACGCATATGCTTCGTCATGAAGACAAGGAATCAATATTGATTTAAATGGACACGACTGAATGCCATAATAAGTTGTACCAAACATATAAGGTATAAACACAAACCTATGATAATCCTCACTATGTTCTCTTATATAATCATACATATCAGGACTGTTTACCATCTCTTTAAGAAAAGTTGTTTCTTCATCATATGATATTGTTTTTCCCTGCATTAACTTAGCATTAATAGCATGGAATTCTTTCATATTTCCTTTCCTTACTTTAAATCTTCTTACTGTTACTCCATCTATATGTTCTATACCTTCTTTGAAATAGTTTTCAGTCCAGTCAGAAGCAAACTCTTTAACACACGTAGTTATAACCTCTACATCAACTCCTGCAGCATGCAGATGCTGTACAAGTCCTCTTAATTCCTGCTCTGCCCCGCCGCGTATATCTTTATAATACCATGGAATAACGAATCCTATCTTCTTCATGCAACGCTCCATTCTTTTATCTGCCACTCTTTTCAATAAACGCTGTAAGATACTGTCTAAACTGCTTTGCTATAGTTTCATATCCGAAACTTTTAAGTCTTTCATTCTGCCAGCTTATAAGCTGCTGTTTAAGTGCTTTATCATTAACAACCCTGTCTATACATCCAGCAACATATACAGGATTTTTATCATCTATAATCATGCCCTTATGTCCCATAGTATCAGCTACAGCGGCCTTATCATATGCTATAATAGGCACCTCAAACTTCATAGCCTCCACAAGTGGAACACAGAAGCCCTCATGTTCACTCATGCATAAAAACACATCTGCCGTTCTATAGTATGCAAGTATCTGATTAAACTTAATATGTCCTGTAAACACTATTGACTCTCCAAGACCAAGTTTCTTTGTATACTCAGTTAAACGTATATAATAAGGATCATTATCTTTATATGAACCTGCTAGTATCAGACGTGATTTTTTATTATATAATCTGTTGTAATAATAAAATGCTGATATTAAATCTTCATGTTTCTTATTAGGTGCTACTCTTCCTGTAAAAAGAATGTTAGTATAACCATCAGAATATTCTTTCATGACACCTCTGTCAGGCTTTTTATCATAGTCAGATAAAGGTATAATAATAGGTAATACATCTATATCGCATTTATACCCCATGTTAATGAGATCCTGCTTATTATACTCAGACACTGCAAGACAATAATCCACTTTATCAGCAAGATACTTTGCACCTTCCAATCCATATTCGCATATCTTAGCAAATCTTTCGTCACAATTCCTGAAATATCCAGGTGGAGTAATGTTATGGTAAACAACTATCTTCCTGCAGTTATATCTGGCAATATCATAATTCAATCTACTGCCTGTTGACATATGAAATATAATAATATCATCCTTCTGTACATCATTAAGTGTATCTATACTGACTGCTGTTTTCTTATCTAACGGAGGAACTATACTCTCTGCATATATCCTTGTTGTATATCCCATTTCTTTGATAATTTCTCCCATGGCTATGGTATCATTACTTACAGCATCTCCATATGCAATTGTAGACAGTACCTGAAAAATACGCATATTACTTTCCACCCTTTAATTCTTCAATCTGCTTTTTAAGTTCTGCTATTTCCTTATTTTGCTCATCAATATAACATCCCATCTGATTCATAAGTCTTACGAGCGATGCATTGAAGCCATCCTGTGCCATAACAATAGGCTCTACAAAGAAATAAACAAGCTTTCTTATAACCTTTTTGAAGAATACAGAAATCTTATTACCCTGAAGTGGTCTGTATGGATTAACTTCCCACTCATGATTGGCTACATATAAATCTTCATTAAACTTAACCTTATCAAACTTGTTAACATTCATGGAACCAACATCCACAATAACATCATCAAAACTTAAGATATCGTTTGTATATCCTTTAACTTCGATATCTTTCTTTATCTCTTTCATTATGTCCTGAACATTAATCTGATTATTATTCTCCATGACAATCCTCCATTTTAACAGGAAATATATATAACAAACCTAACATAATATTGATAGTCTTATTAATATATTCTATTTTATTTATTTATTTTTATATAATGATGTAAATGTGAATTGAATAGCAATATAGCAATCCTTAATTTTGAACCATTACATCATTTTTAATACATAGTTTATATAGTGTCTTCAATCATTTATTTGATGTATTTATCATTCCAGTTTTTAGAAATTAGCATATATAAATGACTGTACTCCACCTGTGTACCCAAACATAATTATGACAAGTATAAGTACATAATACACTGCCCATCTTACAACAATATTTTTTTCTGCAAGACTTGCTCTTATGCTGATTCCCTTTTCTTTCAGTACACTTATTATAAATACAACTATACATCCAATAAGAATGATTATATAATCTCTTGATTCAAGTCCAAGGTTTAACAGACTACCATCACTAAACTGTGAAAAGCTGAAGCTTACAACCGACTGTTTAATCATAGTAAGCGCTGCACTTAATGATGTACCCATATCAAAATACCATCCGATATTTACCAGTATGAATGTTCTTATTATCATCCATACCTTCCATGGTTTTGAATCATGTTTTATATGGAACTTATCAAGTCCTTTCTTATATAAAGGTTCCATAAGATTACTGAATGCTATGATAATACCATTATACATACCATATGCTATATATTTCCACGAAGCGCCATGCCATATACCTACAACAAAGAATATCACAAGATTGGCAAAACATATTGGAAGTGTACGTCCCATGTTGCCAAAATGCTTCTTCCCCCACTTTCCAAACTTATTCATACCCTTTGAAAGTGACATTGGATAGAATATGTAATCCTTCATCCATGTACCCAATGTAATATGCCATCTTCTCCAGAACTCACCGATTGACTTTGAGAAATATGGCTGTCTGAAGTTCTCATCCATAGTTATGCCAAACATCTGCGCAGTACCAATAACTATATCTATACCACCTGAGAAATCCATATATAACTGTACTGAATACATAAGCACTGCAACAATGTTAATAAGACCACCATACATATCATAATCTTCAAACACAAGATTAACAAGTATGGCTGCCCTGTCTGCAAGAATGACCTTCTTTGCAAGACCCCAGCATATTCTCTGCAATCCATACTGGATATTCTTTAACTGAAAAGCATTTCCTTTATATAACTGTGAAGATAATCTGTCGTACCTTCCAATAGGTCCCTGTAAAAGCTGTGGAAAGAATGATACAAACAGTCCTAGCTTAAACACATTTTTCTGGCATCTATACTTTCCCTGATAAACATCTATAATATATGATGCCGACTGGAAAGTAAAAAATGATATTCCAAGTGGAAGTGCAAACTTAGGAATATTTAGCATATTCTGTCCACCAAACAGACTTATAATACTGTTGATATTTTCAATAGCAAAGTCAGTATATTTAATAACTGCGAGCTGTCCAAAGCATAAAAGAAGAATAACCGTCAATGCAAACCGTTTGCTTTTTTTAGTTTTTTCCTTGTATGCTTTCTTTTCTTCACGTGACATAGAGGCTTTGTTTGCAGCCATGAAAGCCTCACTATCAGTAATTATCTTATCAAGCCATACACCACCTATATATATAACTATTGTCGTAAACACCATATATACAGATGTTTTTATACTGAATGTAAAATAATATATATAACTTAATGCAAGCAGCCATACCCATCTTGCCTTCTTAGGCAATACATAATATACCACTAATCCAATTAATATAAAGGCGAAATAGCCTACTACAGCAAATGACATATCAAAGCCCCTTCCATTCGTTTCCAGTTTCTTTAGTATAATCCTGTTTCATATTCTTATACATATCTTCAAATGTAGCATAGAAATATTTACTTTCATCAACATTTCCCTGCTTTCTGTCATATAAAAGGTTAGCAAGAGCTTTAGAATATATTTCTGCAAGCTGTCCTCCCATATGTCCTTCCTGGTCACCATAATCACAATCATCTCTTGGAACACTACTCATGAGTGCCTTATTAAAATCATAGTATTCAAGACCACATTCATTCACGAAGAATTCTGTCATGGTATCGTGAACTGTAGACATACCTAACGTCTTTGTTATTGTAGGTGTAATAGGTGATGTAACACATATAAGTTCTATATTATTATCATTGCAGAACTTAATAACATCCTTAAAGATTTTCTCAACCGCAGGATCGATTTCATCATCATACCTGTCAATCCATGTAGCTACATAATCTGCTCCAGGTGGAAGCTTGCCCTGCTCAGTTCCCTGCCTGTCAAAAAATCCCTTTCCAACGTATGGACCGTCTGCTCCTTCTACGAAGCCATTCTCATCATACGCCGATTCGATTGTATAATTCTTATAAGCATCCGAAGTTTTCATACTGATATTTCTTTTCACGCCACTCGCCGACATATTCCAGCTTAATCTGTTAACCAGCACATTTCTCATATCAAGAACATCAAAATTCTTAGCCATATATTCAAGCTTTATCGCTGGATCTGTGAATTGCTGATATATGAATGACTTGGTAAAATGTGTCGTTGGCTGTTCATAGTACCAGTACTGGTAATCCAGATCAAATATAACTGTCTTTATATCATTATTCTTAGCCGCATCCTTTATAAGAAAATACGAATCCTGCACTGATTCACCAGGAATAGCAAGATTAAGCGTATTAGTTCCAAGCTTATCGTCAAGCCTTTGTGGATCTATAGCACCTCTGCAGTGTGATGCACCAACTATAATTGTATCATAACCACCCTTTTCCTCTTCATGGATTATAAACCTTACGTATCCTGTCTGTGCAAACAGATAATTACATAATAATAGTATAACCATAAGTCCTGCTATAAATCCTGCAGTTTTAATCCATGGCTTTGCTTTCTCCATCTTAAATTCCTTTCCGCATTAATCTGATTAATCAGATTCTAATCCTGCGCATTTTTATCAGTTTTTCTATATTCTACATCCAATTCCCATCTATGAGGAATTCTTGTAACCCCGACATCAGTGATATTAGATACAACTTCAAACTTAAGAGCCTGCTTATAATAATCTACCGGGATACCTTCACCATACTCAATAGTTATATCCACCCAGTAGTTGCCCGGTATAAGATTGATATCTTCAAGTTCAACCTTATATCTACCATCTTTTTCGATATCAAAATTATCAATTCTATCTATTCTTGTGTTAGTTCCATAACACCATAGAGCATCATTTCTGAATATACCAAACCCAAACACCGCATCTTCAACTTTATTTTCAACGTGATAACTAAGAGCAAGGGTCATCTTTTCGCCTGTTCTGAATATACGTGATTCTTCACCCTTTTCATTAAACATATGAATTTCTGTGAACTTGGCATCTCCACTTCCATATCTAGAGTTTACTTTTGCTCTTTCCTTCTTGATACGTTCCTCTTCTCTTTTCTTTTCCATCTGTTCACGTTCTATCTTAGCCTGGCGGATCTGTTCTTTCTCTGCCTGTTCCATACGTTCCTGATTCATATAGTCAAGATACTTAAGATGTACATCCTTTGGAACACCTTCTGCTTCTATCAGACCATCTTTAATCCATATTGACCTGTCACATATCTGCTCTATCTGTCCAAGTGAATGTGAAACTATAACTATTGTAGTACCCTCAGATTTTATTTCTCTTAACTTGTTAAAACACTTTGCCTGATAGTTCGCATCACCTACGGCGAGTATTTCATCTATAAGGAGAATATCTGCATCAACATTAATTGCAACTGCAAACGCAAGTCTCATGTACATACCTGATGAATAAGTTCTTACAGGATTATCTATAAAATCTTCAAGCTCTGAGAAAGCTATAATATCATCCAGTCTCGCATCTATCTCTTTTTTGGTAAGACCAAATATTGAAGCATTTGTGTATATATTCTCTCTTCCACTCATATCAGGATGAAAACCAGCTCCAAGTTCTATAAGACTTGATACTCTTCCACACATTTCTATTGTACCAGAATCCGGATATATGATTTTTGTAAGCATCTTTAATGTTGTACTTTTGCCGCATCCATTCTTTCCAACAAGTCCAATAGCTTCACCTTTCTTAACATTAAAGCTTATACCTTTAAGAACATGCCTTTTCTCATATTTATTACGTTTCCAGAAAAGCATCTTTTCCTTAAGCTCGCTTCCTTTGTCATAATAAACCTTAAAATCTTTAGTTATATTCTTAACTTCAATTGCATTCTCTTTATCCATAACTATCTCCATTCATAGGAATCACTTAGAATTCCTCAGCAAATCCTTTCTGAAGTTTCTTAAATAATATTTCACCAACAACTATAAATACTATACCAACTACCAAAGCAAGAAGTAACGAACTAAGTTCAGGGACTTCTCCATAATATATTATCTGTCTGTATATTTTGATAATTGGTGTCATAGGATTAAGATTAAATATAAGTATAAGCCAATGACCTGCACCTGATCTTTCAACCATATCAACACCATACATAACTGGTGTCATATACTGCAGCGCCATTACAAATATTCCAAGAATATACTGGAGATCTCTTAAATATACTGTAATAGACGACACGATAAGTGCTATTCCAAGGCATAGTATGTACTCTACTATCATAACTACAGGAAGGCATAACAACGCAAGTGGATTAATGGTTCTTCCTGCAATAATCACAACACCAAATACGACAACAAAAGTAAGTATCATATTTACAAAGGCACTTGTAACTGTAGATATTGGAAGTACTTCTCTTGGAAAATATATCTTTTTAACCATATCTTTTTCTCTTAATATACTTCCAGCTCCATCTGTAACACTTGATGAAAAAAACATCCATGGAACCAAAGCAACGAAAAGGAACAGATAGTACTGCTCATAGTTAGCGTTCATAATGATAGAAAATACTATTGTATACACGATAAGCTGTAATAATGGATTTATAAATGTCCATAAAAAACCTAATACTGAGCCTTTATATCTTCCTCTAAGATCTTTTCTAACAAGGCTTATTATCATTTCCCTGTATTCATATAACTCTTTAATATGCTGCATAAGAAATTTCTCCTCTTATATGTCTGATTAATCACTGCATATGCTTCTGTAACATATGGTTATTTTTAATAAAGTGTCTGCTCATACATCACTAAAAAACTAACTTTCTGAATGTATAGCTCTCAGCCTTTCACTTACTATATCTGCCGAACGCTTAAATGCAAGGTGTTCCTTCGCATATGCCTGTCCATTTGAAGCAATTCTGTTATAGAATTCTTTATCTTCATATAACCTTAGCATATATTGTGCTGCTTCATCAATATGTGCATCTGCCCATACATTTCCCTTTTTAAATACGTCATAGTCCTTATCAAGTTCTATCATGTCATATCCTACCATACATGCTGTATCACTGTTCATAAACTCTGTATTGCCTGACCAGTTAGTAGCAATAACAGGTGTTCCAAGATACATCGACTCTGCCATAACAAGTCCAAAGCCTTCTGATCTGTGTAATGAAACATATACATCAACATCAGCAAGAAGTGAATTAACTTCTTTTCTGTTAACATGTCCACACATATAGTAAATATTATCTTCTTTATCTATAACCGAACTTATAATTTTTTCATCTTCAAACGAAAGCTCTGCCTCGGCAATCTTTATAACAAGCCCGACATTTTTATATTTTTTCTTTGTCTCCTCATCTTTGCAGAAAGCCTCTTTAAATGCTTTAATAGCTGCAAGTGGATTCTTTCTTTCCATAACACTTCCACTATTATACATTACAAGAAATAAAAACTTATCTTCTGGCAGGTCAAAATGTTTTCTGTCATATCTGTTATCTGCCTGTGGTGCAACACAATGTGGCACCGTTATGACAGGCTTATCTGTATATTTCTTAAGTGTGTTAGTTACGAAATCTGATGGTGTCCATACCTCATCTACAAGCTTGAAAGCTGGAATCCACTCTTCTGGAAACGTTTCTAACTCCCATGCCCAGTAACCTATATTATACCTGTAATCCCACACATTCTTTCCCATGCTGACATAAGCAACCATCATCTCACTTGCATTAACATGTATTATATTAATATCATATGGAAGCTTATCAGTTAATCTGTCATCATATGTATCATTCGTCCTCGAACCACCTGGCGGAACAAAAAAATCCTTTATCACGTGTTCTTCATTGTTCTCATCAAGAAGTCTGCACATAATTCTGGCACTTTGACCAAGACCATTATCCCCTTTTATATTTCCAATAATATTGGCTCCTTCTTTATAATGACCATGTTCATACTTTATTATGGCATCAGCAGAAAGCTTATCTGCTGCATTATTAATTATCCCTGCTTTAAACCTGCTTAACACCTTCATAGGAATAATCTTTGAAAGTACAGGTCTTAACGCCTCCCCTGCATTTAAAAGTATCTTGGATAGTTCCATATCAAACCTCTATTCATTAACTTTTACTGTTTACATAATTATACCCGGTAAATATATTAATAATCATTACCGCTTACAATTTTACCCATAAGATTTTAAAAACTGTTTACAGCAATTACATTATCCGAATGATTTTATCATATTATTCATATAAATTCAATATCATTATAACATTAGTAACATATTTGTAACTTTATTGTAACAAAATCATCTATCCTTTTATACAGCAGAACAATCCGGCATCCTTTGTTACCACAAGTGGAGTTCTTAGTTTTTTCTGTATAAATGCCTTAAAATCAGAATATCTGTCAAGAAGATACTGGTTCTGGTTTCCATGGCACGAAAGAATATATTCAACAAGTGGCTCTGCCTTATCAACCTTAAGGCAGTCATCATAACGCTTTATCTCAACTGACTTGAAATATTTTTCTAGCTGCTTATTTCCTGTATCAAGTCCGAACTTATCATACAGATTATCTGCTGATAGAACTATTCTTTTGTCAAATTCTTTTACGAGCCGGCTTATCTCCTGCATATGACGTGAACCATATGTTGCACACACAAACACTCCTCCAGGCTTTAGCACTCTGACAATCTCCTCACATGCTTTGTCTATATCATCACAGTAAAATAGTACATGATTGGCTATGATGCAGTCATAAGAGGCATCACTATATGACATATTCTGGCAATCAGCAACATCATATTCAAATATATTATTGCTTATATCTATTCTATTCTTAATACTTTTAACGTGTTTTTCATACGCCTCTGCTATATTACGCCTTGCATCATTTACCATTCCCTCTGAGATGTCACTAACGGTTATATGTATCCTTCTGTGTGACAGCACGTTATCAATATTGTCAACCCACAGCCTGCCATCCCCACAACCCAGCTCTAACACTCTAGTATGTGCAGCAATATCCCCCTGCTCATATATCCACTTAAACCACCCCTGCTTGTTAACCGAATACATCGCATGAAGATTAATTCTTGCCGATATATTTCCAGCATTCTGATACTGTGTCTTTAAGCTGCTTTCCATATTCGTAAGATGGATAAGTGAAAGCATACTGCTCCAGTCTATCGTATTATCTTTATCTATAGTTTTTATGGTATCCTCTATGGCATTTTTTACAAGCTTTAACTGTGCCATCTTATCCTGTATAAGCTTTAGCTGCAGATGAAGCGAATTCTTAAGTATGTTATAGTCTGAATCACCTATTGTCATTCCCTTTATATCATCCAGTGAAAAGCCAAGATACTTAAGCAGAAGTATTTGCTGTAATCTTGTAAAATCCGAGTCCGTATAAAACCTTGCCCCAGCATCATTCACATAGGAAGGTTTTAATATATTCTGTTTATCATAGTATCTTATCGTTCTTACAGTAACATTTGCTTTCTTAGCAAACTCCCCTGATGAATAGTAACCTTCCTTATGCATTGTAAATCTCCATTTTACTTTTTTATGCTTCCTTTTTTGCTTCTTCTACATTTTAAATCTGCGCTATGTTTTCAATTTGCATTATTAAATTTTGTCATTTTAACACGAACATATATTAATAATTTCAACATTCCTCTTTACACATCATAACAACACATTTTTTGATATTACACGTAATTCCATACTTTAATACCTTGTGTATATCCATAAAATGAAATGCATCTACATATTTCTTATCTACAATCTGCTTCAGTGCCCTCCTGCACTCAGACTCCATATTTTCAGCCTTGTCTGTATACTTGACTTCTATTATAATGCCTGTATCTGAACCATCTATCTGTATCATAATATCGCTGAAACCTTCACCGCTCTCCCTGTTAGACCTGACTGACCAGCCACCTTTGTAGCCAAGAATTCCTAACAGCATACCATGATAGAAGTTTTCTTTGATTGGTTTTCTTACAAATGTATCTCTTACACTTACTGTTTTTTTCATATATTCTGTAAATAAGCGCTGTACTTTATCAGGCTCTCCGTTCTTAAGTGCATTACAGAACTCATTCATCATATCACCATCATTTTCAACCTGTTCTTTAAATAATGTAATTATATGTTCTGTAATTATATTTCTTATCTCCATGTTTGGAATTACAAGGTCGTATCTCTTATTGCCAGCCATTCCACGATGTGTTAAGTATCCCGTCATAAACAGTACACTCCATATATTATCTACAGAGTCATACAGTTCATTATATGTGAGATTTTCATTTATTTCTTTCTGGACTATCTCACCATTGACAAGCTGTTCGAGTTCCATTCTGGTAAGCTTTCTGTTCTCACCCATACTGTCTATAAAATGATTAAGAACATCATTGCCGCTTGTATTCAGCCAGTAATTCTGTGGTGGAAGTGTTTTGTTATTTCTATGTGCGTCAACATAGTTAATGACATCCCATGGACAGTACACATCGGTATTGCCAAACCTGTATCCGTCATACCACTCTTTTACTTCCTCATAATGTTCACTCTGTCCATAATATTCCAACATTTGTTTAACTTCTTTATCGGTAAAGCCAAAATACTCATCAAAGTCAGCATCAGTTATGGAATACACTTTAAAGTTATTAAGGCCTGTAAATATACTTTCTTTGGCAACTCTTAAACATCCTGTAAGAACAGCAAACTTAAGACTGCTGTTTGTTTTTAATACATTTCCAAGAAAATTACGGATAAGTATAACCATTTCGTCATAATATCCATTGTCACTTGCTTTAGCCAGTGGAACATCGTACTCATCTATAAGTACAATAACGCTTCTGTTATAATGCTTTTCAAGAAGCTCTGTAAGAGCACGCATACTGCCTGCAAGCGTTTTGTCACTCATATCCTCAGCTACAAGTCTTTTAAAACGCAGCTTGTCTATAGATGTAAGCTTATCACTCTCCAGAAGATACTGAAGTCTTATAGCCTCGTTATTAACTATGTCTATAAGAAGTGATTTGGCCTCCTCATAAGAGCCTGCATTAACCCCCTTTAGACTGATAGATATAACCGGATATTGTCCCATATACTCAACACACAGCTTTTCATTATGCGAAATATATAACTTATCAAATATACTTTTATCTGTTCCTATTTCAAAAAAGCTTTTGAGCATACTCATATTAAGTGTTTTTCCAAAACGACGCGGACGGGTAAATAAATTAACCTCGCCCCAGTTGTCTAATAGCTGTTCTAATAATCCAGTTTTATCTACATAATAAAAATCTTCTCTACATATTTTTTCAAAACTTTCTACGCCTATTGGCAGTTTCAATAATTTCCCCATACTTTATACTCCCTTCTTAACACCCAGCTTAATATCCTATAATCCAATATATATTGTGTTTAACGTATCTTTTGTAAAGTCTTTCATGCATACACAAACAACTTTTTTGACCTTGGCACTATTATATTAATTTTACCATTATTACCTCTCAACCGCAACTTTCATAAATTTTTAAAAAAGTGCTTGAAGCTTACGTTGCGTCACCATTTATTATGTATCTGAAATAAAATAACCAATTATATAAAACAATATGTTACTGTTCAAAAAGAAATGTGCAGAGTTTTATATCTGCTCTGAACAGCAACCAAAATATTATTTTTGTAAAGGAGATTACAAATGAAAGGTATTATTTTAGCTGGTGGTTCAGGCACACGCCTTTATCCACTCACAATGGTTACAAGTAAACAGCTTCTTCCAATCTATGACAAGCCTATGATATATTATCCTATGTCAGTTCTTATGACTGCCGGAATAAGAGATATTCTTATTATATCTACTCCACAGGATACTCCTAGATTTAAAGAGCTTTTAGGCGATGGAAGCCAGTTCGGTGTCAATCTTTCTTATGCTGTACAGCCATCACCAGACGGACTTGCACAGGCTTTCATTATCGGCGAGGAATTCATTGGTGATGATACCGTTGCCATGGTTCTTGGTGATAACATATTTGCTGGTAATGGTCTTAAGGACAGACTTAAGAGTGCAGTTAAAAATGCAGAAGAAGGTGTCGGCGCTACTGTATTTGGTTACTATGTTGACGATCCTGAAAGATTTGGTATTGTTGAATTCAACAAAGAAGGTAAAGCAATATCTATAGAAGAAAAGCCTTCTAAACCTAAGAGCAACTACTGTGTAACAGGTCTTTACTTCTATGACAATAAGGTTGTAGAATATGCAAAGAACCTTAAGCCATCGGCAAGAGGTGAGCTTGAAATCACTGACCTTAACCGTATATATCTTGAGAATGGTAATCTTAACGTAGAACTTTTAGGTCAGGGCTTCACATGGCTTGATACTGGTACTCATGAAAGTCTTGTTGAGGCTACTAACTTTGTTAAGACTATCGAAACACACCAGCACCGCAAGATAGCCTGCCTTGAAGAGATAGCTTATCTTAACGGCTGGATAACTAAGGATGATGTGCTTAAAGTATATGAAGTATTAAAGAAGAACCAGTATGGCCAGTACTTAAAGGATGTACTCGATGGTAAGTATATTGATGTGCTTCATAGTTGATTGATAACATTTATGACTTGCCTGGCAATGTAATAATCCACATACATCAGTCAGTACATTGTTCATTAAACCATGACCTATGTTAAATGATTCCCCAGCAGGTCATCAATTATATAAAAACAGAAAGGCGAATTTTATTATGAATATTATTGTTACCGGCGGTGCCGGGTTTTTCGGGAGTAACTTTTTTTTTCCTATGTTTAAAAAATACCCAGATTACAGAATCATATGTCTTGATTGTCTTACATATGCAGGTAATCTCTCAACACTTGCTCCTGTTATGGATAACCCTAACTTCAGATTCGTTAAGGAAAGTATCACTGACAGAGAAGCTGTATATAAGCTTTTTGAAGAAGAGCATCCTGATATGGTTGTAAATTTTGCAGCAGAATCGCACGTTGACCGTTCTATCGAGAATCCTGAAATATTCCTTGACACTAACATCAAGGGTACTGCAGTTCTTATGGATGCCTGCAGAAAGTACGGAATTAAGCGTTATCATCAGGTATCTACTGATGAGGTATACGGTGATCTTCCACTTGACAGACCAGACCTTTTCTTCACAGAAGAAACACCTATACATACATCAAGTCCTTACAGCTCATCAAAGGCTGGTGCTGATCTTTTAGTATTAGCTTACCACAGAACTTATGGACTTCCTGTAACTATAAGCAGATGCTCTAACAACTATGGACCATATCATTTCCCTGAAAAACTTATCCCTCTTATGATAGCCAATGCTCTTAATGATAAGCCGCTTCCTGTGTATGGCGAAGGACTTAATGTCCGTGACTGGCTCTACGTTGAAGACCACTGTAAGGCTATCGATCTTATCATCCACAAGGGATGCGTAGGTGAAGTATATAATGTCGGAGGACATAATGAAAAGAGAAATATCGACATCGTTAAGCTTATCTGCAAAGAACTTGGAAAGCCTGAGTCCCTTATCGTTCATGTAGGTGACCGTAAGGGACATGATATGCGTTATGCTATTGACCCAACTAAGATTCATAATGAGCTCGGCTGGTTACCAGAAACAAAGTTTGAAGATGGCATAAAGAAAACTATCCAGTGGTACCTTGATAACAAGGAATGGTGGGAAACAATCATCTCTGGTGAATATCAGAACTACTATGAGAAAATGTATTCTAATCGTTAGTCAATAAGTTAATATACATACTAATTGTGTTTAATTTATACTTGTATAAAATTACATTCAAATAACTTTTAATTATTATATACCACCTGACAATTTATTTTTAATATGTCAGGTGGCAATATTATAGAACAGATTAAAGAGAGGTAATAAATATGGGACAGATTAAAGTAACTCCTTGCGATATTGAAGGACTTTATATAATAGAACCTACTGTTCACGGCGATAACCGTGGATATTTTATGGAAACTTACAACCAGAACGATATGCACGAAGCTGGTCTTGATATGGTATTCGTTCAGGATAACCAGTCACGCTCAACTAAAGGTGTACTCCGCGGATTACATTTCCAGAAAGAATTTCCACAGGGTAAGCTTGTACGTGTAATCAAAGGAAGTGTATTTGATGTTGCCGTTGACCTACGTGCCGGTTCTAAGACTTATGGAAAATGGTTTGGTGTAGAACTCACAGAGGAAAACAAAAAGCAGTTCTATATAAGCGAAGGGTTTGCCCACGGATTCCTTGTATTAAGTGACGAAGCGGAATTCTGCTACAAAGTAACTGACTTCTATCACCCTGGTGACGAGGGCGGTCTTGCATGGAATGATCCAAGCATAGGTATCAAATGGCCACAGGTTACAGGTGAATATCCTGGCAGCGCAGACCCATCCGGATATAAACTTGAAGATGGAACTCCACTTAACTTCAGCGAAAAAGATACTAAGTGGGATACACTAGAAAACACATTCAAGTTTTAATGAAATTACTGTTTAGCACAGTTTATTTTTATTGACAAACGTACGCCATAAAGCTTGTG
>ERZ808240.2611-NODE-2611-length-19143-cov-6.110174_pt1 | contig 19143 bp, 18 predicted proteins | sample MGYA00521084_ERZ808240 | MGnify/ENA primary metagenome ERZ808240 (study PRJEB31516, sample SAMN03275571) | gut metagenome | biome: mammalia-associated habitat; material: feces | host: Papio cynocephalus | place: Kenya | collected 2012-08-06 ...
CGGGCTAACCCCTCAGGCCCTTCGGGCCAGCTCCCCTTGACAAGGGGAGCCTTGAGCGAAAAGCCTCCCATCCGGGAGGCTTTTCATATTTCTTATCCCGCGCAGCATTCCTTGATGACCGCGACGGCTTTTGCCAGCTGGTCCATGGGGATGTTGAGGGCGGGGAGGAGGCGGAGCTTGTCTTTGGCCTTGATGACCAGCACGCCCTTTTCCCGGCAGGCGGCGATGATGTCCGCCGCGTTCTTTTCCGTCTGGATGCCGAGCATCAGCCCGAGGCCCGACACGCCGATGACGCCCTTCGCGCCCGCCAGCTCCTGTTTGATGTAGGCCGAGCGCGCCTGTACGCCCTGCAGCATCGCCTCGTCCAGCCGCTCGAGCACGTTGATCGCGCCCGCGCAGCAGACGGGGTTGCCGCCGAAGGTCGAGCCGTGCGTCCCGGCGCTCAGCACGTTCTGCACCTTCTCGCCCAGCAGCGTCGCGCCCAGCGGCAGACCGCCCGCGAGTCCCTTGGCCGTCGAGACGATGTCCGGCTGCACGCCGTAGGTCATATAGCCGTAGAGCATGCCGCTGCGCCCGTTGCCGATCTGCACCTCGTCGCAGATGAGCAGCAGATCGTTTTCCTGACACAGCTTCGCCGCGCCCTTGACATAGGCCTCGTCCAGCGGCATCACGCCGCCCTCGCCCTGCACGACCTCCATCATGACGGCTGCGCACTTGTTTTCCGCGATCAGCCGCTCGAGATCCGCCAGATCGTTCGGCTCGGCATAGACGAAGCCCTCCGTCAGCGGCAGGAAATCGTGGTGGAACACGTCCTGCCCCGTCGCGGCCAGCGTGGTGATGGTCCGGCCATGGAAGCTGTTTTTGAGCGTGATGATGGTGGAATATTCCTTGCCCTTCTTGTCCTCCGACCATTTCCGGGCGGCCTTGATGGCGCACTCGTTCGCCTCCGCGCCGGAGTTGCCGAAGAAGACCTTCTTCATCCCGGTCTTCTCGCACAGCAGCTGCGCGAGTTTCGCGCAGGGCTCGGTGTAGTAAAGATTCGAGATATGCTGCAGCGTCCCGAGCTGCTTCGTGACGGCCGCCATCCACTGCTCGTCGGCCACGCCGAAGATATCGACGGCAATGCCGGTGGACAGGTCGATGTACTCCTTGCCGTTCTCGTCCCAGACGAGCGAGCCCTTGCCCTTTACGATCGTGACGGGAAAGCGCGCATACGTGCCCGCGATATAGGTCTGGTCCAGCTTCTGAATGTCCATGATCCTTCCTCCTATCTGGTGAACATCGTGCCGATGCCTTCGTTGGTGAGCATTTCAATGAGGATCGCGTGCGGGACCCGCCCGTCGATGATGAACACGCGCCGCACGCCCCATTCGATCGCGTTCCGGCAGCATTCCGCCTTCGGGATCATGCCGCCCTGGATGACGCCGGAGGAGACGAGCTCCGGCAGCTCGCCGATGCGGATGGCCGGGATGAGCGTGGACGGATCGTCCTTGTCCTGCAGGATGCCCGCAATGTCCGTCATGGCAATCAGACTCTCCGCGCCCAGCGCGCCCGCGAGGCGCGCGGCTGCCGTGTCGGCGTTGATGTTGTAGATATTGCCCGCGTCGTCATAGCCGACCGTGGACACGACGGGGATATAGCCCTTGTCGATCACGTCCAGGATCGGCTGGACGTTCACGTCCGTGATCTCGCCGACATAGCCGAGCTCCGGCTTTTTGATCTTCGCTTTGAGCATATGCCCGTCGAGGCCGGAAAGGCCGATGGCGCTGCCGCCCTTGAGTTCGATGAGATTTACGAGCGTTTTGTTGATCTTCCCGGCCAGCACCATCAGCGCCACGCCGACGGCTTCTTCATCCGTGACCCGGACGCCGTCGACAAACGTGCTCTGTTTTCCCATCTTCCCAAGCGTCTCCGTGATCTCCGGCCCGCCGCCGTGGACGAGCACGACCTTGACGCCGATGAGCTGCAGCAGGCAGATATCCCGGATGACCGAGTCCTTCAGATGCTCCGAGACCATGGCGTTGCCGCCGTATTTGACCACGACGATCTTGCCGCTGTAGTCCTGGATATACGGCAGCGCGTGGACCAGCACGCGCGCCCGCTGGGCATTGGAAATATCCATATCTTTCTCCTCCCGTTACGTCCGGTAATCGCCGTTGATCTTCACATAATCATAGGTCAGGTCGCAGCCCCAGGCCGTCGAGGCCGCGCTGCCGCTGTGCAGGTCGATGAGGATCTCAATCTCGCTTTCGAGCAGGATCTTCTTGGCCTCCTCCTCGGAAAAATCGACGCCCGCGCCGTCCCTGCACACAAGGATCGTCCCGGCCTTGGAGGCGAACTGCACGTCGATCCTGCTCACGTCGACCGGCGCGCCGGAATAGCCGATGGCGCACAGCACCCGGCCCCAGTTGGCGTCCGCGCCGAACATGGCCGCCTTTGTGAGAGACGAGCAGATGACGCTCTTGGCGACGGTCTTGGCGATGTCCAGCGTCGCCGCGCCCGAGACCTTGCACTCGAGCAGCTTCGTCGCGCCCTCGCCGTCGCCCGCGATGCAGCGGCACAGATACACCGTCACGGTGTTGAGCGCCTGCATGAAGGCTGTGAAGTCCTCGCCCTCCGCCGTGATCTCCGCGTTTCCGGCAAGGCCGTTGGCCAGGACTGTCACCATGTCGTTGGTCGACGTGTCGCCGTCGACGGAGACCATGTTGAACGTGTTGGCGATGTCGGTCGAGAGCGCCTTCTGCAGCATGGCAGGGGAGATGGCGCAGTCGGTCGTGATGAACACGAGCATCGTCGCCATATTGGGGTGGATCATGCCGGAGCCCTTGCAGATGCCGCCGATCCTGCATTCCTTGCCGCCCGCGGTGAAGCTGACGGCGATCTCCTTGCGCCTGGTGTCGGTGGTCATGATGCCCTCGGCTGCCTCGGCCGAGTGCGGGCCGAGATCTTTGACCAGCTCCGGGATCCCGGCGGCGATGGGCGCGATATCGAGCGGCTGCCCGATGACGCCCGTCGAGGCCACGACGACGTCGGAGCTCTGGATCTGCAGAGCCTGGGCCAGCAGATCGCTCATCTGCTCGGCGATCTCGATGCCGTTGGTGTTGCAGGTGTTGGCGTTGCCGCTGTTGCAGATGACGGCCTGCGCCTTGCCGTTTGCAAGATGCTGCTTCGTCACGACGAGCGGCGCGCCCTTGACCAGATTCGTGGTGTAGACCGCGGCCGCGCTGGCCGGGACGCTGGAATAGATCAGCGCCAGATCCCGCTTCGTTTTATTCTTCCGGATGCCGCAGTGGACGCCCGCGGCCGTAAAGCCCTGCGCGGCGCACACGCCGCCTTCGATCGTTTTCATCGGTGTTTCCTCCCGCATTACAGTTCCAGACCCAGCGTTTTCTCCGCGCCGGTCACAAGATTCATACATTCCACGGCCGCGCCGGACGCGCCCTTGCCGAGGTTATCGTAGACGGCCAGCAGGAGCATCCGCTCCTCGTTGCCGGCCACGGCGATCTGCATGCTGTCCTTCCCGGCCAGCACCGCGGCGGAGAGAAAGCCGCCCGCGTCCGCCGCGTCGGTGTAGCGGACGACCGGCCCCGTGTACAGCGCCTGATAGACCGCCTTGACATCCTGCATCGAAGCGCCCGGCTTCAGCCACTGCGCGAACAGCGGGACCGTGACCTGCATGCCGCTGTAAAAGTCCGATACGACCGGGCAGAACACCGGCTCGCTGCCAAGCCCCGTCATCTGCTTCATTTCCTTCAGATGCTTGTGCGTCTGGCCGAGCGCGTACTGCCGCGGTGCGTCCAGCAGCGCGCTGCGCGCGGGCGCCTCATACTCCGCGATCATCTTTTTGCCGCCGCCGGAGTAGCCGGTCAGCGAATAGCAGCTGAGAAGCGCGTCCTTGTTCAGCAGTCCCGCCGCCACAAGGGGATACACCAGCGCGATAAAGCCGCTGGCGTGGCAGCCGGGCACGGCGATGCGCCTGGCCTGCCGGATGCGGGCCTCCTGCAGTGCGGAGAGCTCCGGAAAGCCGTAGCACCAGCCGGGAGCCGTGCGGTGCGCCGTCGAGGTGTCGAGCACGACGGTGTCCGGGTTCTCCACCCACGACGCCGCTTCCTCCGCCGCTGCGTCCGGCAGACACAAAAATGCGGCGTCCGCCTCGTTGAGCAGCTGCCTGCGGCGGCCTTCATCCTTTCGCTCCGCTTCCGGAAGCGTCAGAAGCCGGATGTCGCTGCGCGCCTGCAGACGGTCGAAGATGCGCAGGCCGGTCGTTCCGGCGCTGCCGTCGATAAACACCTTTTTCATCGAGATCCCTCCACAGCCGGGCCCACCCGGCTCTATGATGCGACTAATATACACTATCATGCATGATTATGCAAGTATTTTCTGAAAAATTTGAATACTTTGTTCTAATTATACATTACAGCGTGTATAACATGCATGCGTTTGGACACTTTGACGCGCAAAAAACCGCCCGCCGGAAAAAATACGGCGGGCGGCTGTTTGCATGCAGAGACAGATATGCTATACTCAAAGAAAAAACCACAGGAGGCCACCTATGCTGCTGCAGAGTCTTCACACCCACAGCCTCTACGATGACGGGCAGGACACGCTCGCGCGCATGGCGCAGAGCGCCGAAGCCGCGGGCAGAGGATCTGCGCGAGACGCGCAGCCTGCGACGTCGCCTTCGGCTTTGCCGAAGCCGTCGACCTCGCCCGCCGCTGCGGCTTTGATACCTTCTGGCGGCTGACCGCGGAGGGCTTCGTCCCCGAACCGCTGCTTGCATAAAAGGCACCACGACCGCCCCGGCAGCCAGATCGCTGCCGGGGTCGCGCTATGCTATGTAGTCAAATTTTCAAATTCCGTCAGGACTGCCGCTTAATCATCGCTGCTCAGCGCCAGAAGATCCTCCAGCATCCGCGAGAGCTCCTTTTTGCTCAGTTCCTCCTGTACGCGCAGCTTCCCGTCCTTTTCCGTCAGCAGGTCGGAGGCATAGGCCCAGCGGACCGCGTCCTCCGCGTCGGCGTCGATCTCCTCCGCGTCCGCGAACTGCGTCAGATCGACGTCCGCGCCCGCTTTGGTGTCCAGCCCCAGCTGCTTTGCCATCTGGTAGAGCGTCTTTGCCGCCTCCTGCCGCGTCAGCGGCGCGTCGGGATCGTAGGCGGGCAGGGGAGCGGCTTCTTCATCCGAAGCCTGCGTCCAGTGCGCGTAGAGCGTCGTATCCGCCGTCAGGTGCAGCGGCTGCTGCGTGTCGACCGGTTCCTCGTCTTCCGTGTACCAGCCGTCAAAGGCGGCGTCCTCCCGTTCGGGGTCGTTGACATACAGATCCGCAAGGCTCTTGCCCTGTTCCGCTTCCAGCGTGACGGGCTCGTCATTCTCGTCCGTCACGAGCGTGAGGGTATAGACGGCCTCCTGCAGCTGCAGGTCCGTGAAGCCGTTTTCATGCACGGCGCTGATGCAGAGCGTCGGATCGTCGCTCGTGAAGTTCTCCGAGAAATCATCCGCGTAGCCGGTCAGGACAGCCTGCTCCGCCTGGCCGCTGACGCCGATGCGCGCCTGCTTGTCCAGACCCAGCGTGCCGATCGTCACCGTGCCGGTCTCGTCCAGCCAGAGGTTGTTCTGCGCGTCCTGCGCGCGGTTGCCGGTGAGGTTCGTCGTGCCGCTGAGCTCCAGCTCGCCCGCGCAGTACACGCCGCCGCCCAGGATCTGCCGCTCCGAGGTCTTCATCACGCCCGTCAGCCGGTTGCCCGCGATGACGCAGCTGTCGATCACGGCCTTTGCGTGCGCTGCGATGACGACGCCCGCGCCGTACCGGCCCTCGTTGTCGATGATATTGACGCCGGACAGATACAGCTGGTTATAGTCGCCCACGCTGATGGCCCCGGCCGTCGCGCCGGTGATGCGGCCGCCCGCGAGCGCGTTCTTCTCGTTCGCCGCGATATAGGCCTCCTGCCAGGCAAAGCTCCCGTCGTCAAAGATCAGCTCACCGGCCTCGCCGACATAGTAGTTGCTCGAGGTCCCGGCCCCGTTGCAGTCCGTGATGGTCAGCACCGAGGGCTCCGCCCCTTCGTCGCTGACGGCAAGATAGATGATGCAGCCCTCCGCGCCGTCTGCGAGCGAGAGGGAATAGCCGTTCAGGCAGAGCGTCACCTGCACGCCGTTTTTCGCCACGCACAGCGGCTCCTCCAGCGTCCAGTCCTCCGTCAGATAGTAGCAGCCACTCTCCAGCTGCCCGCCGCGCACCGTCAGCGGCTCGAAGGCCGGTTCCTCACAGGCGTCCTCGCGGTTGACCGCGTGGATGTGCGTGCCGTCCGCCGGCGCTTCCTCCGCCGTTTCATCCGTTTCCGCCGCAGCATCCTGCTCCGGCTCCGCGGCAGCCTCGGTGTCCGCTTCCGCCGAAGCCTCCTCCGGCTGCGCTTCGTCGGCAGCTTCTGCTTCCGTCTCCGGTTCTGCGACGCTATCCGCCGCCTCCTGCGCGGGCTGCTCCGCGGTCTGATCGTCCGCCGCGGCCGCGCACACGCTGCACAGCGCCACGACCAGCGCCAGGATCAGCACCAGGCTGAGCCATCTTTGCTTTTTCATGTCCTTCTCCTCCTATGGTTGGAGTATTATGTTTACCAAAAGAGTACCATATTTGCGCTGTATTTTCAACGTTTTTCTCCGGTTTTAAGCAAATATTAAACTTTTTTCTGCCAACATCACCATATATGGGCCAAAACCTCCCGCCTTCCGCAACATCTTGTTTTTCGTTGACAGGCCCGGCCCCCGCACACTATAATATCTTCCGGCATTTCACAGAAAGAAGGCGTCCGGATGGATCAGAAAAACGCGTTTCTCGGCACGGAGCCGATCGGCAGACTCCTGTTCTGGCTGGCGATCCCGACGGTGATCGCGCAGGGCGCACAGCCAATCCTGAGCTATAACTACGGCGCGAAAAACGTCGAGCGTGTCAGAAAGACCTTCCGTGTGCTCCTGACTGTCTGCCTGACGTATTCCGCGCTGATCTGGGCGTTTGTCATGCTTTGCCCGCGCGTGTTCGCCGGCATCTTCACGCCGGACGGCGACCTGATCGAGTTTACCGGCCGCGCCCTTCGCATCTACTGCGCGGTGCTGGCGATCTTCGGCATCCAGCGGGCCTGCCAGATCACCTTCGTCTCCATCGGCAAGGCCGTCTGCTCCATCATCGTGGCCGTCATGCGCAAATTCGTCCTGCTCATCCCGCTGATCTACCTGCTGCCGCACCTCGTCCCGGATCCGACCCTCGGCGTCTACCTCGCCGAGCCCGTCGCCGATACCCTCGCCGTGACCTTTACCTCCATCCTCTTCGCCGTCCAATTCCGCAAAGCCCTCCGCACCCTCGAAGCAGAACGAAATGCGTAAAAAGAGAAAAAGGCCCGCCGCGCAGCAGCGCGGCGGGCCCTGGTTTATTCTTCCGGCTTCTCTTCCTCATCCGGCGTTTTTTTATGCGCCTGTTCGATCGTGTGGATCAGGAAGGCGCCCATTGCGGCGATCGCGCCGACGATGCCCCAGCCGGAGCTGTTTGCCGCCGATGCGCCGATCAGTTCGAGCAGGAAGCTGAAGGCCAGCGTGCCCGCGAGTGCCCAGATCGCCATATCCGTACCTCCCAGTTATCTTTTTCTCAGGATAGCACACGGGGGCCGGGAAATGCAAGGCGTCAGGCTTCCAGCTTGTACTTTTCCTCAAACGCGTTGTACTGCAGCAGGAATTCGTTGCTGCCGGCCTTGACGTCGCCGAGGTACTTGTGCAGGTCGATGCGCTCGTTCTTCATGTCGAGCAGACAGCCGGCGATGTTCGAGCAGTGGTCGGACACGCGCTCGAGGTTCGTCAGCAAATCGGAGAGCACGAAGCCCGCGGCCAGCGAGCATTCGCCGCGCTGGAGTCTGGCGATGTGGTTCGTGCGCAGCTCGTCCTTGAGCTTGTCGATGACCTGCTCGAGCGGCTCGACCTGCCGCGCCAGAGCCAGATCGTTCTGCAAAAACGCCCGGCTCGTCAGATCGACGATCTCGCCGACCGCGTCCAGCATGGTCTGCAGCTCCTTCTGCGCCGGCGGCGTGAACGAGACGCCCTTCTCCTTCAGCTCCTCGGCGGATTCGATGATGTTGACGGCGTGGTCCGCGACGCGCTCAAAATCGCCGATCAGATGCAGTAGCTTCGACGACTCCACGCTGTCCTGCTCGCTCATCGGCTGCGTGGCCAGATGCACGAGGAAGGTGCCGAGCGTGTCCTCATACCGGTCGGTGTCGTCCTCACGCTTGCGGACCGAGGCGGCCAGCTCCGGCGTGAAGTGCAGCACGGCCTGCAGGCTCTCATGCAGCGCCAGCTCCGCGTCGGCGGCCATGCGCTTGGTCAGCTCCTCGCTCTTGACGAGCGCGATGGCCGGCGTGGCGAACAGACGCTCGTCCAGCACGGCGGCGGTATCGGGGTGGCCCGTCTCCGGGATCAGCCGGTACGACAGCTTTTCCAGCAGCCCGCAGCACGGCAGCAGCATCAGCGTGCACAGCACATTGAAGATCGAGTGGATGACCGCAATCTGGAACGTGTCGATCGGCTGGTCAACGAAGGAGAAGTGCAGCAGCAGATCTGCCGTCTCAAACACCGTCAGACATACGACCGTGCCGATGATATTGAAGCTCAGATGCACGACGGCGGCCCGGCGGGCATTTTTATTCGTGCCGACGGACGAGAGCATCGCCGTCACGCAGGTGCCGATGTTCTGGCCCATGATGATGGGAATCGCCGCGCCATAGCTGACCGCGCCGGTCGACGAGAGCGCCTGCAGGATACCGACCGAGGCGGACGAGGATTGCACGATGCCGGTCAGGATCGCACCGGCCAGCACGCCAAGAATGGGATCGGTGAACATCAGGAAGAACTTTGTGAAGTTCGGGTCATTGCGCAGACCCGAGACCGAGCCGGACAGCGACTCCATGCCGAACATCAGCGTCGCAAAGCCGAGCAGGATGAGGCCCGTGTCCTTTTTCTTGCCCCTGCCGGTCAGATACAAAATGATGCCGATCACGGCCAGCACCGGCGTGAACGACGACGGCTTCAGCAGCTGCAGAAACAGGCTGTCGCCGCTGATGCCGGACAGCGACAGCAGCCACGCCGTGACTGTCGTGCCGATGTTCGCGCCCATGATCACCGGGATCGACTGCCGCAGGCTCAGAAGCCCGGAGTTGACAAAGCCGACCACCATGACCGTTGTCGCCGACGACGACTGGATCACCGCCGTCACGGCAAGGCCCGTCAGCAGGCCGGAAAATTTTCCACTCGTCAGCTTCGCCAGAATGGCCTTCAGCGAGTCGCCCGCCCGCTTTTCCAGCGCCGTCCCCATCACGCTCATGCCGAACAGGAACAGACTCAGCGAGCCGAGCATGGTCAAAAAGTCAAAAATCGTCATTTCACAAAGATCCCTTTCCGTATTTCTCTTGTTTTCTGAGCCTACTATAAATTTAAAATGTCAAAAGCGCGTGCATGCCAGTGTTAAATCTTCGTGAGATTTCTCTGTGTATGTTAAATTCATCGAAAATCCGTGTAAAACAGTGGCCAAAAAGGAAAGCCGGGCTTCCCTCTGGGTGGGGAAGCCCGGCTTTGCTTACTTCGTCCTGCTGCAGCCGGTGCAGCTGTCTTCGGGTTTGATGCACGGCTCGTTTTTGCCGGGGAAGAAGGCGTCCATTGGGAACTCGATCTGGCTGAAAACATCGCAGGGGCTCTCGGTGCTCGCGCCGCCGACCGGTGGGCAGGTCTTCGAGGGGACGCAGTAGTCGAACGTCGGGATGAGCAGCTGCGTGTCGCGCTCGAGCCGGACGATGGAGAACTGCCCGATGGTCACGAGCAGCCGCTTGCATTCGCCGGTCAGCACCAGCGGCTCGTCGAAGCAGCCCAGCAGCGCCTCGGGGATGGAGGGAGCGGTCTCGCTCTGGCAGCAGCAGCCGCACGCCTCCATCACGCGCGAGCCGAGGATGATCGGGTCGACCGTCTCGGCAATGGCCCGAGGCAGCGAGACCGACTGCAGCGACTTTTTGCAGAGGCACGTCAGATCGTCCTTGCTCGAGAAGGTCCGGGCGCAGGTCTCGCCGCCGAACAGCACCAGCCGCTTCGAGAAGACCGCCAGGCCCGTGACCGTGTTCGTCCGCCCGGCCGAGAGCGTCGCGTCGGCAATGACGCGGTAGTAGAAGGTAACGTCGACCGTAAAGTAGCCGGAGGAGTAGGGGACACACTCCACCTGAACATCGACAAACAGCAGCTCCACGAACCGCGCCTTCGCGCTCGCCGCGCAGTCCAGCGTGTGCTGGGAGTCCACCGTTAAGTACACGCGCAGATCTTCAATGCAGTCTTTGGCAAGGCAGCTGTCCGTGATTTTCCCCGTATGCACGCAAACAGCCTCACGGATGCCGCGCAGATCACAGGTCTTGCCAGCCTGTGCAGGTTCAGACATTCGGATGACCTCCTATTATATGATCGTAAAGGTTCGCGTGGCCGAAACCAGGGTCGTTCACGCTTCGCTTTCATAACAGTTTATGCAGCGCCGGGCGCATGTGAAACTCCGCGGAAGGAAATTGGCCCCGAAATTGCGTGGACAAATGCGGAAATATGTGCTAAGATGATAGCGTCAGTTGACAAGGGTACACATGGTTTTCCCGGGCCTGAACAGCCGCTGGCGTCGTTATCCTCGTTGATGGGCGACAGCCCATCTGCCTCGTCTGCCTTGCCAGCTGCCGTCCATGCTCCGGGAAAACTCGAAGACCCGCCGGGCGTTCCGGCGCGTTTTTCGCAAGGCAGAGGACGCAGGGGCCTGACATCATACCGTCAGGTCTGCCGAGGCCCGTTCCTTTGGGCCGAGGCCTTGCCGTCGCCTGTCAAGGACGATAACGCAGCGAAAGGCGGGCCGGAACGTCCTGCGGGCATGTGTGCCCTTGTCAACTGACGCTATGCGTATGATTCTAAATTGGTGAGGTATGCCTGCACATGAAACTGGATATCATGGGCCTGCAGTTTGATAATGTCACGATGGATGAGGCCGCCGCCCGCGCAGAACAGATCCTCGCGGAGGGCAGGACCTGCTACGCCGTGACCCCCAACGCCGAGATCGCCTACGAAGCCCTGCACGACGAAAAGCTCCGCGCGCTCATCAACGGCGCGGATCTTGTCCTGCCGGACGGCGCCGGCGTCGTCCTGGCCTCGAAGCTTTTAAAGACGCCGCTCAAGCAGAAGGTCGCGGGCGTCGACTTTGCCGACCGCCTGCTCTCCATCCTCGAGAAGACCGGCGGCGGCCTGTTCCTGCTCGGCAGCAAGCCCGGCATCGCAGAGCTTGCCGCGCAGAAAATGCTCGAAAAGCACCCAAAGCTGCACATCTGCGGCATGAACGACGGCTATTTCAAGGACGAAGCCCCGATCATCGAGAAGATCAATGCCGCCCGGCCTGATGTGCTCTTTGTCTGCCTCGGCGCGCCGAAGCAGGAGCTGTTCATGAAGGAGCATCTGAACGAGCTGCACGTCAGGCTCATGATCGGCCTCGGCGGCTCGCTCGACAGCTTCGCGGGGACCGTGAAGCGCGCGCCAAAGTGGATGATCCGCTGCAATCTGGAATGGCTCTACCGGCTCATCAAGGAGCCGAAGCGGTTCGGACGGATGCTCCGGCTGCCAAAATACCTGTTTGCCGTGCTCGGCAAACGGATAAGAGGGTAAACAACATGGGAAAACTGATCGTGTTTGAGGGTACCGACGGTACCGGAAAATCCACACAGTTCGCACTTCTGACCAAGCGGCTGCAGAGCGAGAACATTCCGTTCCGCCGCCTGCAGTTTCCGCAGTATCTCGAGCCGTCGTCGGCGCTCATCCGGATGTACCTCAACGGCGAGTTCGGCGACGACCCGAACAGCGTCAACGCCTACGCGGCCTCGACCTTCTACGCGGTCGACCGCTACGCGTCCTATCAGCGCGTCTGGAAGGACGATTACGCGGCTGGCGGCCTCATCCTGTCGGACCGCTATACGACGTCCAACGCCGTCCACCAGGGCGGAAAGCTCGAGGGAGCGGCGCGGGAGGAATTTTTCTCCTGGCTCTATGATCTGGAATTTGGCCGCATGGGCCTGCCGAAGCCGGATCTGGTCTTGTGCCTCGACATGCCGGTGGAGATCGCCGAGACGCTCATGCGCAAGCGCGAGAGCGACACCGGGACGAAGGCCGACATCCACGAGCGCAACGACAAATATCTGCACCAGTGCCGCGAGGTCGCGCGGCAGGCCGCGGCCTACTTCGGCTGGACGGTCGTCTCCTGCGTGAAAGACGGGAAGCTCCGCTCGATCGAGGATATCCATGAGGAACTGTATTCGTACGTAAAAAAATGTCTGGAGGAAGCATAATACAATGGTATATATGATCTTGGGTACCGGCTTTGAGCCGATGGAAGCCATTGCGCCGTGCGACATTCTGCGCCGCGGCGGCGTGGAAGTGCAGCTCGCCGGGATCGGCGGGACGCTGATCGAGGCCGGTCACGGCGTGCGCGTGCAGGCCGACTGCCGCGTGGAGGATCTGAAGCTGGCTTCGACCGACATGGTCATCCTGCCCGGCGGCCTCGGCGGCGTGCATTCGATCCTCGCCTGCGACACCGCCATGAATTTCATCCGCCTTGCCTATGAAGACGGCAAATATATCGCGGCCATCTGCGCCGCGCCCACGATCCTCGCTCAGCTGCACATCACCGATGGCCGCAAAGCCACCTGCTACCCTGGCCTCGAGGAGAAGATGGGCGCCGCCGTCATGACGCCCTGCGGTGCCGTGCAGGACGGCCGCGTCATCACCGGCCGCGCGGCGGGTTCGGCTGACGAGTTTGGCCTTCTGTGCCTGCAGGCGCTGAAGGGGAAGGCCGCCGCGGATCAGGTCGCGGCCGACATCGTCTACCGCGCATAAGGGAGGAACACATGGCTGAACAGAACCCCAACGCCCGTCCGGACGAACAGACGCCCGAGCAGGACGCGCTGGAAAAAAGTCTGGAAGAGCTCTCGCTCGACGAGCTGCTGGCGTCGGTCAAGGACGATCTGGCCCGCGTCGACGCGATGATGGACGGGCCCGGCGACGCCGCGCAGCCAGAGCCGCAGGATTCGCCTGCGCCCGACGCGCCCGAGGCCGCCGAAGAAGCGCCCAAGCCCGGTATGCAGCCGCTCTTTGAGCCGAAGATCCCGGAGGAATACGCGGATCTGACCGTCGACCAGCAGACGCAGCCGGAGAGCCAGGAGCCCGAAAAGAAGCGCCCGCGGCTGCCGTCCGGCATCCGGGTGCTGCTGTACGTGTGCTGCGTGCTGGCGGTGGCTGTGCTGCTGGCCGTGGCGGTCTGGCGCTGCGCCGACGACGTGCTGTCGCTGACGAAAGAGGACGCCGAGGTCACCGTCACCATCCCCGACGGCGCGACGATCTCGCAGATCGCCGGAGAACTCAAAAGCAAGGGCCTCGTGCGCTATGAGACCCTGTTCAAATTCTACTGCTGGGCTTCCCACGCGGAAAAGACCATCGAGCCCGGCACCTATACCCTGAACAGCCGCTATGACTATCATGCCCTCGTCAGCAACATGATCGAGGCCAGCCCCGACCGTGCAGTCGTCGAGGTCACCATCCCCGAGGGCTACGAGTGCGAGGATATCTTCCGCCTGCTTGAGGCGGACGGCGTCTGCTCCTATCAGGATCTGGCCGACACCGCGGCAACCTACGAATTTGACTACGACTTCCTGCAGGAGATCCCCTACGGCAGCGAAAACCGGCTGGAGGGCTATCTTTTCCCGGATACGTACCAGTTCTATATGAGCGACGATCCGGCGAACGTCATCGACAAATTCCTGCGCAACTTCGATAACAAATTCACCGACGACCTCTACGACGCGCTGGACGCGCTCAACGATCGTCTGGCCCAGCGCATGCGCACGAACGGCTTTACCGAGACCGAGATCGCGGACGGCAAGCTTTCGCTCTACGACCTCATCACCGTCGCCTCCCTCGTGGAGAAGGAGACCGCGAAGACCTCCGAGAGCGCCTTCATCGCCTCCGTCATCTACAACCGCCTGTGCAGCAAGCTCTATCCCTGCCTCGAGATCGACGCGACCATCCAGTACGCGCTCGCCGAGCGCAAGGAAGTGCTCTCCAACGCGGACAAGGGCGTCATCAGCCCCTATAACACCTACACGAACGCCGGTCTGCCCGCAGGCCCGATCGCCAACCCCGGTATGAACTCCATCCGCGCGGCGCTGTATCCGGCCGAGACCAATTATTACTTCTACGCCCTGAATGCCGACGGCGTCCACCACTTCTCCGAGACCTATTACGAGCACCAGAACTTCCTGGCGGAGCTCGCGGGCAAGACCCAGCCGGACGAGGAGCAGACGGACGCGCCCGCGGACGGCGAAGAGACCACCGATACGGAGAATCAGACAGATGGACAGACGTAAGCCGGAGCTTCTGAGCCCGGCAGGGGATATGGAAAAGCTGCGCATGGCCGTCGCCTACGGCGCGGACGCCGTGTATCTGGCAGGCACGAGCTTCGGCATGCGCTCGTTCACTGGCAACTTTACGCCGGACGAGCTGCCGAAGGCGGTGCAGCTGGCCCACGCCGCGGGCGTGAAGGTCCACTGCACGGTCAATATCATGCCCCGCAATGACGAGGCCGCAGCGCTCCCGGCCTATCTCGAACAGCTCGATGCCGCGGGCGTCGACGCGCTCATCCTCGCGGACCTCGGCGCGTTCACGCTGGCAGGGAAGTACGCCCCGCGCTGCGAGCGGCACATCTCCACCCAGCAGTCGATCGCCAACTACGTCTGTGCACAGAGCTGGTTCGACCTCGGCGCGCGCCGCGTGGTGCTCGCGCGGGAGCTGAGCCTGCAGGAGATCCTGACGATCCGCGAGCGGGTCTCGCCCGAGCTCGAGCTTGAGACCTTCTGCCATGGCGCAATGTGCGTCTCCTATTCCGGCCGCTGCCTGCTCAGCAACTATATGACCGGCCGTGACTCCAACCGCGGCCAGTGTGCCCAGCCCTGCCGGTATCAGTATGCCCTCATGGAAGAAAAGCGCCCCGGCGAATACTTCCCGGTCTTCGAAGACGAAAAGGGCACATACATCATGAATTCCCGCGATATGTGCATGATCGACCATCTGGACGAGCTCTGCGACGCCGGGATCGACTGCCTGAAGATCGAGGGCCGCGCCAAATCCGCCTATTATGCCGCCATCGTCACCGGCGCCTACCGCCACGTGCTCGACGACGTGTGGGCCGGCCGCGCGCCGGATCCCGTCTGGCGCGATGAGGTGGACCATGTCTCCCACCGCCACTACTCCACCGGCTTCTACTACGGCCAGCCCGGCCAGTTTACCGAGGATTCCCGCTATCTGCGCCAGTGGCAGATCTGCGCCGTCGTGGAGAGCTGCGACGCGCAGGGGAACGCGGTCCTCAGCCTGCGCAACAAATTTGCCGCCGGCGATACCGTCGAGCTCGTCGGCCCGGACTTCCGCCCCCTTTCGTGGCAGGTCACGCCCATGGAGGATATGGACGGCATCCCGCTGCCCGAGCCGCGCACCCCGCAGATGCGCTTCCGCGCCAGGCTCCCCGCCCAGGTCCCGCCCCTCTCCTTCGTCCGCCACGCGGTCGAACTCTCCGGCCGATAAAAAATCAACCGGCGCACCGCCATCCGGTGCGCCGGTTTTCTCTTTTTATTTCTCCAAAATCCGCATCAGCGCGTTCCGGCCGACCTGCATGGCGCCCTTCGGGCAGAACTCCTGGCAGCAGAAGCAGTGGATGCAGGCCTTGCGGTCGATGCGCGGCTTGCCGCGCTGCATCGTGATGGCCTTCGCGGGACAGATGTTCGCGCACTTCCGGCAGCCGACGCACGACTTCGCGTGCAGCTTCGGATAGGGCGTCAGCACGTGGAACAGAAAACTGTCCACCAGCTTCGAGACCGGCCCCTTCCCGCCGCTGCGGAAAAAGACGCTCGCCTGCGAGGGGACGGTCTTGAAATCCGCCACGGCCAGCGCGTCCGCGTCGCCATAGACCCGCAGCGCCTCCCGGCTTTCCGGGCACAGCCCGCGGCGGATCGCCGCCGTGAGCGTCGGCACCTCGTCCGGCCGCAGCCCGATCAGCCCGCACGCCACAAGATCGAGCGCGTGCGGACTTTCCGCCGCCAGCAGACACCCGATCGGCCGCGCGGAGCCCTGCGTCGGCCCGTTGCCCTCCATGCCGACCACAGCGTCGCAGATGCACAGCCGCGGCTTACAGTATTCGCACAGATCGACGATCATGTTTGCAAAATCCTCGATCTTCGGGTATTTGTAGTGATATTCCGGCTTCATCGTGCCGGGAATGATGCCGAAAAAGTTCTTGACGGCATTCGTCATGCCCATCATCCCGTGCGTCTTGAGCTTGCACACGTCGATGATCGCGTCCGCTTTTTTGAGATACGCCGTCTCGGTGAAGCTCCTTGCCTGCACGGCCTCCGGATACGAGACCGAGCAGACGGAAAAATCCCCGTTCAGCTCCGCGCCCAGCGCCTCGGCCGCGCGCAGACCCGTCACGTCGTAGACGTGCTGCAGATGCGCGGCGTTGTACAGCCCGCCGGGGCTGTCGCCGAGGACGACGTGCGCCCCGCGCGCCTGCAGCATCCGCACCAGCGCGCAGACCACCGCCGGATGGACCGTCGCGGCCTCTTCCGGCTTCATCGCGGAGACCAGATTCAGCTTCAGCGCCACGCGCATCCCGGGCGTGACCCAGTCCAGCCCGCCCGCGGCCGTGACAGCCGTCTCCAGCGCGGCCGAGACCTCCGCATCCTCATAGCTCTTACAGGCGGCGAGCGCCACATCATACCGCATTCCGGCCCCTCCCGATGTTCAGAATATATCTACTCTATCATGGAACCGCCGGAATTGCAACGCGTGAAAACCGCGCAGTATTTACTTTTCAATGAATTTATGTTACAATATCTTATCATTTTGGAAACTTTCTTTCCACCCGGGGTGCAAACCGGGCGGAAAATGGAAGGGGACAGCTTATGGAAGACCTCAATCAGCTGCGTCCGGAGCAGGAGCGCGGAGCGAAAAAACCGGCCCCCGACGACGTCGACGCACTGCTGCAGGACGTCAAAAGCCTTCTCGGCGAGACCGACGCCGGCATCGCCGCGGAAGCCCCGGCAGAGCCGGATGAAGTGCCCGACGAGCCCATCACGGCCGACGACGTGCAGATCGACTACGGCAAATTCTACGGCCCGGAAGAGCCCGGCCAGTCCAGGACCCCGCTGACCTGCTACGAGCAGTCCAAGCCCGCCTACCAGCGTGCCCGCCGCGCCGAATATGAGCGCGTCCGCGAGCAGGAGCGCCTCGCCCGTGCCGAGCGCCAGCAGGCGCTCAGCCGCGACGATACCTCCCGCGTCCGTCAGGCCCGCACCGGCAGAAAACACGAAAAACCCCGCAAAAACGCCGCAGAATACGCCGAATGGCTCTATTCCCAGGGCCTGAGCGCCGAAGAGCAGCAGGCCCGGCAGGAGCAGGAGGAAAAGCTCGCCGCCCCCGCGGGAAAGTCCCGCAAAAAGCAGGAAAAGCCCAAGCGCCATACCGGCCTGCGCATCCTCGCCGTGCTGGTCCTGCTGCTGGCGATCGTCACCGCGGCCTTCCACTTCCTCATCGCCAGCCAGCCGGAGGCGGAGAACGCCCTTTCCGCCCGCAAGCCCGGCTCGTCCACCATCCTCGTCGCCGGTACCGACGAGGGCGGCTACCGCACCGACTCCATGATGCTCGTGAACGTTGACCGCACGGAAAAGACCATCAGCCTCGTCTCCATCCCGCGCGACACGCTCATCTACTGCGAATATTCCGTCCCGAAGATCAACTCCGCCTACGGCTGGGCCGGGGGCGGGGAGCAGGGGATGCAGGAGCTGCTGCTGCGCGTGTCGGAGATCATCGGCTTCACGCCGGACGGCTACGTCGTCGTCGACCTCAGCATCTTCCAGCAGCTGGTCGACCTCATGGGCGGCGTCACCTTCGACGTCCCGGTCGACATGCACTACTCCGACCCCACGCAAAACCTCAATATTGACCTGCAGGCCGGCAAACAGCGCCTGAACGGCGAGCAGGCCATGCAGGTCGCGCGCTTCCGCTCCGGCTACGCCACGGCCGACCTCGGCCGCATCGAGGTGCAGCGTTCGCTCGCCTCCGCCGCCATCCGCCAGTGGGTCTCGCTCCGGGGCGCCATCCACCTGCCGCAGGCCGTGAAGCTCATCGCCGATCATACCAACACCGACCTGTCCACCCGCAACCTTCTCTGGCTGGCCGAGAGCTTCCTGCTCTGCAGCCGCAGCGATATTAAATCCGCCACGCTCCCCGGCTACGCCGAGAATCACGCCAGCGGCTCGTATTACGTGCTGGACGCCGCGGGCGTCGCGGATATCGTCAACCAGTACATAAACCCCTACGAGAAAGGAGTACAGGCCGCAGATCTGTTCATCCGCAACGCCTGATTTTTTCCATGTACATCGATCCCACCCGCTATTCCGGCCGCCCGGCCGACTGCGCCGCCCGCCTGCCGAAGGAGCAGCGCTGCTATGACCTGCTTGACCGCCTCGGCATCGCCTATTTCCGCGTCGACCATGACCACGCCGATACCATCGAGGCCTGCGAGGCCGTCGAGCAGGTGCTCGGCGAGAAGATCTGCAAAAACCTCTTCCTCTGCAACCGGCAGAAGACGCAGTTCTACCTGCTCATGCTGGAAGGGGAGAAGGTCTTCAAGACCAAAGACCTCTCCAAGCAGCTTGGCGTCTCGCGCCTGTCCTTCGCCGACCCGGCGGATATGGAGAAATACCTCGACATCACCCCCGGCTCCGTCAGCGTCCTCGGCCTCATGAACGACCCGGACAACGCCGTCCAGCTCGTCATCGACCGCCCCATCGCCGCCTCACAAGCCATCGGCTGCCACCCCTGCATCAATTCCTCCACCCTCGCCATCGCCACCGCGGATATTTTAGAGAAGTTCCTCCCCGCCGTCCACCATGCCCCCATTCTCGTCGATCTCCCGGACCCGGAGTAACCTCTCCGCCTCGCTTCGCTCAGCACCTCCCCTTCACAAGGGGAGGCTTTTTTACGCCCGCACCCAAGGCTCCCCTT
>ERZ808240.2612-NODE-2612-length-19143-cov-4.313233_pt1 | contig 19143 bp, 16 predicted proteins | sample MGYA00521084_ERZ808240 | MGnify/ENA primary metagenome ERZ808240 (study PRJEB31516, sample SAMN03275571) | gut metagenome | biome: mammalia-associated habitat; material: feces | host: Papio cynocephalus | place: Kenya | collected 2012-08-06 ...
TGGGTCAAAGGGACTGTCCCTTTGACCCACGGCCTACCCCTTGTGCGCGTACACGCTGCCAACCAGGCCGAGCAGCGCGAAGTTCACCATCATGAACGACGAGCCATAGCTCATGAACGGCAGCGGAATGCCCGTGATGGGCATAAGGCCGATATCCATGCCGATGTTCTCCAAAATTTGGAACAGCCACATGCCCACGACGCCCATCACGATGAGCGTGCCGAACAAGTCGCTCGATTCGCGCGCGATGCGAATGCACACGATGATCAGCGCCAAATACAGCGCCAAAAGCACCATGGCCCCCATGAAGCCGAACTGCTCGGCGAGCACGCAGAAAATGAAGTCGGTGGCCGATTCGGGCACGAAGCCCAAGCTCGATTGCGACCCGTTCAGCAGGCCCTTGCCGAACATTCCGCCCGAGCCGATGGCAATCATGGCCTGATTCAGGTTGAAGCCCGTGCCCGTCACGTCGGCGCTGGGGTCCAAAAACACCAGCAGACGATTGCGCTGGTATGTCTTGAGCAGCACGTAATCGCCCGTCGCGTTCTTCAACACCTCGTCGACGGCGAATACGGCCACGATAATGCCAACGAACACGCCCAGCAGCACGGCCAAATACTTCCAACGCGCGCCGCCCATGACCAACGTCACCGCGCCGATGACCAAATACACCAGGCCCGTGCCCAAGTCGGGCTGCGTCATGATGCACAGAAACGGAATGGCGATGTAGACGAGCGCCTTGATGAACTCGCGCGGATCGTCGAGCCTGCCGCCGAACTTCGCCATAACCGCCGCATCCAGCAGAATCACCGTGATTTTCGCGAACTCGCCCGGCTGCAGCTGAATGCCCACCTTGATCCAGCTTTGCGCGCCCTTGCTCTCAACGCCTATCACCGGCAAATGCGGCGACAGGATGAGCACGACGTTCACGATGAGCAGCAGCGTGGTGTAGTTCGCAAGGCGGCGATAGTCGAATTGGTAGAAAACCGCCATGGCGATGATGCCCATGGCCACGCCCATCAGCTGGCGCGAGAACGTGTAGTTCTCGTTGCCTTGAATGGCCGACCACACCACCAGCAGGCCATAGCCCAAAAGCGCCACGACCACCAGCACCAACGGCACCGGAATAGCGTCTATGGCGCGGCGCGGCCTGCCCGAGCCGCCCAGGGGCGACGAGCTGACGTATTGGCCGCTCGGCGTGCGCACGCGATCGATTTCGTTGAAACCTGCCATTTAGTCCACCCTGCCTGCGCCGGTTCCGGCGTATTCGGTAATCTCGGTCACTTCGTCGATGACGGCCGGCTGCGTGTCAAGCGCACCGTTGCCCAGCTTTATGCAACCGTCCATTACGGCAGCGGCGATGGGGGCCGCGGCGTCGGCACCCGCGCCGCCTTCGGTGATGACGCAGGTCACCACGTATTTCGGGTTGTCATAGGGCGCATACATCGCGAACCACGCATAGCCGTCGTGCCCGGCCCATTCGCCCGTGCCCGTCTTGCAGGCGCATTCATAGTCGTATTGCTTGAACAAGGTCGGCATGTTGCCATCTTCCTCGGCCACGCCGCGCAACGCATCGCGCATAATGTCCAGATGCGCCTGCTCTACATCGGGCATAGTGCCCTTCTTCGGCTCGCGCGCGACCACGGTCTCGCCCGACGAATTGCGCACTTCCTTCAACAGGTTCGGCACCGGCAGCGTGCCCGTGGCGATGCCCGCGTAGCCCACGGCCATCTGCAGCGGCGTTACCAGCACGTTGCCCTGGCCGATAACCATGTTCGTCATGTCGCCCGGCTGCCATTGGCCTTCTTCGGGCGCGTCGCGGAAGTATTCCTTCTTCCATTCCGGCGTGGGAATGACGCCCTCGGCCTCGTCGGGAAGCTCGATGCCGGTCTTCGACCCCAGGCCGAATTCCTCCACGTATTTCTGCATGGCATCGTCGCCGATTTTCGAGCTGGCGTCGTAGAAGTTCTTCGCAATTTCGTAGAACACCGTGTCGCACGAAACCACGATGGCCCGGCGCAGGCCAATGGCGCCATGGCCCGTGGTAAGCCAGCACTTCTGCGCATAAGCCTCGCCGAAGCCGGTCCATGTGCCGGTGCAATTCCACGAGGTCGACGAGCTTGCGAACCCATAGTTCAGCGCCGCCATGCCCGTGAACGCCTTAAACGTGGACGCCGCCGGATACTGGCCCGCGATGCAGCGATTCATCAGCGGGGCATACGAGCTGCCCGAATTGTTGTAGCGATCCCAGTTTTCCTGTGAAACGCCGCCCACGAAGTTCGTGGGGTCGAACGTGGGGAAATTGGCCATGCACACCACGTTGCCCGTATCCACTTCCATGGCCACCACGGCGCCCGACGTGCCGGTGCCGCCGCCAATCACGCCGTTCGGCGCGATGAGCTCTTTAAGTTTCTGCTCGGCGATGGTCTGAACCTTCGCGGAAATGGTCAAGTACAGGTCGTTGCCCTGGGTGGCCGGCGTCTCGCTTTTCACCTCGTGCACCACACCGTCGGCGTCGGTCACCACCACGCGCTCGCCGTGGGCGCCCGAAAGGTAGCCGTCGTACACGGCCTCCAAACCCGACTGGCCAACCTCGTCGCCGCTTTCGTAATCCATGCCGGCCGGCGGGTTTTTCAGCACGCTGTCGGAAACAGTGCCCACATAGCCCAGCACCTGGCTGGCCAGCGCCTTGTACGGGTACACGCGATGCGTGCGGTCTTGCACGTCCACGCCGGGGAACGCATCGGGGTGCTCGGCGATGAACGCCACGTCGCGCGTGCGGGGGCTCGTCGCAACCTCGCGCTGCGCCTGCGCGCCGCCCGACGTGTCTTTGATGCGCTGGCGCACCACGGCATACGGTAAGCCCAGCAGCGCCGACAGGCGCAACAGCGTGGTGCGGTCGTCAGCCACATCGGCATCGGCCAAAATGGCCGGGCGCGTTTTGTTGTCAACCATCACGATGCCCTCGGTATCGAAGATGCGCCCGCGCGCGGCCGGCGTTTTAATGGTGGTGTATTGGTTTTCGTTCGCCGCCTCGACGTATTGCTCGCTCGACAGCACCTGCATGCTCCACAGCTTCGCCGACAGGCTGCCGAACACGGCGGCGATCAGCACGCCGATGGCCATGAAGCGCGATTTCAAGCGATCGCGAATTCCGCTGTTCGCGCTGTTCATAGGGGAATTCACGCCGCCCGCGGTTTGCGCTGAGCCTCGCGTTTGCAGCGGCGCCGCCGAACCGATGGACGTAACCGATTTAGGCACCGAACTGCCTGGTTTGATGGAACGCGACCTGAAGAATATGAAAAGCGCGACGCCAGCCACCACGATAATGACGAGCGCTGCCACAAGAGCGGTAACCATGGTTTTCCTTAGCGAAGACGAACGGTCGAAGACGAGGGGGCTTTATGCGAGGGTGCGGCAGACGCGAACAGGTGCGTCAGCACGGGCAGCGTGATGAGCACCATCGCGCAATCGTACAGCGCGCACGGCAACGCGCGCTGCCCCAGTGCATCGAGCGCGGGAACGCCCGCAGCCGACACGTAGAAGCCGGCGTAGAGCACTTCCACCAGAAGCGATACGACCATCGAAATGGCGAACGTGGCGCCCAGCGTGTCATTGCCGAAAAAGCCCGCCGCGCGGCTCGACGCGAACGCGGCCAGCGCAAACAATCCCGCGCACACGCCCACGGTTGACGTGCCCATAAGATCGACCAGCAAGCCGACGACGAACGCCATAACCACCACGGAGTCGCGCTTCAGCAACATGGCCGAAATGGCCACGTACACCAGCACGAAATCGGGCAGGGCGCCCAAAATGGCGATGTTGGGGGCAAGCACGATCTGCAACACCACAGAAACCGCAGCGCCCACCACGAGCAGCACCGATTCGCGCACGCCCTACGCACCGCCCTTCGAAGAGTCGGAGCCCGAAGGATCAGCGGAATCGGCCTGCGACAGGTCGCCCTCGGAGCCCATGGACAACACCACGGTGAGCTCTTCGAGCGGGTCGGCCTCGCTGAACGGCTCGACGATAATCGTGCGGTCGGACGTTCCGGCGGCGTTCACCACATTCACCACGGTGCCAAGCGAAACGCCGCGGAAATAGCTTCCGCCCATGCCGGAAGTGATAACCGTGTCGCCCACCTTCACCTCGGCCGTGGAGTCGACGTCCTCCAGGTACAGCAGCCCCGCAATGGACCCGCGCACCACGCCCTCGGCGCGGTTGGACTGCAACACCACCGACACGCCCGACTGGGGGTCGGAGAGCAGGCGCACGCGGCACGTGAGCGGCGACACCTCGATAACCTGACCCACCAGGCCGCTGCCGCCGATAACCGGCAGGCCGCACTCGACGCCCGATGCCGAGCCCACGTTCAGCGTGACCTCGCGATCCCACGCGTCGGAGCCCTTGCCAATCACGCGGCCGGTAACGCCCGTGAAGTCGTATTGGTCGGTCAAATCAAGCAGCCCTTGCAGGCGCTGCGCCTCGCCGCGGTATTCCTGCAGCTCGGCGATTTGCGCTTTCAGCTGCGCGTTCTCGTTGCGAAGCTCGGTGTATGACGAATCGGACGCCGTGGCGTTTTGAATGGCGTCGCTGGCCGCGTCTTCTGCGTAGGCCACGCCCACGCCCACGAATTGCAAAGGCGACGTTACCATGCCGACCGCCGATTGCACGCTGTGCACGGGGCCTTCGGTCGTCTCGCGCGAATACACGCTGGACAGAACCGCCGACGCGATAAGCAGCACGACAACCAGAGCCGCGCCGCCAATCGCCTTGGAATTGTTGTTGAGCATCTGCTGTTTGCGAGCCATGGGTGAGCGGAAACTCGCCTCCTTGTAAAAACGATGCGCCGAGCTGTGCGGCCCGGCGCGAAAATCAAATCTATTCCCTGCGCCGCATACGCGTGATCGCGGGTTATTTCGAGCGCATGAGCGTCTGCTTCAGCGCGCTGGGGGTTTCCAGCACCTTCAGGCAGCCCATGGCCACGTTCGTAAGCGCCGTCTCGCTCGTCCATACGGGAATCTCGAGACGCTGCGTAAGGAAGCGATCCAAGCCCGAAAGCAGGCCGCCGCCGCCCGTCAGCAGAATGCCATTGCTGATGATGTCGCTGGCCAGGTCGGGGTTCGTTTTCTTGAACGTTTCCTTGATATGCACCACCATTTCCTCGATGGGAGGCTGCAGCGCGGCGCGCACGTCTTCCGATTGGATGGTAACTTCGCGCGGCTGCTCGGTAACCACATCCTGGCCCGAGATAATCATGTCTTTCTCGCGGCCGTCCTCGAACGGAAGGATGGAGCCGATTTTGATTTTGATGATTTCGGCCGTGCGCTCGCCCACCTTGATGCCCAGCAGGTCGCGCAGGTACATGGCGATGGCCTCGTCCATCTTGTTGCCGGCAAGACGCAGCGACGAAGACGTCACGATGCCGCCGAGCGAGATGACGGCTACCTCGGTAGTGCCGCCGCCGATGTCGACCACCATGGAGCCGGTAGGCTCGGTCACGGGAAGGTCGGCGCCCATCGCCGCAGCCATGGGCTCTTCAATGAGGTACGCCTGGCGCGCGCCCGATTGGATGGCGGCCTCGAACACGGCACGCTTCTCGACCGACGTGGCGCCGCACGGAATGCAGATGACGATGCGCGGCTTGGCCTGCCACGGGTAGCGGCGCTCGATGGCCTTGTTGATGAAGGCCGACAGCATGGCCTCGGTCACGTCGTAGTCGGCGATAACGCCGTCGCGCAGCGGATGTTCCGCCGAAAACGCGTCGGGCGTGTGGTTGATCATTTGCTTTGCTTCGTGGCCAACGGCAAGCACGCGATGGGTGTTGCGCTCGATGGCCACGACGCTGGGCTCGTTGAGCACGACGCCCTCGCCCGTAATGGCGACGAGCGTGTTGGCCGTGCCCAGGTCAATCGCCAAATCGGCCGATGAGGCTCCACCAAACCCGCTGGTGAACCGGCTGAAGAAGTCCATAAACGACATAGAGAGTGTCCTTTTCCGCTTCGTTTTCTCTACGTGTGATAAGCGGCCTGGCAAGCCGAGGCGCGCGAATATACCAGCTAGGTATTCTATCACGCGAAGCGGGAACACTTACGCCTGCTCAAAGATGCACATAAATCGGAAATTATAGGGGTTGCGCCGTTCTGCCGAACGGCGCCAACCGCCGACGCTGCGCGGCAATCTGGCGGCCGGTTTGCGCCCGCTCGGGCGCTGAAGTTTGAGTTGAACATGCCATTAAGGCATGTTCAACATCGCTCGCGTACCGAAGTACGCGTCGCTCCCCCTTCAGGCCAATCCGACTCGCCAGATTGCCGCTCGCTGACTTTTTCCTATCCTACAGCCAACGCTCTGCCGCAAAGCACATCACAGACGAATCGCCCAGGCGTTGGTCGCTTCGATCGCCTCGGCCACGCGGTCGATCACGCGTTGCTCGGGCTCGGTTTCCACGTTCAAGAACACCAGCACCTCGTGGCAGTCGGCGCGCTTGCCGATGGCCATGGTGGAGATGTTGATGCCTTCCTCGCCCAAAATCGTGCCCATGCGGCCCACCTGGCCCGGTTCATCGGCATAGGTGAACACGAGCGCGTGCTCGCCTGGAGCCACATCCAAACGGTAGCCCAAGATGGACACCACGTGAGCCTCGCGCTGGGCGCCGGGCACCGTAGCCGAAATCTCCAGGCCGTCGGCCTCCATGCTGACGATTGAGTCGTAGCCGCGCGAGTCGCTCGCCTGCTGCGCTTCCATCTTGATGCCGTGGCGACGTGCCGAGGCGTCGGCGTTCTCGGTGGACACGCTGGCCTGGCCTTCTCGCGACAACATGCCCGAAAGCGCCGCGGCCGAAAGCACCTGCATGTCGCCCGCGCACGGCCCCGACGCCACGATGGACAGCGACTTGGGAACCTCGCGCGCCAGCTGCGTCAGCACGCTTCCGCACATCTGGCATGCGGGAATGTAGGCGGCCGCGGCCTCGTCCACTTCCTTGGACACCATGTTCACCACCGTGGGCACCACCAGGCCCTCGAGCCCGTTGGCCACATAGCGCGCGATGTTCACGCCGGCACGCGTCTGCGCCTCGAGCGTGTTCGCGCCCAGGTGCGGCGTAAGCACCGCGCGGTCGAACTCGGCAAGCGGAGTTGCCGCATCGGGCTCGCCCTCGAGCATGTCGATGCCGCAGGCGAACACGCGGCCCGCAGCCATGAAATCGGCCAGGGCCTTCTCGTCGATCACGCCTCCACGGGCGGTGTTCACGATAACCACGCCATCTTTCATCTGGGAAAACTGTTCGGCCGCAAACATGTGGTACGTGCTGTCGTTGCGCGGCACGTGCACCGTGATGAAGTCGGCGACGGGCAGCACTTCCTCCATGGAATCGAACAGCGCCACGCCAAGCTGGCTGGCGCGCGCGGCCGAGCAATACGGGTCGAAGCCCACCACGCGCATGCCAAATGCGTGCGCACGCTCGGCAACCAGGCCGCCGATGCGGCCCAAACCGAAGATGGCGAGCGTTTTCTCGTAGAGCTCGTGGCCCATGAAGCGGTCGCGGCCGAACTCGCCCGCGTGCATCGCCGCGTTGGCCGCAGGAATTTCGCGCGCGGCGGAAAGCATGAGCGCCATGGTGTGCTCGGCCGCCGACACGATGTTGCTCGTAGGCACGTTGCACACCGGAATGCCATGCTCGCTAGCCGCATCGACGTCTATGTTGTCGCAGGTCACGCCAGCGCGACCAATAATCTTGCAGTTCTTCGCCGCCTCAATCACTTCACGCGTGACCTGCGTGGCCGACCGCACGATAAGCGCATCGTAGCCGCCCACGCACGCCACCAGCTCGTCGGAAGACATGCCGAAGCGCTCGTCGACCTCGTAGCCCTTGCCCTTCAGGATGTCGATGCCCTCGTCGACGATCTTATCGGTCACCAAAATCTTCATGGCACTGCGCCTTTCGCTGCGATTGCACCCGCGCGATGCGGGATATATATAAGTCAGACAATGGCCGATTATACCCGCGCGAGGTTTCCATTCGCGAAATCCTCGGTGAGCGCGTCCAATCGCGCCACTGGTGGGCTGGCACGGCGAAAACAACGATTCATGAACATCGCATGGCGGCGCTTGCCGCGCCTGGCGGCATTTTGCTAAAGTTGCCCGTCGCTATGTTTGAAGAGCTCGCCCGCATATACCGGCACCTGCGCCGCATCGATTCCTTCTTCGCCGAAGAGGGCCCGTGCGCGTGCGCCTCGGCGGCGCCCGCCCTTTCCTCCATGCTGATCTGAGCATTCCCCCATCAACGCCAATAGGCACGGCCGAACCCGCACCGCGCGGGTATCCGTCGTTGCGCTTTCACACCCGCACTCACCGCAATGGGGCAGGAGGCAGTTCCCCGTCCCATTTGCTGGTAGGTCAAGAAATCGACCCGCTTGGCCCGGCGGGACAGGGCTGCCCCGTCCCGCCGGGCAGGCAACAAAGGAGGACTTTTTGAGCACTGCAAACACTTCCGAGAAAACTTCCGCACGACAAGTTCGAATAGTAGGCGTGGTAGTATTCGGCGCGTTTCTTGCGCTGTTGAATCAAACCGTCATGTCGCCCGCGCTGCCCGTCATCATGGCCGATTTCGGCATCGACGCCTCGACCGCGCAGTGGATTATGTCCATCTATCCCCTGATCAGCGGCATTATGGTTCCGGTCTCGGCATTCCTTATCGACCGCTTTTCGACCCGCGCGCTGTTTTTCGCCGCAACGGGCGCGTTCGCCGCAGGAACGGCACTGTGCGCGGCGGCACCGACGTTCTTCCTGCTTATCGTTGGACGCGTGCTGCAAGCGGCCGCGTCGGGCGTGCTGCTGCCGCTCGTATCAGTCGTGCCCATGCTCGTATTCCCCGTCGAAAAACGCGGCACGGCCATGGGCATGGCGGGTATAGTGATGTTCGCCGGCCCCGCCGTGGGCCCCGTGCTTGGCGGCGCAATCATCGACGCGTGGGGTTGGCGCGCAACGCTCGGCTGCATCGTGCCGCTGGCGCTTGTCGTGCTTCTGTGCGGCGTGTTCCTGCTCGAAAACGTCGGCGAAGCGAAACGCCCCGAACTCGACGTTGCGTCCATCGCGCTTTCCACCATCGCTTTCGGCGGATTGCTCTACGGCTTCTCGAGCGCCTCGGCGCTCGGCTGGACGAGCCCCGCAGTGCTGGGCAGCATCGCCGCTGGCATCGTATGCCTTGGCCTGTTCGTAAAGCGCCAGCTAAGCCTCGACGAGCCGCTGCTCGATCTTCGTTGCCTGAAGTCGGGCGACTTCGCCATAGCCGCCATCGTGGTTACGCTCATCAATGCCGCATGCCTGGTGACCAATACGCTGCTGCCCATCCTACTGCAGACCGCCCTGGGGGCCTCGGCGCTCGAGACGGGGCTCGCAATGTTGCCCGCCGCAGCCGTCGGCATCATCATTAGCCCCATTTCAGGCGTGGTCTTCGACAAATTTGGCCCTCGCGCCATCTCCATCGGAGGCCTTACGCTGATGACCGCCGCGCTGTTCGCGCTGTCGCGCATGGACGCCAGTTCATCGATCGTGCTTGTCGCCGTGCTGTGCGGCGCGCAGGCCGCGGGCCAGGCGCTTGCGAACATGCCCGTGAATACGTGGGGCATCAATGCGCTGCCCAACGACAAAATCGCCCATGGCAATGCCATCGCCAACACCGGCCGCCAAATAGCCGGCGGCTTGGGCACGGCACTCATCGTGACCTTGATGACGAGCGTCACCGCAAGCGCGAGCGCGCAGGGCGCCGCGACCGTAGCCGCCACGACGGCCGGAACGAGCGCCGCATACATGGCGTGCTCCGCAATTGGCCTGGTCGCGCTTATTTTCGGCATAGCGAAAATTCGCAACCCCAAAAGCGACGCTACCGTGCATGTGGTTGAGAAAAACGGCATTAAAGTGGCCGAATAGCGGCCACATGCGTCGCCCCGCGCACGGCCAATACGCAAAAAACCGCCTTTTTGGCATGAAAGGGCGATTTTGGGGCCAAGTTTGGCATAGCCACTTGCGCTAAAGGCTCTATTTGCAAGATATATCTTGCAAATAGAGCCTTTTTCAGCCTTATGCGATTCCGTAAGGCACCGAAAGGGCCACTGCGCACCCTCAATCGGCCCCAAAACAGCCTTATCGTGCCAAAAACCAGCATTTTTGCTGCATGAGCCCCTTCTAGACGACGCACGCCGGCAGACACGGCGGGCGCTAACGGGGCTTGTGTGCCGCCAGCACGCGCGGGCGGTCTGTCAAGTCGTTGACGATTCGTACGTCCACGTATCCCAAGCCGCGCGCGATGTCGGCAGCCGCATCGAGACGCGTCTCGTGCAGCTCGACCGCAAACCCACCGCCCGGCGCAAGCGCGCGCAGCGCCCATTCGGCTAGGGGGCGATACAAATCGAGCCCGTCGGCACCGCCATCGAGCGCAAGCGAAGGCTCATGCTGCGTCACCTCTGCGGACAGACCCTCCAACACGTTCGTGGGAATATAAGGCGGGTTGCTCACCACCAACGAAAGCTTGCCCATGAAGCGCCCGCCCACCGGAGCGCCCAAATCGCCCTGAAGCACGGCGACACGTTTGTCCAATCCAAGAGCAGCAACATTCTCTTTCGCGAGCGCGATAGCCTCGGGCGCGATGTCGCACGCCAAGACGCGCGTGCGCGGATTCTCGTACGCGATCGAGCACGCGATGCACCCAGACCCCGTGCAAATGTCGGCAACGTACAGCACGTCGCTTGCCACATCATGCTTCGGACCGGGTTCGTCGCCATCCGCGACACGAGGACCAGCGACATTGGCGCGCTCGACCATGGGCTGTGCGTCGGCGTCTGCCGCAGCATTCGAGACTTCGTTCCCGTCAAGATAAAACGCAGCGCCTAAGCGCTGCTCGCTCTTGCCAACGGCTGCGGAAGCGGCTTTTTCTGCAGCCTCGGCCTGCAGTTCTTCGAACTCAGCCTGGGTGATGGTCGAGTCGACGGCGCAACGTCTCTCGGGCGCGGGCAACAGCGCCAGCGCCTCGCTCACGAGCACCTCGGTTTCGGGCCGCGGAATAAGCACGCCGGGACGTACCTTCACGCCAATATGGCGAAACGCCACCTCGCCCGTAATGTACTGCAGCGGCTCGCCCGCCCCGCGCCGTACAACCCAATCGCGCAACGTGGCACGCTCGTCGGCGGAAAGCGGCCGCTCGAAATTCACGTACAACTCCACACGACGCATGCGGCACGTCTCGCACAAAAGCCATTCGGCCGACAGACGCGGATTCTCGTCGCCCTTGCGCTCAAGATAGCCGCGGCACCAATCCAGCGCCGCCTTTATAGTCCACACCTCATCGGACATTTCTTTCTTCCCCTCCCCCGCAATCAAGCGCCAGAGTTTCAACGATACAAAAGAAGGACGAACACCACCGCGCGTCATAAGGCACGGCAAACAGCTTTTCAATAAAGAAGAGCGAGGCATATCGCGCATCATAAGGGGCGCCTGGAACGTTGCCCCGTTGATGCGCGTATGCCTCGCTCGGTGGGATAAACCCTTATTCGGTAGCCTGTTCGAGCTTCCTAGCGCGATCGGCCGCCTGCAGCGCCGTGATCACGTCGCCCAAGTCGTTGCCCATCAGCACGCCCTGGTAAGTGCCGTTGTATCCGATGCGATGGTCGGTCACGCGGTCTTGCGGGGCGTTGTAGGTGCGAATCTTCTCGGAGCGGTCGCCCGAGCCGATCTGCGCCAGACGCTCGGCGCCTTCGGCGGCCTGCTGCTCGGCAAGCATCTTCTCGTACAGGCGGGCGCGCAGAACGGCCATTGCGGCGATCTTGTTCTGCAGCTGCGACTTCTGGTCTTGCGACTGAACCACCAGGCCAGAAGGCAAGTGGGTGATGCGCACGGCCGAGTCGGTGGTGTTGACGCACTGGCCGCCCGGGCCACCGGCGCGGTACACGTCGATGCGCAGGTCGTTCTCGTTGATGTCGACCTCGACCTCGTCTGCCTCGGGCAGCACGGCCACCGTGGCCGTGGAGGTATGGATGCGGCCTTGGCTTTCGGTCTTCGGGACGCGCTGCACACGATGCACGCCGCTCTCGAACTTCATGACGGAATAGACCTTGTCGCCCTTCACCTTGAACTGGATTTCCTTGTAGCCGCCCGCATCGGAGGGGCTCACGTCCATGGTTTCGGTCTTCCAATGCTGAGAATCGCAGAAACGCAGGTACATCTTATACAGGTCACCCGCGAAAATCGCCGCCTCGTCGCCGCCCGCAGCCGCGCGGATCTCGACAATGATGTCTTTCTCGTCGGCCGGATCGCTGGGAATCAGCATGTATTTGATGTCTTCCTCGAGCGCGGGAAGCTTTGCCTCGGCGACCGAGATGGTCTCTTGCGCCAGCTCGCGCATGTCTGGGTCGTCGAGCATCTCTTTCGCGTCGTCGATGTCGTCGCACGCCTGCAGGTACTCTCGAGCCTTGGCCACCAACGGGCCCTGATTCGAGTATTCCTTCGTGAGCTTGGTGTATTCGGCATGGTTATTCAAAACAGCCGGGTCGGAGAGCTTGTTTTGCAGCTCTTCGTAACCGGCGATGATCTTTTCGAGCCTGTCTCGCATGGTTCATCCAATCGGTTGATGTGCCGCATCGCGGCCGCGCGTCGCGCGCATGAATTGCCAACGTTGAATAATACCACGCAAAAAGCCCGCTCACGGGCTTTCCATAGCGAACGCGGGAACGGGCGTCGCGCGCAACTCCGCAGTTGCGCAAAGCAGAGGGCGGAGTGCTCAGAACGCGCGACCCATCGCGGAAAGCCGCACCGCGCGTTCGCTTCGAGGCAATGCCCCGGCGCCCCACGAAGCCGCGTGGCCCAGCTTTGACGCAAGCCTGGAACCCTATCGGCCGAAATCGAACGGCGCGCAATACCACACCACGCGCCCCAGAATCTCGACGGAATCTTCACCGTCCCCATCGGCTCTATACGAGTATTTCTTGAAGCGAGAGTCATAGGAATCGGGAATGAGCTCGACCCTCGAGCCCGCGCGGTGCACGATCTTCACGGTCGCGTCGGTCTTTTCCACACGCACGGCGTAAATCTTGCCGTCTACGAAATCGGCATCGGGGTCAACCAGGGCAACGCAGCCGTTCGGCAGGCTCCGATTCATCGACTCACCCTTCACGCGCAGGAAAAACGACCTGGGATGCTCGTTGTAGAGCCTGCCGGAAACGGGCATCTTGCCCTCGGCCTGAATCATTTCGATAGGCGCGCCTGCGGCAATCGAGCCGTACACGGGCACATTCACCACATCGGCGCCGGTCTCGCGATTCAGCACTTTGCGTGCGAATCCGAGTTGGGCGCTGAACACGTCGTCAAAGCTGAGCTCGGGAAACGCTTCGAACAAGTTGTCGGCGTTGCTCATGCGCAGCAGGCTCGTGCCGTCTTCCCATGCCGATGACGACGTCTGCGAAATTCCCACGGCGGCCGCGAACTCGTCCTGTGTGAGACCCTTGTGGTTACGGAACGCGCGAATGTTGCGCCCAATGAAATTCTCCATTGCCCTCCCCTATCTCATTTGCGAATAGAGTTTACCAGGACGACGACGCACCGTAATTGACACGCGGCAAATACCAGTTAAACTGGTACGGGGATTGATAGGGAGCATGAACGGAGACGGGGTATGAAGAGCTGGATGCAGCGAGCCCGCGAGGCGTCGGAGCTCACGCCGGCCGAATGCGCCCAGGCGCTCTTTTTGTCCGTGGACGACTACCTTACGAGGGAGAACAACCCCGGCATGCTTACCGTCGACGAGCTTTCCGCGCTTGGTCCCCTGTTCAGCGGTGCGGCCAGGACCATCGTCGTCGAGGGCATTAAGGCGTCGCTCGCTTAGCCCCTCCCGCAGCATATCTTCGTCGGCGCGCACACATCACGCGACCTTTCGCCTCATTTATTCAGAAATGCCCATCTAAACCGCTCGAAAATTGGCGTCCGAACTGCAGATATATTCAAAAAAGCGTATAATTCGCGCTGTAAGGCAACGCCCCATGGGCAGCTTTCCCGAAAACGCGGAGGTGCGCTATGTCTGACAAACTCGAATTCAAGACGATCGTTGTTCCCTACGATGGCTCCGACCAGGCGAAGCACGCATTGGAAGTCGCTCGCGGCCTTATCGGCGGCAGCGAAGAATCGCGCCTGATGCTTCTGCATGTCATCCCTTCGGGCATGGTTGGAGCGACCGAAAATGTCGACGGCACGGTGATAGACGGCGTGCCGTGGGGCCTGCTCGATTACGAAACGTACAAAGACGTGGTTGACGGCGCCCTCGCCCGCATCAAAAGCGAGGTCGAAGAGAGCGTGGGTGATGCGGCAAGCGACCCGCGCATCAGCATCGAGGCCATCGCCGACACCTCGCCGGCCGAGGCCATCGCGAAATACGCCGCCACGCACGGCGCCGATTTAATCGTCATGGGCCGCCGCGGCCTGGGCGCATTGCGCGGCATGTTGGGCTCGGTGAGCTACGGCGTGCTGCATAGCGCTGAAATGCCCGTGCTTACCGTGAAATAGGCAGATTTCTCTTCCAAAGACGTCGAAAGGGGACGGCCGTATAGCCGTCCCCTTTTTCGTCGCCTGCCAGAATCGGGCAAAAGCGGCCTGCGTTTTCGCGCCCCAGGCGCATGGCCGAAAAGGCGGCGGTCATAAAGACGCAGGTTGCGCCGCCAGCACAGCGCTTAGTTCCCGTGCCAACCGGCGCCCGCCGTTCGCCGCCGCGGCATCGGCCCCTATTTCGCGGCGGGGTTTTGCAGATGCGCCGCCACCTCGGCTGCCAAGCCGCGCGGCACAAGGCGCATGGCGAACGCGGTCGCCTTCCACGCGATTCCGCACACGCGTTGGGACGCGTTGCGGCGCAGCGCCGCCCGGCCTGCCGAAACGATGCGCGCAGGCGGCACGCCGATGCGCGCCAACAACGTAGCGCCCGCATCGGCGCGTTCCCAAAACGGGGTGTCGACCGGCCCGGGGCACAACGCGCTTACGTGCACGCCGCGCGACCGAAGCTCGGCATGCACGGCATGCGTGAACGAAAGCACATAGGCCTTCGATGCGTAATACGTCGCCATATACGCGCCCGGCATGAACGCCGCGACCGACGCGACGTTCAAGATGCCGCCGTGCCCGCGAGCGGCCATGTCGGCGCCGAACAGGCGCGAAAGCTCGGTAAGCGCGGCGATGTTCACCTCCACAAGCCCCCGCTGACGCACCGGATCGCTTTCCGCAAACGGCGCATCGACCGCGAAGCCCGCGTTGTTCACGAGTATCTCGACCTGAATTCCGGTGCCGATCACATCTTCGTAAAGCGTGCGCGGCGCCGAAGTTTCGGAGAGGTCGCAAGAAAAGCAGCTCGCCTCTACGCCGAAACGCTCGCGAACCTCGCCCGCGAGCGCGTCAAGGGCCGCGACGCTGCGCGCAACAAGCACCACGTCACGCCCCTCGGCGGCGTATTGGGCCGCAAACTCGCGTCCCAGCCCGCCCGTGGCCCCCGTAATAAGCACCGCGCCCGTCTCGGCAATCATCGCGCACCCCTTCACCAGTGATTTCATCAGGGCGAGTCTAGCACAGCGGATGGGCGTACGGCGCATGGGACGAGTTGGGGCGGAGGTGGGACGAGGGACTGCCCCCGCCCCACTTGTCCTGCCCCATTCCCGCCAGGATTTCGCACCTATCCCATCCGTGGCTACGGCTTCCAGCCGTCGCTTTCCTTCTGCAGCGCCACCATGCGGGCGAACTCGCCGCCGGCGGCCTTCAGCTCGGTGGGGCTGCCCTGCTCGGCCACGCGGCCGCCTTTCAGTACCACCACCTTGTCGGCGGTTTCAACCGTGCGCATGCGGTGCGCGATCACCAGCACCGTTTTGCCCGCGAGCAAGCGCGAAAGCGCAGCCTGCACCTGGGTTTCGTTCTCCACGTCGAGCGACGCCGTGGCCTCGTTGAGCAGCACGATGGGCGCGTCTTTCAAAAGGGCTCGCGCGATAGATATGCGCTGGCGTTCGCCGCCCGACAAATACGCGCCGCCCGCGCCCAGCTTGGTGTCTACGCCGTGGGGCAGCTTGTCCACGATGTCGTCGCACTGCGCGGCGGAAAGCGCCGCGAGCACCTGGTCGCGCGTGGCATCGGGACGCGCCGCGCGCACGTTCTCGGCCAGCGTTTGGCTGAACAGCTGGTTAGTTTGGAACACGAAGGCGACTTCGTCCATAAGCTCATGCGGGTCGATGTCGCGCACGTCGACCCCGCCGACCAGCACGCGGCCGGCGCACGCGTCCCAAAAGCGCGGCACCAGGCTCGCGCAGGTGGATTTTCCGCCGCCCGACGGGCCGACCAGCGCGACCGTCGAGCCCGCCGGCACCTCGAAGCTCACCCCGTCAAGCGCCGGGCGCGTGGCGCCCTCGCAGGTAAACGACACGTTCTCGAAACGCACGCCGTTGCCCTGCGGATGGCTGGGATTCGCGGCGCGCGGCAGCGGCTTCTCGTTCAAAATGCCCATCACGCGCGTCATGGAATCGCCCGTCATCTGCGTGGCCTCGCTCATAAACATCAGCTTCGCCATGGCCGTGGGAATGACGGCCGAGAAGATGGCGTAAAAGGCGAAGTTCGTCACGAAATGGGCGAAGTCGGCCTCGCCCGGCGCCAGCGCCAACGCCACAGGCGGCAGAAACACGACGAGCCCGTTGAGCACCGAAAGCTGCAAGACCTGAGGCTTTCGACAGAACGTGCCCGCATAGTCTTGGGCCATGCGCGCGTAATCGGAGATGGCGTCGTGGAATGCCTTGAACGAGTACACGGTCTGCTGGAAGATCTTCACCACGGGAATGCCGCGCACGTATTCGGTGCCCGTTTCGTTCATGCGAACGAGCGCGCCCATGTAGCTTTTCATGAACTCCATGCCCTTGCCGCTTATCATGGTCATCAGGCAGCCGATAGATACCGCGACCGCCGCCAGGCGCGCCAAGCCCAGCCGCCAATCGAACACGAACAGCATGGCCAGCATGGCCGCGACCATGGCAATCGAGCCGGCGGCGTCGGGCAGCATATGGGCCAGCAGCGTTTCGGTGCTTGCGGCGCAGCCGTCCACGATGCGGCGCAACTCGCCGGTGGCGTGCATGCCGAAACAGCCGAGCGGCAGCTTTATCAGGTGCTCGGTGGTTTGCTTGCGCATGTTCGACGCCGCACGAAACGCCGCCAGGTGCGTGCACATCAGCGATAGGAAGTACACGGCGATCGACGCGACAGCAAAACCGACAGCCCACCACCCGTACGCCGAGATTCCCGTCGCCACCTGCCAGTTAGGCGCAACCGCGATAAAGTCGCGCGCGACCAGCCAAATGCACACGTACGGCACGAATCCCAGCAATTGCGAGATCGCGCTCAGCGCGAGGCCCGCGTATATGAGTCACTTTCGTTCGCCTGCGAAATCGAGCAACCGCGCCATATCGCCGCGCTTGCGTTCATCTTTGTCGACGCCGCTCGACGCGCTCGCCTCGCGCGCGTCGCCGCCCGGACCTGTTTCTTCGGCCATAATCGCCTCTTTCCGGCTACCCTCCCGCGACGCTTGGAAAAATCGCGCAGCGTCGCAGAAAGTTCTTGTTAGTTACCTTCGCGAAACTTATCATGCAAGAAAGCCGCGGCAAACAATCGCGGTGCATCGTTGCACGAATCCGAAAAATCGAAAGACGAAACCGAATGGCGAGCACAACCCAATGCCCACACATCCCACGCGCGCTGCGTTCCTTGTTCGAGCCGCAGCTCGAGCAATTCGGCATCGAAATCCACACCGACGGCGAAGGATGGTCGGGGTCGGGGCGCAGCTCATGGGGGCGCGGGTCGGCATGGGGCACCGTCGTGGGCAAGCACTGCATCGTGTTTTCTCACGAAGTATTCATCGAGCGCGAGATGCGCCTCACCGAGGCGCCCGAGGTGCCGTATGCGTGCGTATGCCTGGTGTCGGAAGACTCGAAGGCGACCATGCCGCGCATGATAAGCCAGCCGCGCGCGCTGCTCGACGGGTCGCTGTATTCGTTCGTGCAGCCGGCGGGCGCGTTTTCGGGCACGCTGCGAAAAGGCGGCGTGTATTCGTCGCGATGCATTTGCTTTCTGCCCGAGTATTTCGACGCGCTCGAGCGCCGCTGGCCAGGCGCATTCGCTGGCATGTTCGATCGATTCGGCCATGCGTGGGACGAAGCGGAATCGCGCACCATCATGTCCACGCTGCTCGGCGTGGGACCGCAATACCGCCCCGGCTCGGCGCTGCTCATCCAGGCGCGCGTCGAGCAAATGGTCGCCACGCTCGCCGCCTCGCGCGACCAGAAAGAGCGCGAGCGCCGCCGCGCCGCCACTCGCGAGCAAAACGGACTCGCCCTCGAGGTGCAGGCGGCCATCGAGCGCATGCTCGACGAGGGCCGCGCGCCCACGCTCGACGAGCTTGCAGACGGGCTTTTCGTAAGCCGGTCTCATTTATGCTCGGCGTTTTCGCAAGAGACGGGGCAAAGCGTGGGCCGCTATGCGAAAGCCCGCCGCATCGAGCGCGCGAAAACCCTGCTCGCAAGCGGCGAATCGGTCGCCCAGGTGGCGGCGCGCCTGGGATGGCCGCGATGCTCGGCGTTCTCTCAGGCCTTCAAGCAAGCCACAGGCACCTCGCCAACCGAGTGGCGCGACTCGACCGAGGCCTAAGATGCGCCGCGCCGCAAGCCATCCAAACTCGTTCCCTCTCTAATGGCGTGGCTCGATTGATTCGTAAACCGACGGACTTTAGCAAACCGACGGGCTTTGCGCCCACGCACCAAAAACCAAACCCACAAGCGATTACCGCTCGCGACGCCCTTGCTCAGAGCAAAGCAATCGCCTTGAACGAATCCCAAAAGAAATTGAGCACGCCGCGTCCGAGCCCATGCGGATCATCGCATCCAACCCGCCCAGTAAGGCCCCGTTTGAACGGAAATTCCTCGAAAATATCCGAGATTGCAAGTTTTGTCCTTTATGAACCCCACCCATCACGCCGATTAAGCGGTTGGAACATGCAATTTTGCCTTCCAGAGGACGAATCGGCCATTCCTTTTAGGCAAAGGTCATTATCGATAGGACAAAACTTGCAATCTCGGATATTTTTCGAAACGATTC
>ERZ808240.2613-NODE-2613-length-19143-cov-3.410363_pt1 | contig 19143 bp, 14 predicted proteins | sample MGYA00521084_ERZ808240 | MGnify/ENA primary metagenome ERZ808240 (study PRJEB31516, sample SAMN03275571) | gut metagenome | biome: mammalia-associated habitat; material: feces | host: Papio cynocephalus | place: Kenya | collected 2012-08-06 ...
CCGCTGTGAGAACCTTGGCGAGTACCACCTTTGTTTTTCTCATGATAAATAATACCTCCTTCGCATGTATAATGTCTACGATTATATAATATATTATATATACTGTTAGTGTCAATATAAATGTACTATTATATAAAATTGATGAACTATTCTATTCTAAATAGGGATGGTGGATATAGAATGCCATGAATTCAGAAAAAGTTTGCGCGTCATGGGCGCTCCCGCTTAACAAACTCGCAGAGGTATCGCTATGTAAAATACACATAACTGATACCTGCGGGTTTGTACCCATTCCTCACAAACTTTTTTCTGAATTGATGCATACTATATAGAGAACACTGCTATTTAGGAAGAATTCGCATAAATTACATCATTGAGAAGTTCAATATAACAATTCCATAAAACACAGGTACGGCTCCATAATGGTAGTAATTTTTTTAATCCCGGTTTGCACACTTTTCCAACAATGCTTTTTGATTTTGTATCATCCATTCTCTGGCAACTTCCTGATCTCTTCTTTGAAAATCTTTTTCTGTCGTTTGAATCATACCTGTTTTGCACTCTTTTTTGCTGCTCTCTTTTTCTCTAACCGCCAGCGAAAATTCAATTTTCTCTACATTTTTTATCTTATTCTTTTTAAAAAAATCCTTTTTTACATCTAGCCAAAATATTGACTGGCAATTATTAAAAGTGATTATCTGTGCAGTTTCAAGCACGTCGTTAAAATCATCATCTGAACATGTATAATTATTAAATGCTACATTTTCAATATCATAATCTATGTATTTCCCTGAATCATTTATTAAAGCAAATTTATAATAATCTTTATACCTATCCAAATATTCAACTCTAATTCCGCGGCTATTATAAATTTCCTTTCCATATTCTTTTGACGACGTACTATCATATGCACTTGTTTTTACTCGTATTTGTCCGGTATCAAAAACTTTATCGTTGTCATATGCACAGAAAAGAATATCAATGCACTTTATTTCATGAACCGACATCTCATAGAGCCACATATTATCTATTATTAACTCTTGCGTTACCGTCTTACCTTTTGCAACATCAAAATCCATATCAATTACGTTGTTTCCTGTCATAACACCGTTTATCGCATATGCATGGGCATAAAACCCAAGAGTTTTACCGGAATTATTTTTTACCTTAAAATTTAATTCATCACTTTCTGTATCATAATCCAACACCCATATTTTCACTTTATTTTCGTCATAAACTTTTTCCTTTTTTACTGTAATATCCATTTCATCATAAGTATCTAAATCATCATCTTCATCATAATTGTATGTATCATCGTTGTCTTGTGATATCGTATTTATATTTTGTAGTTGTTTGTTATTTTTAATATTACTGTTATCTGATAACCATAATATAATTCCCACATAGCCACACACAAGTATAATAATTAATACAATGAAAAATATACGAGATTTCCTTTTCATATCATTCACCCTTTCTTTTACACTCCGAACATGAATTAAATCCATGCGCAATCTCTCCCCCTTTTTTTATCATGTAATTATATTACCATGATTTTACATTTTTGTCCATGCCGGATAAGCTTAAGGATAAGCTTAAGAATCAGAATAAAACAAAAAAAGAAAGGTCTCTCGACCTTTCTCCCAAAAAAATTTCAATATGTTTAATATAGTAAAAAGTAGTCCGTAGGGGAATCGAACCCCTGTTTCTGCCGTGAGAGGGCAGCGTCTTAGCCGCTTGACCAACGGACCATCAACAATTGCTATTGTACTACAGACGACAACAAATTGCAAGTACTTTTTTTATTTTTTTTTAAAAAAAGCAAAAATACATATTAAAGCTATTTTTTCAGTTGATAATCAGATTCGCTAATCTTGACAATTCCTCCCTCTGACAATATACTAAAAAGGCGGCAAAAGCCGCCTTACATTTATTATATTTAAGAAAGAAGGGATACGATGCGTTCTTCCAACGACCGCGAATCAGCCACTTACACGCGCAGTGCTCTCATCTGCTTTGTCTGTGTGGGCATCTGTCTGTATTTTGATATTCAGAAATACGTAAAAACCGGCTTTACCTTTGACCGGGAATTTTTCATATCACTCGCTTTTTATATTTTGCTGACCGTCCTTGGCATCCGCTCCATCCTCAAAAGACGGAAGCTGAAAAAGGACGATTAGTTATCACATAAAATCTAACAATGACATCTGGTCGCTGAGCGGGAGATCGCCGAGCATTCCCATCTCCCGCATCTTATCTACAATCGTACCGCTGACTTTACTGCGGTTTTTAAAGTTTTCACATGAAGTAAACGGACCATCTTTTGCGGCTTCGACAACACCTTCTGCCGCCTTATCCCCCATACCGTCAATTGTATTTAATGCCGGCATAAGTTTCCCGTCAATAATTTGAAAATGTTTCGCTTTTGCCTTAAATATGTCAATCGGCATAAATTCATAGCCTCTGGCATACATTTCCTGAACAATTTTCATATCGCCATACGCTGCTTCTTCTTTCGGAGACAGCTGCTTTGCGGACAAACGCTTTTTGTAGTCTTTCATCGTCGCCTCTAACCGCTCTCTTCCCTGACACATCAATTCGTAATCAAATGCTTTTGCACGAATACTGAAGAAAGCCGCATAATAAGCAAGCGGATAATACACCTTGAAATATGCAATACGAAATGCCATCATAACATACGCAACCGCATGCGCCTTCGGGAACATGTACTTAATCTTTCCACAGGATTCAATGTACCAGTCCGGTACTCCCGCCTGTTTCATTGTTTCTTTCCATTCTTCCCACTGCGGCACTTTTCCTTTCGCCACCAGTCCTTTACGAACCTTTTCCATGATATTAAATGCCGTGCCGTCTTCCACGCCCGTGTGAATTAAGTACGTCATAATATCATCACGCGTACAAATTGCCGTAGACAGTGTACAGTCACCTCTTGCAATATAATACTGCGCATTATTCAGCCACACATCCGTACCATGTGACAGACCGGAAATACGCACAAGGTCAGAGAAGTTTTTCGGCTTTGTATCACGAAGCATCTGCATAACAAATTCTGTACCAAACTCCGGCACACCAAGACTTCCCAAATCCAATCCCATCAAATCATCCGGCGTAACACCTAGTGCCGATGTATTATTAAACAACGACAATACCTGCTCATCATCAAGCGGAATATTTAAGGCATTCACACCGGTCAAATCCTCAAGCATCTTAATAATGGTAGGATCATCGTGTCCGAGTATGTCAAGTTTTAACAGGTTATGGTCAATCTTATGATAATCAAAATGCGTCGTAATAATGGATGTTGTCTGGTCATTTGCCGGATGCTGCACCGGCGTAAACGTATCAATCGACCATCCCATCGGAAGTACAACGATTCCTCCCGGATGCTGTCCGGTCGTACGGCGCACACCGACACACCCCTCTAACAGACGCTCGATTTCCACCGTCCTCTTAGGAATTCCTTTCTCCTCAAAATAATTTTTCACATAACCGTATGCCGTCTTATCCGCAAGCGTACCTACCGTACCGGCACGGAACGTCTGTCCGGCACCAAAAATAACTTCCGTATACGCATGGGCTTTACTCTGGTATTCACCGGAGAAGTTCAAGTCGATATCCGGCTCTTTATCCCCGTAAAATCCAAGGAATGTTTCAAACGGTATATCATGTCCATCGCGCACAAGTTCTGCCCCGCAATTCGGACATTTCTTCGGCGGCATATCAAATCCGGAACTGCCGGCAAACGCTTTTACCTCGTCCGAATCAAAATCCGAATAATGGCATTTTTCGCAGTAATAATGTGCCGGAAGTGGATTTACCTCCGTGATACCGGACATTGTCGCAACGAAAGAAGAACCAACGGAACCACGCGAACCAACGAGATACCCGTCCTCATTCGATTTCCACACAAGTTTCTGTGCAATGATATACATTACGGCAAACCCGTTGGAAATAATGGAGTTTAACTCTCGCTCCAGCCGCTCTGAAACCTGCACCGGTAAATTATCCCCGTACATACTGTGCGCCTTATTGTAACAGATATCACGAAGTTCCTGATCGGAATTTTCAATAACCGGCGGACATTTGTCCGGGAATACCGGCGATATCTTCTCAATCTGGTCGGCAATTAAATTCGTATTGGTAATAACAACTTCTTCTGCTTTTTCCTCACCTAAGTAGGAAAATTCCGAGAGCATCTCCTCGGTTGTTCGAAAATAAAGCGGCGGCTGTTTGCCATCATCCATCTTTTTACCGGCAAGCAGAATTGTACGATAAATATCATCCTCCGGGTCAAGAAAATGGACATCACAGGTAGCGCAGACAGGCTTGTTATATTTTTCACCAAGCCTTACAATCCGGCGGTTCATTTCCTTTAAATCATCCCACGTATTAATGTTTGCATAGGCACCTTTTTCCCTGTCAAACATAAATTCATTGTTGCCAATCGGCTGAATTTCCAGATAATCATAGAAATCCACCAATTCTTCAATTCTCTCCTCGTCCGCATCATCTAAGAGCGCACGGTACAGTTCGCCCGCCTCACATGCCGAACCGAGAATCAATCCTTCCCTGTATTTCATTAACTGACTCTTTGGAATACGTGGCCGTCTGGCGTAATAGTCCAGATGTGCCATTGATACCAAATGATACAAATTCACACGTCCAACTTCATTTTTGGCGAGAATAATCGCGTGATAACTCGGCTTTTTCTTAATGATTTCCGGTGCCGAATGTGTCCTCTCATACAGCGCCTTCAAATCCGTAATGCCCTGTTTCTCTAACATCCGAATCATTTTCTCAAATATTTCCGCAGTTGCCTCAGCATCTTCGACCGCGCGATGGTGATTCACAAGTGAAATCTTCATCGTCTTTGCCACATTATCGAGCGTATATTTCGCCAGATGTGGAAATAACACACGTGCCACACCAACCGTATCTACAACCGTATAATGAATATCTCTGCCCTGCTCGGCTCCCTTTTTGCAGATAAAACTATAGTCAAATCCGGCATTGTGGGCAACTAACACACACCCCTCGCAAAAATCAAGGAATTCCGGAAGTACCGTCTCAATTTTTGGCGCATCCCTTTCCATATCATCTGTAATACTTGTTACGTCAGTAATTCTCGGTGGAATTGCCACCTCCGGATTTACAAATGTACTGAAGCGGTCCGTGATTTTACCCTTTTCTACTTTCACCGCACCAATTTCGATAATGCGGTTTCTCGTTGGTGAAAAACCGGTTGTTTCCAAGTCAAAGACAACAAACGAATCCTGTAAAGTCTGCCCGTCATCATTTACAACGGTATCGTCCAAATCGTCTACTAAGTATGCCTCACAACCATAAATCACCTTAAAATTATCATCTTTAATGGCATGGTCTGCATCCGCAAAAGACTGAACAACACCATGGTCAGTAATCGCAATGGCAGGGTGTCCCCACTCCTGCGCTCTTGTTACTAATTTCTGACAGTCTACCACCGCATCCATATCACTCATCTGCGTATGTGCATGAAGTTCCACACGTTTTACCGGTGCCTCGTCTTTTCTGCCAACGCGGAAATCATCAATTTCTTTGGCACCGTCTATATTTTTAATCACAAGTTCCTTTGAATAATCATCAAAAGAAGCATGTCCTTTTACTTTTACATAATTTCCGCCCTTTATAAACTCAGAAAGAGACAACTCCTCTGCCTTTGTTTTTTTCACAAACATAAGACAGCGAATCGTATCGGTAAAATCCGTAATAGCAAAATTTATTATCAATTTTTCACCATTACTGAATTCTCGCTCTTCCACACTTCGAATCATACCGGCGATAACGACTTCTCCAATTTCGTCCACAATATCGCTGATTGGCATAACTGCCCCTTCCACGTTGGAGCCAAAAAACACACCGGGGTCTCTTGCCGGTTTTTTCTTTGCCACATACGTTTTCTTTTTTTGTATCTTGCGTGCCTCTTCCACCGCTTCTTCATTTTCTTTCTCTTCTTTTTTTCGTACTACCGTATAAATTTCCGGCTCTTTGTTAATCTTACGTTCCTTTTTCTCATAGCGAAAAGAAATATCGACTTCCTGACCGAAACTGCGTTTTAATCGTTTGGATAAAAATTCTTTTATTTCCTTACTTTTTTCATGACACAAAAAATCATCATCACAGGTTAAAATAATTGAGTTTCCCTCCACTTCAAATGGATGGCTGCAAAACTTCATATGTTCAATCGTGTCATGTTCTTTTAACTCTTCTTTTAAAATTTCTTCGCATTTTTCCACCAGTTCATCCACATCGTAAGACGCTGCAAACGGGTAATACATCTCTAACTTTGGCTGCACTCCCATTTTACGGAACACCTGCGAATACAAAGCGTGCTCCATCGTATGTATCGTTCGTCTGTGAAGCAGCTGGTCACTTTGACAGTAAATAAAGGCCAGCATCTTCGTACGCGATGCGCTGACCTTCTCTACCATAGTTCCTGAAAAATAATTATATAAGGAGTCCTCGATTGATAATTCCGGAAATGCTTCAAAAAAATGTACCACAAAAATCACCCCTTTCTCAATCTTTCCAGTGTAAAAGTTCCTGCCGCAAAGTTTCTAACAATTCACTTTCCGGCACTTTCTTTATAATTTCGCCCTTCTTAATCAATAAGCCTTCACCAATTCCTCCGGCAATCCCGATATCGGCTTCCTTTGCCTCACCCGGACCATTTACTGCACAGCCCATAACGGCAACTTTGATATCCAAATCAAAATCTTTCACCATTTCTTCTACTTTGCCTGCCAGTGAAATCAAATCAATCTGGGTACGTCCGCAGGTCGGACAGGATACAACCTGCACACCGCCTTTGCGGAGCCCTAATGTCTGCAAAATCAGTTTTGCTGCCTGCACTTCTTTCACCGGGTCTCCGGTAAGAGAAACACGGATGGTATCGCCAATTCCCTGATATAAAATCGTACCAAGACCAACTGCCGATTTAATACTTCCCGAATACACAGTTCCCGATTCCGTAATTCCTACATGCAGCGGAAAATCCGTCTGCTTTGCCAGTTCTTCATGCGCTTTGATACACATTAAAACATCGGAGGACTTGATGCTGATTACCAAATTATCATATCCCATGTCCGTAATTATGGACACCTTGTCAAGTGCACTCTCAACCAGCCCCTGCGCGGTAACGCCGCCATATTTTTCAACCAGATTTTTCTCCAGAGAGCCACTGTTTACGCCGACGCGGATTGGCACCTGACGCTCTTTACAGCAGTCAACAACCGCCTTTATTCTCTCATTGCTGCCAATGTTTCCCGGATTAATTCTTATTTTATCTGCACCGTGTTCCACTGCCGCAATGGCAAGACGGTAATCAAAATGAATGTCCGCCACCAAAGGAATGTGAATCTGTTTTTTAATCTCTTCCAAAGCTTTTGCCGCTTCCATTGTCGGAATAGCACAGCGAATAATTTCACAGCCAGCCTTCTCAAGCTGTAAAATCTGAGATACCGTTGCTTTCACATCTTCTGTTTTCGTATTTGTCATAGACTGGATAGCAATCGGATTTGTGCCGCCGATTGTCACTTTTCCAATCTGAATTTCCTTTGTTTTATGACGCATTCTTTTCAACCCCTTTTACTAGAACAAATTGATAATATCATGCCCAAGAATGACTACCATTAACAGCATCAAGAGCATGAAACCTGCCATATTAACATAGCCCTCATATTTTGGATTCATCGGCTTTCTGCGAATCCACTCAATAATCAAAAACAGTAACCGTCCGCCGTCTAATGCCGGAATCGGAAGTAAATTCATAACACCAAGGTTGGCTGAAAGCATAATACACCAGTAAATCATGCTCATAACCATCATCCCCGGTCCGCCACCGTTTTCCTTATCGCCACTGGCCTCAATGTTTTTACCCATCGTTGATACAATGCCGACCGGCCCTGACACATCACTTGCCTTAAAGCGTTTTGTCACCAGTCCCTGCAGACTCTTTACAACCGTTTCAATCCAATATTTCATTTCGTAAGTGGAATACTTCAAGGTGCCAAGCACACCTACTTTTTCCCACTTTCCGTGGTTAATTCCAATGCGGTAGTTTTCATTTCCGCTTGCATCTTTCATAAGCTCCGGTTTCATGACAATCGTTTTTTCCTGACCGTCACGCTCTACAACCATCGTCACATCCTCACCCTTAGGGAATCCATAATAAGCCGTATACAGACTAATATCACCATCAATTGTCATCGATTTCCCATTGATTTCTTTGACTACATCGCCAACCTGCAAACCGCTCTTTTGCGCCGGTGTATTGTCAGCCACAACCGTAATCTGCGGACTTTGATATCCCATTACGGCAGTCAGTATAACAGAAAATATAAATGCTAAGATAAAGTTAAAAAATGGTCCCGCAAAAATAATTGCCATCCGCGCATAAACGGATTTTCTGCTAAAGGAAGAATCATCTGCGATATCCTCTTCCTCCCCTAACATCATACAGGAACCGCCAAAAGGAAGCAGTTTCCACGAATAAATTGTCTGTTCATTATACTCCGGGTGTTCTTCTAAAAACGCGGAAGATTTCAAAAACATGACTTTTCTTCCCTCACTCGTCTTTACCCACGAAATCAAACGCGGCCCCATACCAAGCGAAAACTCTAAAACTTTCACCTTATTCCATTTTGCCACGATAAAATGTCCAAATTCATGAAATAAAATTATCACACTAAAAACTAAAATTGCCAAAAAAATGGTCCATGCACTCATCTGCTTACATTCCTCCAATCCTTATTTAAACGTTCATATGTTTCCCTTTCGGTTTCTAAAATCTGAGACAAATCGGGATGCTTAATTACCTGATGTTTACTCATAGCATATTCTATCATATCATAAATTTGTAAAAAAGCGATGTCTTTCTTTAAAAATCTCGCAACTGCGTACTCATTTGCCGCATTCATCGCAGTCAGCATACTGCCGCCAATCCGGCTTGCCTCCGCCGCAATCGGAATTCCCTGCAGCACATCCGTATTTGGTTTTTCAAACTGAATATCGGCTAATGCCTCAAAATCAAGTCTATCTCCCCCCAAATAATTGCGCTCCGGATAATATAGGGCATACTGAATCGGAAGCCTCATATCCGGTGTTCCAAGCTGCGCCATCACAGCACCGTCAACAAAGCCAACCATGGAATGAATCACACTCTTTGGCTGAACTAACACATGAATTTTATCGATATCCACATCAAACAGCCACTTTGCCTCAATCATTTCCAACCCTTTATTTATCATTGTCGCTGAATCAATCGTGATTTTTGCCCCCATGCTCCAGTTCGGATGCATAAGTGCCTGTTCTACCGTTACTTTTTCCAGCTCCTCTTTCGTACTGTGGCGGAACGGACCGCCGGACGCTGTCAGAAAAAGTGTTTCTATCTGCGATTTTTTCTCACCGTTTAAGCACTGGAAAATAGCCGAATGTTCACTGTCTACGGGAAGAATTGACACCCCGTATTCTTTTGCCAGCGGCATAATGATATGTCCTGCCGTCACTAATGTTTCCTTATTTGCAAGGGCAATATCCTTTCCCGCACGGATTGCCTCCATAACCGGACGAAGTCCAATCATGCCAACCATCGCAGCAACTACCACATCCACATTTGGCAGGGTAGAAACCGTAACAAAACCATCCATTCCATATAAAATCTCACAGGAATGATTTGGCAGCAATTTTCTTAATTCTTCCGCTTTTTCTTCATTTTTCATAACGGCATAAGACGGGCAGAAACGCTGAATCAATTCTGCCATTTTTTTAACACTTTCACTCGCCGTCAAAGCAACCACTTCAAAATCGTCCGGATTCTGCGAAATAACATCCAAAGTCTGTGTCCCAATCGAACCAGTCGCTCCAAGAATCGTTACTCTTTTCAATTCCAATTCCTCCCAATCAACCAAGATTCATCGTAAGGGCTAATAAATAATAAACAAAAGGTGCCACAAATATTACACTGTCAAACCGATCTAATACACCGCCATGTCCGGGAATTATCTTACCATAATCTTTGATTTCATAATTTCTTTTAATCGCAGAGGCTGTCAAGTCACCAACCTGAGAAATCAACGCTCCAATCACTGCAACCAACGGAAATACGATGTGTGGGTTTGCTGTAAAAGCGGCGTATTCCGGAAAGAAAAAGGCATAACAAAAACCAAGCAGTCCGGCACCGACAACACCACCAATGCAACCCTCAACCGTCTTTTTCGGACTCAGTTCTGAGAAATGATGTTTTCCAATCAAAACACCGGTCACATAAGCAAATGTGTCCGAGCCCCAGGCAGAAATTATAATCAGCCATACCAGCCAGTTTCCGGCAACTAACTCTCTCGTTCTTGCAATATAACTGAACAAAACACTTACATATAAAAAAGCAAACACTGCTTTCGTAATATCTTCAATTCGTAACTTTGGATAAGAAAATACATAAATTACTAACAGGGCAAGCATCATGAATATAAGCAGTCCCAACAGCAGCCAGTCAATTCCTCCATAGATACAAAGCATGCCATAATAGACGGCAGTCGCCACATATGCCACCACTGCCAGAGAAGATTTTTCCATCCGAAGCACACGCAGCAGTTCATATACACCAAGAAGTGATAAAACACCGAGCGCAAAAAGCAGAAAATAACCTCCCTGAACAAAGAAGAAAATAGCGGCAAGCACTAAGACAATCCCACTGATTAAACGAGTAAAAAACATGATTTGCTCCTCCTAAATTCCTCCAAAGCGACGGTCTCTTTTGTTGTAATAATCAATCGCTTTATGTAATTCTTTTTTATTAAAATCCGGCCACAAAACATCCGTAAAATAAAATTCGGTATAAGCAAGCTGCCAAAGCATAAAGTTAGAAAGCCTTTCTTCCCCACTTGTACGAATCAACAAATCCGGATCCGGAAGACCTTTGGTGTCCAAATATCCGGCAAACATTTCTTCACTGATATCTTCAGGCTTTACTTTACCGTCTTTCACATCCGCTGTCATCTTTCTCATCGCACGTGTCATTTCATCCCGGCTTCCATAGTTTAAGGCAACCTGAAAATGAAGTCCGGTATTATCTTTCGTTGCTTCTTCAAGTTCTTTGATACTCTGTTTCATGTCCTCTTCCAATGGAGTAATATCACCAATTACACGAACGCACATATTATTTTTTGTACTTCTCTTAATGCAGTCTTTCAAATATTGTCTAAGAAGTTTCATCAGCGCATTAACCTCATCCTCCGGCCGTTTCCAGTTCTCCGTGGAAAACGCGTATACCGTGAGATAATTTATCCCCAGATTATAGGCATCCTCACAAATCTCTTCCACGGTTTTACTTCCGGCAACATGCCCTGCTTTACGTGGCAGCAAACGCTTTTTTGCCCATCTTCCATTGCCATCCAAAATAATGGCAACATGATTTGGCGCATTTAATTCTGAACGTTCCATAAAAATTTCCTCCATCTTCTAAAAAAAGGAAGGACAGACAAGACTCCTGCAAAGCAGGAACAGGCTGTCCTAATATTCGGCACACATACACCGAACTTCCTTCTATACGGTCATTACTTCTGTTGATTTTGCATCAATTGCCTGGTCAATTTTCTTTACATACTCATCGGTAAGTTTCTGAATCTTGTCTTCCAACTGTTTCTGGTCGTCTTCTGAAATCTCGTTTGCCTTTGCTTCTTTTTTCACAGCATCATTGGCATCTCTACGAATGTTTCGGATAGCAACCTTAGCTTCCTCACCTTTTTTCTTAACGTCTTTTACCAATTCTTTACGACGTTCCTCCGTAAGTTCCGGAAATACCAGACGAATCACTTTTCCGTCGTTTGCCGGTGTAAGTCCCAAATCAGAAGCCAAAATTGCTTTCTCGATATCCTTAATAAGACTGGTATCCCACGGCTGAATCTGAATCATGCGGGCTTCCGGTACGGAAATATTGGCAACCCCCTGTAAGGAAGTCGGTGTTCCATAATAATCGACCTGAATGCGGTCCAAAATTCTTGGATTAGCACGTCCGGCACGAATCGCACCATATTCTTCTTCCAAATTAGCAAGTGACTTCTTCATCTTCTCTTCATATTGATTTAATTCCATGACTGTTTAACCTCCATTAATCCACAGTAATAATCGTGCCGTTGCTCTTTCCTGCTACGGCGTTTGCAATACTGTTCTCTTCATTCAAACCAAAAATCAGCATTGGCATTTTATTTTCCAGACAAAGCACAGCGGCCGCCAAATCTACAACACCGAGTTTGTTGTCAACAATGTCTGCCATCTGCATCGAATCATACTTTTTCGCATCCGGATTTACCGCCGGGTCGGAATCATAAACACCATCAATGGATTTCGCTGCCAGAATAATATCGGCATCAATTTCAATCGCACGAAGCGCCGTTGCGGTATCGGTCGAAAAATACGGATGTCCGGTTCCACCGGCAAAAAATACTACCATTCCTTTTCCAAGATACTTGTTGACGCGGTCTTTGGAAAATAATTTCGTAAAAGAACCACAGGAAAATGGTGTTAATACTTGTGTCATAAGTCCTACGGAGCGACAGATTTCTGACATATAAATGCAGTTCATAATCGTAGCCATCATACCAATCTGGTCTGCTTTGGTACGGTCAATTGTCTCACTGGAGCGTCCCCGCCAGAAGTTTCCGCCACCGATTACAATAGCAACTTCAGTTCCGGCATCCACCAAATCTTTAATCTGTTTCGCAACCGGTACACAGGTTGCTTCGTCAAAACCGGTACCCTTGTCTCCAGCCAAAGCCTCACCGCTTAATTTCAATAATACTCTTTTATATTTACTCATTGCTAAATAGCCTCCTGTTATACTTCTTATTCAAAAAATGAATCCAAATCCACATCGGCATATGCTAAAGAGCAATGTCCATCAATAACGGCTCCACTGTTAATCTGAATGGATTTTGCTTTAATGTCTCCTTTTACTACTGCTGTGGAATCCACGATAACAGGACCATTAACTTCAATATTTCCTTTGACTGCTCCGGCAACCAGTACAGAAGTACAGTTAATATTACCAATTACGACTGTTCCTACATCAATTTTTACAATACCACGGCTGTTAATATCACCTTCCAGTCTTGGAGTGTTTACATAAATTTCAGAAGCAATCGTATTACCTGCTACTTTACCGGTAATTGTTAATTTACCCTCACATTCTACATCACCTTCAATGGTACCTTTTACAACGAGAGATGTATCCGATTTAATGCCACCGTTAATGGTTGTTCCTTTTGTAATTACGGTAACTTCCTGTGCATCATCTTCTACCTCTTGCACTGGTGTATTATCAACACTTGTCTCTTCCATTACTTCTTCGTTCATGACCTGTTCCTCCTCATAATCTTCAACCGTATCTTCAACCGGTTCTTCTATTTCTTCCGGCTCTTCTGCCACTTCTTCAAGCGGTTCTTCTACCAGTGATTCCTCTGGTTCCTCGATTACTTCTTCCGGCCCTGCATCCACCGCAATTTCATTTTCTTCTGTCACATTATTTTCCACAACTAATTCCGGAACCTCTTCTGCCGGTTCTTCCGGTGGAAAATCGGTTGTCAATTCACTCATTGGAACTGTCTCATCTGTTTTCTCAACATCCACTGCCAGATTTTCATCCAGACTCTCTGTCAACTCATTCACAGACTGAGCAATATCCTCTTTTAAGTCCTTAAAAAAACTCATTTTTCTTCCTCCTGATTTCCATTGTTGTGCTGAATGAGTATCATCGACTCATCCACCGGCAACAATTCATAATTTTTAGCCTTAATTTGTTTTATAATAGATGGCAGTGCTTTTACCGTCATCGGCTTGTCTGCCACATCATACATAAGTACAACTGCTGTATCATATGCATCAACGCCCTGCATAACACCGGTTACCACTTGTTCTTTTGTGGCATTTGCATTATTGATATCAGGACTGATGACATTCCAGTCTAAATACAGATAATGGTTTTTATTTAACACATCAATAAAGTTCTGGATTGGAAGTGATGTGTTTTGCGTACTGCTTCCTCCCGGAAAACGATAAAACTTCGTGTGTACTCCGGTTGCTTCATATAAACAGCGGTTAATTTGTTTTAAGTCCTTCTCAAAAGCCTCTTTAGAATCATAAATCACATCTTGGATATGTGAATAAGAATGCATCGCTAATGTGTGGCCTTCTTTTACAATCCGCTTATATATTTTCTTCGACGAAGCATCTTCTTTTCCTGTCACGAAAAAGGTTGCTTTCACATGGTTTTTTTTCAGTACATCTAAAATTTTTCCGGTCTGGCTTCCCGGTCCATCATCAAAAGTCAGATAAACCTTTTTGGTAGTTGTATCATCCGTTGGTTTTATCGTTGGCACGGCAGTCGACGCCTTCTTCGGCTCTTTCGTTGTCTTTATCTCTTTTTCCTGTGCCTTGACAACATCCGAATCCGACACCTTGGTAATCGTCTCAATCTGTTTTTCCAGTGAATGAACCTTCACCAATAAAAACAAACACATTATCGTAGGCAGTAACAAAAGTACAACAGCTGTCCCTACAATAATTTTCTTTATTCGCCTTACCCTTTTCTTCCGATAAGCAGCCTCCGCTGCACGAACTGTATTTCCTGTCACCTGGCAGCGACCTCCTTATCCTTCCATCTCTCGCAGCACGTTATCTAATTTCTTTTTCTTCTTATCGTGCTTATACTCATACAATTTACCATCTGCCGCATTCACGCAGTCCTCTAAATCTCTCTTCTTTTTGGATTCCAAAAGACAATAACCAACACTTGCCTTTACCAGATACGGCAGTTCACTCTCTTCATTAAAGTCTGCCAGATATCCATTAAAATCCTTTACAAACTGCTCTGCCATATCTTCTGTATAACCGATTCCGACGACATTATATTCATCGCCGCCGACACGGGCGCAGGCATCTTCCTTTCCTGACACAGCCTGCATTGCCTCAGCAATTGTACGCAGTGCCAAGTCTCCATTCATATGTCCAAAACGGTCATTGACCACTTTCAAATTATCCATATCAATGGCAAATATCACAAATGACTTCTTCTCCTTTTTCGCCTTTTTATATTTTTCAAGGGAAACAGAATCAAATCCTCTGCGGTTGTACAAACCGGTCAGTGCATCGTGAACATATAAATTGTTCAACTCCTGAAGAAGTCCCTGGTTTTTCTGTTTAATGCGAATCATCTCTAACGCATTGCCAAGAATTGCAAGCCAGTTATTAAAGGTCTTATTGGTACTGTAATTGTCCTCATAAGACACAGCCAGATAACCATAACAAAACTGGTTGTTATGAATCGGGAAGAAATAATAAATCATCGGCTTATCTTCCGATATGTCTTTTGGCAAAAGCCGTGAAGTCTCAAACACATCAAATACACAGGATCTCTTGTGGAACAAACCACCTACTACCTTACTCTTCTTAGCAAAACCATTTGCCGGCGAACAATATTTCGGATACTGATCACCGCGTCCCTCTCCTAAGCAGACGAAAAAACTGTCAATATGATCATTCCTGCCCACACGGAGAGACTTCTCAATTCCATCCACATGGTCAAGGTCCGACAAATCAATAAACATATATGTGTTACTCTGATTCGACTCCATAATACTCTGGTATTCATTCATCTGACGAACACGTTTGGCTAACATCGACTGCATGTTAAATGTCTCACAGCCACAGGAGTTACGGAAAATAACTTCCGCATTTACATAACTTTTCTGTGGCACTTTTTCGCCACGCCACATCGATTCTATAAGTCCCACTGCCTGCTTCACCATATCGTGAACCGGCACGGAAACCGTCGTAATCGGCGGTAGTGTAATTGAAGATTCCCATATATTATCAAATCCGGAAACGGCAATGTCATCCGGAACCAGAAAGCCTTTTGCAATCAACTCGTTCATCAAAGAACTTGCCATGTAATCATTTGCACACATAATCACTTCCGGTCTTTCATCCAATTCCATCGTGAAGTAATCAGCTGCTTCTTTTGCTTTCTTCGTCCAATAATCCCCTTCATATACCATTCGTTCATCAAATGGTATCCCACGATTTTCCAGTGCACGTTTATAATCTGCCAACCTCATAATCGTATCCGGATGATCAAACGGTCCCGCCATAAAAGCAATTTTCGTTTTATGATGTTGATCCACAAAGTGATACACCAAATCTTCTATACGGTGCTCTTGATTCACTAACACCGCCGGGTAATCTTTCAAGTCATGACGCAACGTAACAACCGGACAACTGCATTTTTTCTCAATACTGTCTACCACATAATCAAGTGCCGGCTTATTCACCAAAGTATCATGGCACAAAATAATGGCATCCAACTGTTCAAACGGAATCAAATGAACAATATTTGCCTCTCCTCTGCCATTTCTTGTTGTCTCAGTTCCATAGCACGAAAAGAATGTAAAATACGCCAAATTATAGTCTGCCTCTTTTGCATACATCGACAACGTCTGGCAGATTTGCTCCTGATAATGTGATGACACATCACAAAGAATTACACCAATCGTTTTTCTCCCATTTTCAAACATATGGTTTCTCCTTTCCGTACTTTGCACACACTTATTGATATTATATCATATTATAAAAATATTTCCACATGTTTTTTCTTATTTGTCTACACTTACGCTGTCTGTTTTTGTGAAATCAGGGACTGTTTTTGCAAGTTCTTCTACCGCCGCTTTAATTTCATCCGAAAAATCCATATACCACTGCCGCGTTTCCAAAACATACTCTCTTCGAAACGCCTCATCGGTACAAAAAGCCGTTCTCAAATTATGTAACCGGTCAGCTGCTTTTACAACAAACGCAATTGGATTTGAGCGGATTCCCGCCACATATTCAGCCATGACATATCCTTCCTGTTTTGTCAAAAGGCGCACCGCTTCTAACACCCGTGTACCACCAAGAGAAAAAATCTCATCTTCGGTTGCATCGGTGTCCTCTAACAAATCATGAAACAAAGCTGTAATTTGGTAGTCTATCCCATAACCTTGATTTCTTACGATTTCTGCCACCGCTAACGGATGCGTAATATATGGTTCACCGCCAATGCGGAACTGCCCCTTATGTTTTTTTGTTGCAAAAGCCTCAGCTTTTTGGTATCGTTCCTTCTCATCCATGCGCTTTTTATCCATGCCCCTCATTTATAATGTATGATATATAAATTGTAGCATATTTGCCGGAATAGTTCAATGATGGGTGGATGTTTTTTGTTTTTCTGTTTTCTGCAGTTTAGAAAGAAAAGTTTGCGATTCGTGGGCACTCCCGTTAAACAAACGCGTAAGGGTATCGGTGTGCCAAATACGCACGCTTGATACCCACGTGTTTGTACCCACTCATCACAAACTTTTCTTTTCTAAATTACAGGAAACAAAAAGACATCATTACATATATTCTCTATAAGTAATGATGCCTTATCATTCAATGATTCATTAAGACGAGAAAATTAGTTACCCATCTGAGCAGCAACTTCTGCTGCGAAGTCTTCTTCTTTCTTCTCAAGACCTTCACCAGTCTCGAAACGAACAAAGCTCTTAAGTGTGAGGTTACATCCAACTGCTTTTGCAACAGATTCTACATACTTAGCAACGGTCTCTTTGTTCTCAGCTTTTACATAAACCTGCTCAGTCAGACATACTTCTTTCAACTCTTTGTTCAAACGTCCGATAATCATTTTCTCAATGATGTTATCCGGTTTGTTTGCATTTTTAGGGTCGTTTTTCGCCTGAGCAAGAAGAACTGCTTTTTCCTTCTCTTTGTATTCATCGGATACATCATCAGATGAAAGATACTGAGGATTCATAGCAGCAATCTGCATTGCTACGTTTTTCAAACACTCAACTACTTCTGCTCCTGTGTTATCTGTCTCAGCAGCAATCAAAACACCGATTTTGCCACCGGCGTGAATATAATCTACAACAATACCGTTGTCACAGCTTACTTTCTCAAAACGACGGATATTCATGTTCTCACCGATGGTAGCAACCATAGAAGCAAGTTCTTCTTTTACTGTCTTAGAAGAATCGCCAGCCCATGGCTCAGCCAAAAAGGCATCGATATCAGCAGCAGAGGAAGCATTTACCTGATCTGCAACAGCCGCAACGAAATCCTGGAACTTCTCATTCTTTGCTACAAAGTCAGTCTCACTGTTTACTTCAACGATAGCTGCTTTCTTTCCATCTTCACTGATGTTTGTCTTAACAATACCCTCAGCAGCGATACGTCCGGCTTTTTTCTCTGCCTTTGCAAGACCATTCTCGCGAAGCCATTCAACAGCCTTGTCCATATCACCATCTGTATTTGTAAGTGCCTTCTTACAATCCATCATGCCGGCACCTGTTTTTTCTCTTAACTCTTTTACCATTGATGCTGAAATAGCCATTTTTAAATCCTACCTTTCTCTTTCTTACTCTGCTTCTGCCTCAGATGCTTCTTCTGTCTCTTCTGCTAAAGACTCGCCCTGATTTGCTTCGATAACAGCGTCTGCCATCTTAGAAACAATCAATTTAACGGCACGAATTGCATCGTCGTTACCAGGAATTACATAATCAAGTTCTTCCGGATCACAGTTTGTATCTACAATACCAATCAAAGGAATACCAAGGATGTGTGCTTCCTGAATACAAATTCTCTCTTTTTTCGGATCTACTACAAAGATTGCATCCGGAATATCTTTCATATCTTTGATACCACCAAGGTTCTTCTCAAGCTTTGCCCATTCTTTCTTAAGGTTAATAACCTCTTTCTTAGGCAGAACATCGAAAGTTCCATCTTCTGACATTTTCTCAATTGCTTTTAATCTCTTAATACGAGTCTGGATTGTCTCGAAGTTTGTAAGCATACCGCCGAGCCATCTCTCGTTTACATAGTACATACCGCAGCGCTCTGCTTCTGCTTTAATGGAATCCTGAGCCTGTTTTTTGGTGCCTACGAAAAGAATTTTGCCGCCTTCTGCTGCAATATCTTTTACTGCATTGTAAGCTTCGTCTACTTTACCTACAGATTTCTGAAGGTCAATGATATAAATACCATTTCTCTCTGTGTAGATGT
>ERZ808240.2614-NODE-2614-length-19140-cov-3.469950_pt1 | contig 19140 bp, 13 predicted proteins | sample MGYA00521084_ERZ808240 | MGnify/ENA primary metagenome ERZ808240 (study PRJEB31516, sample SAMN03275571) | gut metagenome | biome: mammalia-associated habitat; material: feces | host: Papio cynocephalus | place: Kenya | collected 2012-08-06 ...
AAACGTGCCGGCAAAACGTCCTGCCATAAAAATGTAGGAACGCAGTGCAGGAATCAAAGAAAAAAGCAGTGAAAAAGCCGTCAAAAGGCAGGCTGTTTCAGGAAGAAAGAAAAGCAGCTTCTTCCTTTCTTCCCTTGGGCAAAACAAAAGACAGAGGGCAAAGAGAAATGGAACAATTTTCTTGACAACTCCGGTCCATGCCATCCCACTGTCAACTGCGTATAGACTTGATAAGGCATAGAAAAACAAAAGCAGAAAAGGAACGATAAGATAAGTTTCCATCGGAATTTCTGCTTTGTTTTTTCTGGAAAGAAACAAAAAACAGACACTTAAAAAAATGCCGCCGATGGCATTTATCCATTCGTAATATCCACCGGCGGCAGCAAGTAAAAGTATTAAAAATATACCAATTCCAATTATATTTTTCATGTTAGAAATTAATAGTAACAGTGGATGTCCCCTTTTGCGCCGTAATGGTGATAAAGGAATATTTCTTTGGTGCAGCCAATGTTGCTTTTCCTTTTGCGGTAACTTTTGCAGCAGTATCATATGTTGAGAATGTATATCCTTTCAGAGCAGGTGCTAATTTTGCAAAATCATAAGTAGTCTTTTTCTTCTTTGCCTGAAGGAGGATATAAGCATTTGGATTAAATCCCTTTACTTTCTTTAAGAAATTATAGTGTTCGCCAAAACTAACGTAGTCAAATTTAGTGCCCGGCAACGTCAACGTTTTCAACGGAGTTTTACCAAGGGATAAAGAAGTTAATTTCTTGTTTTTTGCCAATGTCAGTTTCTTAACCTTATTGTTGTCAATCATCAGATTTTTCAGGTTTGGATATTTGGCAGTGTCAAAAGAAGTCAATTTGTTGTTGGACAAATTAATGTCAACAATTTTTTTGCTTTTCTTTGACTTAAATGTTTTAATTTTGTTATTATAAGCAGCTACTTTTTGCATCTTTTTGTTTTTGGAAATATCCACCTTTTTCAATTTGTTGCCGCCAACACCAATATCCTTTAAATTCTTGTTTGAAGAAATATTTAAGGAAGTTAATTTATTGTTGTAGCAGGCAAGAGATGTTAATTTTTTGTTTTTCTTAACATTCAGATTCTTTAAGTTGTTGCCGTCCAAAGTCAATTCCTGAACCGACTTTAATTTTGAAGTGTCAAAGGAAGTAAGTTTTGCGTTGCTGACTTTTAAGTCGATCAGTTTGGAAGCATTTGGAACCTTTACCTTGGTAGCGTTTGAATCGCAGTCCAGATAAAATTTAGTTACTTTGCTATAGCCCTCTAACTTTGTGTAGTCAATGGAGTTCTGCTTGCTCAGAACAGTAGCGTAAACAATTTTTGGAGAAGCACCCTTTAACGCAACCGGATTCTGTCCATAAACGGAAACATTAGTAATTTTGCTGCTGTTAATGTTCACAGCCTTGTTTGAACCGGCATTAATTGTAACAGATGTAACATTAGGAAAATATTTTACTACATTTGAAATGTCAGCCGTTTCTTTTATCAAAGATACCTCGGTCATGCGTGCCGCCTCGGCATCGCTTAATACGCCATTGCGGTCGGAATCTGCTTCCTGCATCAACTGATAAAGGTTAGGATCCATGGTCGTCTGGTCAATCGTTACCTCGGCGGCATGGCTGTCGATACTTTTACCGGCAATGGCGGTCATACCGGCCACCATGGAAAATGCGGTGAGAACGGTTACTGCTTTTTGGAACATAGATTTCATAAAAATTCACTCCTTTTCATTAATTGCTTTTAGTATAATCTTCGTCTGATCATTCAAAAATTATTTTGCAATAATTTTAAATTTTTTCAGACCGGATTTCCTAAGCAGTTTGGTGTACAGTTTCTTTTTTGTTTTAGGAACGTAAAAAATCGGTTTTTTTGCCACCTTTGTAAACGCCTTTTTTCCTATTTTTTGAATCGTTTTTGGCAGCTTAATTTTCTTCAATTTTTTACAGTTCTTAAATGCCGTTTTGTTGATTTTTGTTACCGTATATTTCACTCCCTTAGATTTTATGGAAGCGGGGATGGTAACTTTTTTGATTTTTTTGCTCTTGCTTTTTATACAGGTAACCGTACCTTTTTTGCCTTTTTGCGACGTGATTTTGTAAATCAACCCCTTTGATTGGATTAGAACGCCGGTTGTCTGCTTGCCTGCCGGCGTTTGTGTAGCACTAGGGGCCGGTGTGACTACAGGCGATGGTGTAACTACAGGTGTCGGTGTGGCAATAGGTGTCGGTGTAACTGCCGGTGTTGGCGTAACTGCCGGTGTTGGTGTAACAGGTGGTGTCGGCGTAGCAGGTGGCTGGCTTTGATATGTCAAATGCAGGGTCAGCTCATCCGGCGACCACCAATAAGTTTCACCTACACATCTTAAGTTATAGGAGACATGTACATAGAAGTCACGCGTCTCGTTCTCGTTTACTTTCAGTGCATAATATCTCGGATTATCGTTGGTTGTATCGGCACTGATTGTAAATGGCAGACTATCATTTGGAATGTCAACTTTTTCTCCGGTTGTTTCATCATAAGTGTAGGCGCTAAAATCCGCATTGCCTAACTCCATAGGGGCTTCATAGTAATGGTCAGCCATCAGGTAAAAGGTCCGATTGCGTCCCGGACCATAAGAACCTTTGCATTGTAAGGCATCCTCAGTTCCTAAGAAGTGTTCAAAACTTAGGACATTATCGTCGTAAAAGGAAGCTTCCGGCAGTATGATATAAACCAGGATACGGTAGTTTTCCCCGGTATCAGACAGATAGCTTAATTGGTAGATGCCGGTACGCCTGCCGAAAATTGTGAAGATGGTATCGGTTTTCTTAGTAATTGTGATATCATCCGTTTTATTTCCCTGAAGGTCACAGACTTCCAGTTTGTCAACAGGAACCAGAGTATCGTCGTCTGTACAGATAGCAACGGTTCTTTCGTTATAAACGTACCAATCAAGAAAATCATCATACCACTCTGCATCTTCTGAAATTACCGGATTGTTTGACGAATCGGTATCAAAATCGGTTGTGTAGGAGAGCGGCGAGTATTCTCCGGTGGCAAAAAAATGACCTTCATAAAATCGTGTGAAGCCGTCTGTATTAGTGCCGCGGGCACAAAACTGAAGGGCACAATTTGTGAGATAGGCGGTCTCTGTCAGGTGGATGGTGTACAGATTATCACTGCCTGAAACTTTTTCATAGGTAAAATAATCCGCTAAATTGTTATCCTCGGTATATATCCGAAGCCCGGTATGTGCCGCTGCGGGATAGAGAGTGGTGTTTTCCTGCACTAATTTTTCCGGGGAGTCAATCAGTGCAAAACTCTGTTCTAAACCGGAATCCAAAAGCATATAAACCGTGTTATTCGTAAGGTCATTTTTTGTGACTGGCTCGTCGGAATCAATGAGGCAGGAATCTTCACAGGATGCATTCGTGTAAAAACGGATGTGTTTTTGCTCTGCATGGATTACGACTTCTCCGGCGATGGCCTCCGTATCGTCAATGCCTTGTTTGCGTAGTCTATAAGTTCCCGGTTTGGAAAAGCGAAGACGCATCTCGGAACAATTGCCTCCTAAAAGTTTTGTTTTTGTATAACTATTTTCATCTGCTAAACACGTGTTTCCGTCCTCGTCATCATAGTAGACATCCATGTCATCGGCATAGATATCGACCATTTCCGATGAGGCATTTTCTTTGTATTTTGGATAAAAGCTAATGGATTCATCACATTCCATGCGATATTCTTTTTGATAGGAAACAGGGTAATGTTCGTATATCTCTTCATTATAATAAGCAGCAATAAAAATGCCGGTTCCGGTTCCCTCATTACTTTCTTTAGCGTAAAGTCCGGATGCCGGAAAAAGTGAAATAAACATGACCGCAATCATAAAAAATGTAAGTGTTTTTGTGTGTCTTTTTTTCATAAAAAGCCCCCTTTTTTTCGTGTTATGATTCTTCTCGTAAAATAGTACTGTCCTCGATGATAAAGCCAAGAACGAGACTTGGATTCACCGCTTTTTCAAACTGTGCTGTGTATTTACGGTAGGTTTTCCCCTTTTTCTCATATTGTAAAATACTTGAACCGCTTACCAGCATTTTAGCGTTGGCATCCGGTGTTTCGACGACTTTTTCGCTGCCATCAAGCATTTTCAGACGGATGGTGATGCGTGTGTCGGAAGTGTTTAGCGTGTCAACCGGAATACTCGTAACATCAGTAACCATCGTCATTCCCAAAGGCGTGAGTTTGATTTTTTGAATCGTTACCGGTACACCGAGCAGGGAATAAGTTGTCGTTTTATTTCCCCGAATCGTCAGAGATTTTTCTTTTGTATAGGTAGAAACAAAGGACAAACTCCACATACCTTCCACAAGAACTTCCGGTTTCTTTGCCGGTTTCGGAATCAAATCTTTGAAAAATACCGTTACATTTTTTCCTTCTTTGACCGGTGTGTCCGCAGCCATGCGTATGACATAGGTTGCGACGTTTGGATGTGATTTCGAAACTTCCAATAGCGTACACTCTTTAGCACCGGAAACCATAGAGGACGGATTGTAGTTTTCTCCCTCGCAGAACCCGTAGTAGTCAAAGGTCATATCTTTTGTAAAAGAAATGGATGCCGGTGCCGTAATTTTTACGACTGCATATAAATTCTGCTCATCCATAACGACTTCCTTTAATTCAATCATTAAATCCGGTTTGCCCTTCTGATTTTCCCTTTTTGTCTGAATGCCAAGTTCTTCCCCGGTATTCTCATCCATTCCTAAAAAGCTTAAAATGGAGTTTTTAAAAGAATCAAAAAATCCGTTTTTCGCAGTTCCGGTCGCGGAAAAAGTAAAAACACCGGTCAGGATAAGGCATATAAAGAGAATGGCGAAAAGCACCCGGTGAGTGGTGCGCTTTGGCTTTGACGGCGTGTCTTCCGCTTTGATTTGGGTAAGAATATCATCTACCTTTTTGTGATAAGATTCCGGGATGGGAAAATTTCGTTTCATAAGTCAGTCCCTCCTTTCCAGTTCTTTTTTTAATTCCTGTTTTCCCCTGCTTAGACGCGACTTTACGGTGCCGACAGGAATGCCTAAAACATCCGAGATGTCCCGCAGGGAAAGTCCTTCATAATAGAAAAGAACGACAGCGAGCCGGTATTCTTCCTTCATTTTGCAAAGAACATCCCACATCTCATCGTAGTGGGAATGGGTGGGTGACGCCATTGCGCAGACGGCTTCATCACCGGGCAGATACAGCCTCTTTTTCATGATTTTCAATGCTTCATTTTTGGTGATAACAAGCATCCAGTTCCTAAATTTGTGGGGTGCACGAATTTGTTTCTGGTGCTCGTACGCCTGTAAAATTGCATTGCCGACTGCATCTTCTGCATCGGACTCGTTTTTTAGAATGGAAAGTGCCAATAGGTAGAAATCATCCTGATACCGCTTGACACATTCGCAGAACTTTATCGTATTCATTGTGCATTCTCTCCTCTTTTATCCTCTATATAATATGATAACGCAGAGTGCCATAAGGTTCCCAAAAGTTTTTTGTATTTCCATCACATAAAAATTATTTATAAAAACTTTACCATAAATAATTATTTTTGTCATAAAATATTTAAGCGCTTACTTGACCTATATCCGCTGAATATTGTATCATAAAGCAGAAAATGCAAAGAAGGGATGAAAATGATGCCACAGGAAGAGAAAAAGCACAAAAGACGAGTACATTACAGTGGAAAATATCCGAAGAAGTTTGAGGAAAAATATAAGGAACACCAGCCGGAGAAGTATCAGGACATGATTGAGCATGTCATTTCGAAAGGAAATACGCCGGCAGGGATGCATCTTTCGATTATGGTACAGGAAATTCTGGATTTTCTGCAGATTCAGCCGGGGCAGACGGGGTTCGATGCGACACTTGGTTATGGCGGGCACACGAAAGCAATGCTTGCCTGCTTAGAGGGCAGAGGTCATATCTATGCGACGGATGTGGATCCCGAAGAATCGGCTAAGACGAAGAAACGGCTTTTGGAGCAGGGATACGGCGAAGAAATTCTCACAATAAAACTGCAGAATTTCTGCACAATTGATGAAATTGCTAAAGAGGCAGGTGGATTTGACTTTGTGCTTGCCGATTTGGGTGTCTCTTCCATGCAGATTGATAATCCTGAGCGTGGCTTTTCCTTTAAAGTAGAAGGACCTCTTGATTTGAGGTTAAACCAAAAGGAAGGAATCAGTGCTGCAGAGCGGCTTGACACGATTACCAAAGAGGAACTTGCCGGAATGCTGTATGAAAACTCAGATGAGCCTTACAGTGAGGAGTTAGCAAAAGCCATTACCGATGAAATCCGCAGAGGAAACCGGATGGACACGACAAAAAAACTGCGAGATGTCATCGAAAAGACGTTAATGTTTCTTCCGGAAAAGGAGCGCAAAGATACCGTCAAAAAAACGTGTCAGCGTGTCTTTCAGGCACTGCGCATTGATGTGAATAATGAATTTGAGGTATTGTATGAATTTATGGAAAAATTACCGGAATGTCTGAAATCCGGCGGAAGGGCAGCAATTCTTACCTTCCACTCCGGCGAAGACCGCTTGGTAAAAAAGGCGCTAAAGTCCGGCTACAAAGCTGGTATTTACAGCGATTATGCAAAAGATGTGATACGCCCTTCGGCGAAAGAATGTGCACAAAACGGACGGGCACGTTCTACGAAGATGCGGTGGGTGATTAAGAAGTAAGGAGCGGTAGGAATGAAAAAAATAGCAAAGCAGATGTCAGAGTCTATTGAGTTAGGAATCGTGTTAGCGGCATCCGGTGGATTTATGGATGCGTATTCGTACATCATGCGCGACCATGTATTTGCGAATGCCCAGACGGGAAATATGCTGTTACTTGGTGTGAGCATATCCGAGAGAAACTGGCCGGAGGTTGTGCGGTATTTGTTTCCGGTACTTGCGTTTGCGGCAGGAATTATGCTTGCTGATTTGGTGCGTTTTCGGATGGATGAGAAAAAAAGACTCCACTGGCGCCAGATTTCTGTATTGTTAGAGGCAATTGTCCTTGCCGGTGTCTGCTTTATTCCGGTTTCGCTTAATCTCTTAGCAAACAGTTTAACGTCACTTGCCTGTGGAATTCAGGTAGAGAGTTTTCGTAAGATTCACGGAAACGGAATTGCGACCACGATGTGTATCGGAAATCTTCGCAGTGGTACACAGAATTTGTGCGATTATATGCATACGAAAGAGAAAAAATGTTTGTCAAAAAGCATCCTTTATTACGGCGTGATTTTGTGCTTTATTATCGGTGCTGTACTTGGAAATGTATGCATTTCTTATATGAAGGAAAAGGCAATTTTAGTGTGTGCATTCTTTTTGCTTGCCGCCTTTATTATGATGTTTATTGACAGGGAGAAGGAAGAACATGAAAGTCGTTCGTAGAGGATTTATCAAGTCCATTCCGATTTTGTGTAGTTACTTGTTTGTTGGAATGGCGTATGGAATTACGATGCAGAATGCCGGGTTTGCCTGGTATGACGCTGCGATTGTCAGTATACTTGTGTACACCGGTGCCTTTCAATTTGTCCTGATATCGCTTCTTAGCAGCGGGGCGTCATTAATTACGATTGCAGTTACGGCGTTTTTGATGAACAGCCGGCAAAGTTTTTATGCACTGACTTTTTTGGAAGAATTTCAATCGTTTAAAAAGCACCGTGGATTTTTAATTCGGACGATGACGGATGAGACGTATGCCGTAAACTGCACGATTGAGAAAGAGGAAAAAGACCGTGCCGGTGTCATGTTTTTTGTGGCACTTTTCAGCAAAACTTCATGGGTTCTTGCAGCGGCTCTCGGCGGCTTGCTTGGGGAACTTCTGCCCGCGCAGCTAAATGGAATTGATTTTTGCATGACGGCATTATTTGTGACAATTTTTATTGACCAGTGGGAAAAAACGAACAATCACAAACCAGCACTTACCGGGCTTTTGATGGCGGTTTTGTGTCTGTTAATTGTAGGACCGGATTATTTTCTGCTTCCGGCGTTATTGCTTGCGTCGGCGGTTTTGATGTTTGAGAAGGGAGCGAAAGAAAACCATGAATTTTGAGTATAAACTGGCGGCAGTTCTGATTGCAGCCGTGATAACATTTGCTCTGCGTGCGCTTCCCTTTGTCATCTTTGGCGGTGAGCGCCGGATGCCCGACAAACTCGTAAAACTGGGGCAGATGCTGCCGGCAGCTATTATGGCAATTTTGGTTGTCTACTGTGTGAAAGATATTCTGCCATCACCGGTGAAAGTCGGCGTGCCAAAAGTGATTGCCGTGCTTTTTGTGGCACTTAGTTATAAATGGAAACATAACACGTTTGTGAGTATTGCAGTGGGAACGGCACTTTATATGGTGCTGCAGTATGGAATGGGAGTGATTGGATGAGATTTGATGAATTTATTATGGAGCGGATGGGGTATCCGTGGGGAGAAAATGAACCGGATAAACAGACGAGGCGTCAGGCGTTTTTAGTATTTCGCCAGCGAACCGGCCGTGTGGATTTCGCCTCTCTTCCTACGATGCACCGCTGGTTTGGTTTGGAAAAGTATCATAAGCCGAGCCGTCAGGCAGTTTTTCAAATGGCATTTGCCATGGGGCTTGACAGGGAGGAGACGAAGCAGTATTTGATGGTGGGAATCGGTGAGCCGTCTTTTTATGTCAATGATTATCAGGAAATGATTTATCTTTACGGCATTGACCATAAGAAATCGATGGAGCAGTGCGAGAAAATGATTGCTTTCTATGAGGAAAATTTGGAAGACAATGTGGTGATTTCCCACACACGGAGTACGAGAGAGCTTATGAATGCGTATGAGGGAACGCTTGATTTTTCCACGGAGGAATTTCTGTGGTGGATGGGAGGACGCGTCGACTGGTTCAAAGGGTACAGCCAGACGGCACTTAATTATGTGAAACAATACAGAGACAGTATTCTTTCGTGGGTGAGAGATGAGGAGAAAAAACGCTTAGATGAACTTCTCGATGAAGTGAATTTCCCTGCATGGCAGCAAAAGCACGGAAAACGCAGGGAAACTCCGCGCAAACAAATTGACCGTTTTTTACATAAAAACCGGTATGCGCGCCAGTACACGGTGCCACAGCATATGCAGGAGGTTATCTGGGAACTTGTGAAGTCGGTTTATGCGACAAAACCGTCCAATGCAAAGTTTTTGTCGGAGGTTTTTGGAGACCGCTCACGTTATGCGAAGCGCTATTCGGATTTGTTTCGTGGCCCGATTCAGAAGGAACAGTTAATCCATGCGGCACAGGCGAAAAGACAGCTACGGTACCTGCATGAGGATGCACAGGTTCCTGAGTGGATTCAAACTTTCATCACTGAAAATATTCACACAGAGGAGGCGTGCCCGGATGTAAAGACTGCGCTCGCCTGTATAGAGACATGGAGTGCCGATAAGAAACAGCGGTGCCCACAGATTCAGCGTGAGGACTTGCTGCCGTTAATTTATACGGTTTGTTTGCAGCGTGCACCTGCCGGCGAGGCAAAAGAAATGTTTTTGCGTCTTTCCGAGGCGACACTTACTGCATGTAATATGAGCACGCTGGATGAAAGGTTTGAATTGGATGCTGTTTTGCTCCGTTATATTGAGCAGGATGAAGTGTATTGGTATGGGGATATCTGTGAGGAAATGGGATTTTAAGAAAATATGAATAATCGAAGGGGCAGTTGTTGCAAAATCAGCGGCAGCTGTCTTTTTTATTTCAAATTTATCGAGAGGAAAATATTACCATCTACGTCGATAGAGCCGTTAGTTACGACACAACACCCGATTTTTCACCATAAGGTGATAAAATAGTGGTGGATTTTTATACCTTTTTAGAAATCCTAAATATTTTGAAAAAAAGTTGGTAAGGGGATTTTGTATACTATGGGAATATAGAAAAGGGGTGGAAAAAGCGTTTCGAGGAGAATATCATGTTTTACTTTTACAGTGAGGGGAAAAAGCTTCGATTACCCATCAGGCAGATTATTTATGCGGAAATACTGAACCATGATTTGTATATCACTACCAATGGATGGGGAACTATTCACAGCCGCATGACATTAGCTGCATTTTTGGAAAAGATGCCGGATAACTTTATTCGAATTCATCACAGTTATGTGATTAATACAGACTACCTTATGGGAGTTGGGTATCGAGAATGTACTGTGGCAGGAAATGTGGTACTCCCTGTGGCGAGAGGGATGCAGAAAACGATTGAGAAGTATTTTTGATAGGAAAAGGCTTGGGGAAAAGATAAAGGAGCACATTTTATCATGACAATGCACAGGAATTTTGTAAATAGGATAATAGATATATGTAAAGAAAATAAAGACAAAACTTTTATAACATATATGAAAACTGACGATGCGGAAGAAAATTGGACTTATGGAGAATATTTAGAAATGGCACAAAGTATCGCATATAAATTTCAACGGAGTTCCATAGGAAAAGGAGAGCGGATACTTGTTATGGCACCGCTGTCTCCATATGTATATATTATGATTACAGCACTTGCAATGTATGGTTCGGTTAGTGTCATAATTAATCCTGCTCTGCCAGAGGAGGAATTAGATTCTATTATAAAGAAATCAGATATCAGAGGCATTGTGTGTGATGAGCAAACTTATCAGAAGTATGCGTTTAAATGGAATCGGAAATATCCAGTTTTTGACGTAACATCGGGAAATTTGTACATTGAGAGGGAATACCAGTTGGAACCATCCGAGGATATTCATAACGATGTGCTTGCTATTTTATATTCATCCGGAACAACAAGTGAACCAAAAGGTGTCATGATAACATATGAGGCACAGATGAAATCAGCGGAGTTACTTCTTCGTGCATTTGGAACAAATGATATTCGGTATTTGTTGATTTTCCCAATGTTTCATGTCTCAGGATTTTCTACATTTTTTGCGTTATTCTTTGGTGGGGCGCAAATTGGATTGCTCGAAAATGCAACCTCAATAAAATTAATGGAAGGATTTCACAAGTATAAGCCAAATACGTTTGGAATGGTACCAAAAGTTTATGAAACATTTTATGACAAGATAGCAAGTCAGTTAAATGAAAAAAATTTCATAACAAAAATAGTTTCCTTTTACAGCTGGTTAAATCGAATATTTAATATTAAGGTAGGTAATCTTTTTTATAGAAAAATAAACAGACAGATGTTTGGCGGACAGATGAAATATTTATGTGTTGGAGGTGGAAAATGCAGTAAAGAAGTAAGTTCTTTTTTTCAAAACATGGGTTACTATTGGATGAATATATATGCTTCAACAGAAATGAATCTGCCAATGCTTACGACAACGGTTTATGACAGATTTCCATCGGATTCTATTGGAAAAATAACATCGTTTCCTGAAATTTCGGTGCGGATTCAAAATCCGGATTCAAATGGAATTGGAGAGATTCAGGTAAAAACGCCATGCCATATGAAAGGATACTTCCGGGATGAAAAGGCAACAGAAGAAGCTTATGAGGATGGATATTTTAAAACAGGAGATTTAGGATATTCTGATTCAAAAGGATATTTATATATTACCGGAAGAAGTAAGGAAAGTATTCATCTTCGAAATGGAGAGAAAGTAACGCCTGAGCAGTTAGAAAATTTGTATGCGGATTGTATCCCGGAAAATGTTATGGTAGCATGTGTAGGTGTCCCGGTAGAGGAAGCCGGCTATGATGAAGTTGTTTTTTTCTTGGAAAAGGATTTGATAAAAGATACAGCCTTGGTAAAGAGTCAGTTCATGAATCGGTCAAAAGAACTTGGCGGTGATTACCGGATTGCAGATGTGCAGTTTATTGATAAGATACCATTGTCATCCATAGGTAAAGTCCAAAGATATAAACTGCGTAATAAACAGGTGATGGACGAGAATAAAAGTCAGGTTGAACATCTTGAGAAAGAACTGGATATGCATAAGCAGCTGGAACAAATACTGCGGTCATTTGGTGTACAGCAAGTGATTCGGGAAGAGTCTGTATTAGAGGATGACTTAGCAATTGATTCTTTGAATTTGTTTGAATTGTGTGTAGAAATTGAGAAACATTTTGGTGTGGATTTAACAAATTGTATTTCCGCTCAATTAACGGTTAAGCAATTGTGTGAGATGATTGAGCATCAGGGTGAAAATGCTCAAAATACCGTGTCGTACGATGTGGAACAATATCCGATGAAACGGCATATAGGAGACCGTTTTACTTTATCGGTTTTTCGTTGTTTTACTAAGTTGATTTACAAATTTGAAGTGAGCGGAGTGGAATATATACCGGAAAAAGGACCTTATATTATTTGCTCGAATCATACGAGTTATTTGGACCCGGTATGGATTTTGTCTGCTCTTGGAAAGACATTAGGAAAAAAAGATTTTGTGACATTGGCGGCGGCAGAGCGGAGATTGGATTCTAAGTGTTTTTTTCGGTTGTTAAGGTGCATTCCTGTTGAAAGAGAACGGGGAACACACCCAGAGATTGACTGCGTGAAAGAACATTTATTAAATGGTTCAAATGCAATTATATTTCCCGAAGGTGCCCGCTCCCGTGATGGCGGTCTGCTCCCATTAAAAAAAGGTGTTATAAAAATTGCAAAGGATACGGGTATTTCTATATTGCCAATATACATAGAGGGCGGATTTGAAATATATCCAAGGCATGAAAATGCTCCTAAATTGTTTAATTGGAAGCAGCATAAAAGATATCCATTAAATATTACGGTACAAGAGCCGTTGAATCCATTAAATTATGACGAACAGGAAATGTTTAAGCAGTTAGAGAAAAAGTTGAAAGGAGAAGACCTATGAATATTGGATTAGACGTGGATGGTGTTTTAGTGGATGTTCGCACGTTTCAGTTAAGAGAAGGAAAAAGATATTTTCAGAAAAAGTATGGAATATCCATTAAAAATCCGGATATGTTTGAGGTGCAGGATGTATTTGAATGTACGAAAAAACAGAGAGAGTCATTCTGGATTAAGTATATTTGGAAGTATTGCCTGAAAGAACCGATGACAGAAGATGCTGCGGAAGTTGTTAATTCACTAAGAGAAGAAGGACACCGGATTGTAATTATAACGAGCAGAGTCCACACAACAGAAACCGGAATTACCGGCAAATTATTCCGCTGGATGTTAAGGCATTGGTTAAGGAAAAACCATATGACTTACGATGACATTATTTTCTGCGAGGAAAAAGGCAGCGGAGTGGATAAATTGCGCGTCTGCAAGGAAAACAACATTGATGTTATGGTAGATGACAGCCCGGAAAACCTTTATGAGGTTCGTAAAAACAATCAGGTGATTTGTTATACGGCTGCGTGGAATCTGGAGTGTCATGATTTGGATACGTGCAGGGTAAATAGTTTTAAGGAATTGCACGCAATGATTCATAGAAAATTAGAGGAGAAAAGAATGGTTTTTAATTATGAGGGAACAGACAATTATGAAAAAGTTTGTGCACAAATTGAGCAATGGATAACAACTCCGAAATTTGTTTCACTACTTCATGCATATGGGTATGAGGAGACTACAAATCAATCGCTACAAAGTCGAGTTGAAAGTCTAATTAAATTTTCGGACAAATGGGATTTTAGAGCTATGCAGGGAAGTGCACGATGGGAAATTGCTGAACAAGAAATGGGAAATGATATGAAAAAGCTCATATTCGAAACAGCAACAACACAAGGATTAAAGGGATGTGTTGCACCTGCTAAGAGAGAGTATGATTATATTTTTGTGTTGGGGGGAGCACGTATGTCTTGTATGTTTCGGATGAAGTATGCAAAAGAAATATGTGATACATATAACTTGAGTGTAAAAAATATTGTTGGTCTTGCCGGTATGAGGCCGATTATGGATTCAGAAAGAAATGCTACAGATACGTATGCACCTCATGCAAAAACAGAGTTTGATTTAATGCGTGCTGCTATGAATCAGGTATATGGATCTGTGGAACTGCAACTAAAAAAAGAGGATGTTACGAGTAATCTGAATGAATCATGGGCAATTGAGGAATATAGATTTAAGGACAGAGAAATTGCTTTATTAGCGGCTCCGTCCAAAGAACCAGAGAAACGCCGTGCTAATACAGCAGATACATTTTCCTTTTTTATGGAAGAAAAACAAGTGAAAAAAGGAAAGACCATCTTGCTTATAACGAGTCAGATTTATGTGCCATATCAGCAATTAGAGGCTGTACGTATTTTAGGAATGCCTTATAGTCATAGTATTGAAACGGTGGGCTTTACAAATGAATGGTCGCTGGGATTGCAAGGACTGCAAAAACCAGAAAATTATTTGCAGGAAATGCGTTCTGTATTACAGTCTGCGGGAAGAATATTATCAATAAACCAATAAAAAGTGAGGGAGGGTAAAATATGTCAGAAGTATATCACACATTACAAAAGGAACATGAGTTCAAGGAACAAAATACATGGGAAAGAACCAATCTTGATGAAGTATATGAAAATTATAGGGAAAACGAAAACCATCTGTTTTGGGTACATGGTTTTGGTGGAACGGGAAAATCTTATATGGTGAAACGCTGGATGGAAGAAAAAAGCAAAGAAAACAGGACTGCTTTTTTTGCTTATTTGGATTTGTCGGATTGTGGAGATGAATCCGATGTTTATTATCGGATTGCCTGTGAACTGAAAAAATATTATAAGACGCATAGTTTTGATGATAAAAAAAATTCGGTGGATACTGTTATAAAAATGTATGAGTGGGTGAAAGGTATTTATCATGAGGACTTTAGTTACGCAAAAAGTATAGAGAATGTAACCGATAAAGTAGTGGCTCTTGTAAATAACGAGATAAAAAATGCAAATAACGAGATAGAGGTAAAAAGTAAATTTGATAAAATCGTGAGTGAGATTCTGCTAAAATTGGCAGATATGATTCCTTTCGTAAAAAATTTGAAGTGGATTATTGAAACATTGATTGATGTAAAAGATATCAGCAATGGAATTAAGTTAAAAAAAAGTCTTTTGAATGTTATATCAAAATTAGAGAGTAGCGTTCTGCGAGAACAATATTTATTGGATAATTTAAAAAGTGCTATGCCACAAAATGCAAAAAGAGTGATAATTTTAGATAATTTTCAGTTAAATATAGGAAATGAACTAGGAAGAAATCATCAGTGGCTTAGTCAGGCAGGAAAACTTTTCGAGGGAGTGACTGCTTTTTGGATTATTACAAGCCGTAGATATGAGAATGGCTTGTTTCAAAATATATTTGAGGAACATATAGGGTCCTATGAAGTGCATGGATTTAGCCAGAAAATGGCAGAAGATTATTTAAATGCAAACTGTTTTGATGAAAATAACCAGCAGCCACAAGAAGAATTAATTAGAGCCATGTTGGAGGCTTGCTATTATGGAGATGAGGATAATAATGAAAGAGTTTATTTGCCGTATTTACTGCGTTTAATCGTATTGTATTATTGGAGTATAAAAGAAGATGCCGCAAAGCAGATTAAGCCAGAATTATTTGTTAAGTTAGAGGGACAAGACAGTTTTGTTGGATATTATTTTTATAAAGATTTATCTGACTTAATGATTAATGCATTCCAGATTTTGTCGTGTTTATCTGTTTGGGATGATGTTTGGATTGATAAAGTGCGTGAGAAATTTGACAATCATCTTTTAAATGCAAAATATTTACTTAGAAAAAAGGCTTCTATTGAGGACTTGTCTGGGGGAAGTTTTAAGCTTCATGAAGCGTTAAAGGAGGCACTGTATTGTAACCGGCAAAATTATATAAAGCAGGATGTGTTGGAGTTTTTATATCAGTCCTTTATCGAGATATACGATAAAACTTGGAATTCGCAAACAAATTTAATATGGTCTGATTTAAATAGAATTCAAACTTATATAGAAATTGTGTTTGAATATATAGAATTGCAGGAGAAATCGGAGAGGGAAAAAAGAGTATGGGAAATAAAGAATGCTATAGCAAACATTTATGCTGCAAATAAAGAGCGGGGAACGGTAAGTCAGAGATTTATTTATATATACAGTATGTATATTGATGAATTAAATAAGCAGCTAGAACTTTCCTTCAATAATATATGTCAAAGAACTTTTGATGATGATGATGTTGATAAGCCATTACATAAAGATGAGGTGTGTGGAGATAAGAGTAAAATTATACTATATTATATTAGTTGTTGTTTTCAATTGGCTGACTTATATACCAAATTAGATGGGTATGAGAATGCAAAAGTAATTGAAAAATTATGTCTAGAGTTTTGGGAAGAACAAAAGGAGTTAGCAGAAGGGGAAGAAGAAGAATGGTATTATCAATGCTGGCAGCAAAAAATAAAAGCATTAAATGCGATAGCGTATGATTCCTCGGCTATGCATGAATATAATGAGGCTTTTACAAAGGGAACTCTAGGTTTGTATGAATTATACAAGTTAGGTTCCGAATTATGCAACACAATTGAGAACGATGAGTGGAAATCACAAATACAAATATTATTTCGTGACCAAATTTTAGAAAATGTGGATTGCGAATCGGAGTTCTTGGAAAAGAAAAAAGGTGTTTTAAGCAATCTGATTAATGCTTATAAAAATCTTCAGAGGTTACATGAAGGAAATAAGACAAATAGTTACATAACCATTTTGTATGAGCTTATTTTTCAAATACTAAATAATTTACGGGGTAATTATCCTTGGTATTGCCTGCATGCAAGCGAGTTTCAACTGCCAGATGAAATTGGTGGGAAGAATATTCATTATTGGCAAGAGGTTGCCAAAAAACCATGTTCTTTTGGTATCTATACTTACTGGATGAGACAGGCGATTTGTGAGGTGATAAAAGATAAAAAATCGAATGAGGTGAATAATGCTAACAAAAGGATGTTAACCAGTTATCATAATGCTTGTGTTTATCTTTTTAAGAGTGACAAAGTTGAAACGGCTTGTTTCTTGGAAAGAGAGGTACTATCGGAGATGAAGCGTTTGGTTGGAGAAGACAAATTAAATAAAAATGCAGAAATGTTTCTTGCTAAACAGGAAAAAGGCGAAATTGATGAATTTCCAGAGTGGCTTTGGAAACAACAGAACCTGAATAATGAGTCAGGAAAGAAGTTTTTTGCCCAGTATTCGCAAATTATTGAGGCAATGCAATATTTAGGCGATTACTATTTGGCTTTAAAATTATATTCATATGCATATAAATATTTAAGGCAAGCAATGTTGTATCGGTTAGTGGTTTTGGGTAAAACGGATACAAAAACATTAGATACAACCATACGCTTGTTGATTGCCAGTTATGGAACTGAAAATTTGAAGGGGGAGGTGGCAACCTACATAGAAAATCTTTTGACGGAACAGGAAGTACAAGGTGAAGGATTTGTATATGTTCCAAAGGAAGCAGGTAAAAAAATGGAATTGCTAAAGAAACTAAAAGATAAAGCAGATAATAATGGGAAAGTTGAAGATATGTTAAAGATATTAAAGGAAAACGAGAAAAAACCTTACCAAAACATTTGAAGGAGGATTTCAAAATGAGAAAACAAAAAACACTGGTTCTTTTACTTATTTTTGCAATGGCGTTATCTCTGTTTCCACAGAGTGCCTTTGCCGCAAAGAAAAAAGTAAAGTTGAACAAGAAAACAGTAACAGTAAACGTTGGAAAGACAGTAAAAATCAAACTGCAAAACAACAAAAAGAAGGTGAAGTGGACGGTCACTTCCGGCAAGAAAAATGTGACACTTAGTAAAAAGAAAAAAACAGAAGTCACAATTAAGGGGAAGAAAGCCGGCAAAGCCAAAGTGCAGGCAAAAGTGGGTAAGAAAAAGTATGTCTGCAAGGTGACGGTAAAGAATAAAACCAATAAGAGCAGTGTTGCGACCACAAAACCAACAAGAAAACCAGTTCAAACACCGGCACCAACAAGTAAAACTTCTTCACAGCCGACCCAAAAACCAGAGGCAAAAGCAGTAGAATTATTGACACAATATGATGATGCTATTGTTGCTAAGACAAGTACGGCATTATCAGAGCGTAATTTGAGTTTTTACACGCTTGGACAGTTTGGCAAGATAAGTGTTAAATTATCGGACGGTACAAATAAGGAACTACATAATAATAACAATATACAGGAGTCTTCGTATAGTCGTTTTTCGATTACAGGAGTGGACACAACGGCAGCAGGTGATTATAATGCGACTTTATCTTACACAGAAGGAGCATGGAGTAATACGAATACAGTTTCAAAACAAATAAAGATTTCCGTTGCTGAGGAAAAAACAAATGAGCAGTATTCATATATTTCAAATGGGAAAATTGCGCAAGTAAATGCTATTTACAGTACAGAAAAAAGTGTTCATATACCAGACACAATTGATGGCGCGCAGGTTATAAATGATTATTGTGGTATTTACGATAACCCTGCCAATAAACAGATTCGTAATAATCAAATAGTAGCAATTACGTTGTCAAAGTATTTGAGATATATTCCACAAGAAACAAATTCATTATATAGTATTGATTATGGTTTAGATGATTCCAATAGTTGGTCATCACTAAAAGAAATTAGTATTAGTGATGAAAATGAAAACTTTTCTTCTGAAAATGGAGTTTGGTTTGATAAGGATAAGACGGTGCTGGTAAAATATCCATGTGCCAAAGCGGATACCGTGTATCGGATTCCGAACACAGTAAAGGAAGTTCGAGGTGGAGCCCTTAGAGATGTTATACATGGATTTCAAAAAATATATATACCGGCATCGGTGGAAAGTTTTCCTTGTTTCAGCGATTCATATGGTACGTCAAATTTAAGTGAAATAGAGGTTGATGGGCAGAATAAGAATTATAAATCACAGGATGGTGTCTTGTATTCGAAAGATATGAAACAATTACTTCTATATCCTTTTGCCAAACAAGATGTTTCCTATTCTGTGCCAGAGGGTGTTGATTATATTAAAGACATTATAGATGTACAACACTTAAAAAATATTGTATTACCTAAATCGATTTTTCAAATTTATGGTCATATCATTGTTGAAAATGTGTACATAGATCAAACATATGATTGGTATCAAAGCCAGCAAAATGCTTATCATTGGGTATTGGAAAGAATTATATGGAATAATA
>ERZ808240.2615-NODE-2615-length-19138-cov-3.729131_pt1 | contig 19138 bp, 15 predicted proteins | sample MGYA00521084_ERZ808240 | MGnify/ENA primary metagenome ERZ808240 (study PRJEB31516, sample SAMN03275571) | gut metagenome | biome: mammalia-associated habitat; material: feces | host: Papio cynocephalus | place: Kenya | collected 2012-08-06 ...
TTAAAAGGCTGGACTTTCCCACGCCGGACGGTCCTGCCAAAACCGTTGTTTTCCCTTCCAGACATTGTTTTACTTTATCAATTCCCATATTTTCGGTATTGCTGATTGTCAATACCTGATTTGCGCATTTTTCATAAATTGACAAAAAATGCTTTTCTTCCTCCTCAGACACCATATCCTGTTTACTGAAACAGATAATAGTCTCTACATTCTGCCATTCCATCATAAGTAAAAATCGGTCTAGCAGATTAAGATTTGGCATCGGATTTGCCATCGCAAAAACGATAAGTGCCTGGTCAACATTTGCCACTGCCGGACGAATCAACTCATTTTTTCTCGGTAAAATCTCCTCCAGATTTCCAAGAAGTTTCTCTTCATCCAGCACACAAATCGTAACATTATCTCCAACTAAAGGTTTAATTCCCTCTTTGCGGAAACTTCCCTTTGCCTTACATTCATACAGTTTGTCATCTTCACACCAGACATAATAAAATCCGGCAATTCCTTTTACAATTTTTCCCCTCATTAATCCGCAACTTTCTTAAAGGTTACGTTGTAGGAATCCACACGCTTGGAATCCTTGTATACAATCAGTTCGCCCTGAGAGCCACTAAAGCCGGTGACTTCATCGCCGGAAAGCGACAATGGGAAATCCATATGCGTCAAACTGCGGTTCAAAATAGTCTTTGTCTGACCATCCTGATTCAAAACGATTTTAATCGTTGCTGCCGGGTCAGTCTCGTAATCAAACGGACTGTCAATGCGGATTGTTCCCGACATCTTATAGGTATAGGTTTTTTCCGGTCCAAGGCTGATTGTAACATTCACCGAGGTTCCCTTTTTCACCTTTTTACCACTTGCTTTACTCTGTACACAAATCTTATTCTTATCAAAATTGTCTGAATAAATACTTGTTGTCGTACCTAATTTCAAACCAACTTTTTCAAGCGCTGTCTTTGCCTGACTCTTTGTCTTACCTAACAAATCCGGAACACTTACTGTCTGTGCGCCTTTGCTTACATAATAGGTAATCGTAGAACCGGCTGCCGCATTCTCTCCCTGTTTCGGACTTGTATATACAACTTTTCCTTCTTCAGTCTTATCACTGTATACATCCGCACCACGTTTTGGCACAAAACCGGCTGCTTTAATTGCCGACTCTGCCTCGTCCGGTGTCATGCCCCAGACACTAGGTAACTGAGACTCGCGCAGATAAACAGTAATGGTATCACCCTCTGATACTTCCGAACCAATGGCAGGCGTTGTGCTAATGACCTGTCCCGGCTCAACTTCTGTCGACTCTGCTGTTTCAAATTTATAATCCAGTCCTGCACTGTCTAACATGCTCTGTGCCTGTTCCTGTGTCAGACCTTTAATCTGTGGAACCTGTGTTTTCGTGCTCTCCGGTGTGCTGACCGGCTCTTTACTTGCCTGTGTCGTCTGTGAAGTCGGCTCCGGTGTTGCTTCATTGGAAGATGAACTGCCTCCCCAGAAACCTACAAATCGACCTAACAGATAAATAATAATCACACCAATAATAATGGCAACCGTTATACTTCCGATAATCAATGCTTTCTCTAATTTCGGGTCAACTTCACCATTTGATTCTTCGTCTGCCTCTTCTTCCGTCTTTTCATCTAATGTCGGTTTCGTAGAAGCTGCCTTTAACGAATTCACGTCATTACTCGGAATGAAAATGGTATCTGCATTTTCATACAAATTACGAATCACGCCGTACTCACCGGTCGGATCCTGTAAAAACATCTTCAAATCCGCAATCAAATCCATCACTGTCGGATAGCGGAGTTCTGTTTTCTTCTGCATACATTTTGCGACAATATTACTAAGTCCGTGTGGAATTGTCGCATCAATGGCATCTAACGGAGTCGCATCTTCCTGAATATGTGCTAAGGCAATTGCCACTGCGCTCTCGCCGGTAAACGGAAGAGAACCGCTTAACATTTCATACATTGATACACCCAGTGAGTAGATGTCACTCTTCTCATCACTGAATCCTCCTCTTGCCTGTTCCGGAGAAATGTAATGTACAGAACCCATGGCATTTGCTGTAATTGTATTCGAACTTGCTGCCTTGGCGATTCCAAAGTCACTTACCTTTGCCGTACCATCTTTCGAAATCAAAATATTCTGAGGTTTAATATCACGGTGAATAATATGATTGGCATGCGCAGCCTCCAAACCATTTGCAATCTGCAGGCCGATTCCAACTGCCTCTCTCACCGAGAGTTTACCCTTCTGCTCAATGTATTTTTTCAAAGTGATGCCATCTACAAATTCCATCACAATATAGTGCATATCCTGTTCCTGTCCGACATCATAGACTCCTACGATATTCGGATGGGACAAACACGCAATCGCCTGCGCTTCCTGACGGAATTTTGTAACAAATTTTGCATCCTCACTATACTCATTTTTTAATATTTTAACCGCCACATAGCGATTTAACCGATGGTCTTTGGCACGATATACATCTGCCATACCGCCAGTTCCGATTTTTTCGATTATTTCATATCTTCCACTAATTACTGCACCAATATTAATCATTCTTTCACTCCTTTACAGTCGAACTAAAATCACGCTGATGTTATCTTTGCCACCGGCTTCGTTCGCCTGTTGAACCAATTTTTCCCCTGCCAATTTCATATCTTCTTTATTTTCTTTTACAATCTTCTCTATCTGGCTGTCTTCAACCATATTTGTCAATCCATCCGAGCACAGCAATAGTACATCCCCCGGCTCTACTTTCACTTCAAAACAATCCGGTCTGACGGTATCATCCGTCCCCAGTGCTCTCGTAATAATATTCTTATTCGGATGGGTCCGCATCTCTTCTTTTTGAATTTCACCTGACTGAACCATCTCCTCTACAAGCGAATGGTCCACGGTAATCTGCTCCAAATGTTCATGCAGACGATAAAAACGTGAATCCCCAATATTAGCAATATAGGCAACATCATCTTCTACCATGGCACCAACCACCGTAGTTCCCATGCCGGCAAGGTCGAAATCTTCTTTCGCACACTGATAAACCTTCTGATTCGCCGCTTCAATCGCCTGTTCAAAAGCACTAACCGGAGTCCTTGCCGTCGAACTCTGTATCTGCTTAACCATCTCCGCAATGCATAATCTGGAAGCTAAATCTCCTGCCTTATGTCCCCCCATACCATCTGCAACAAGAAACAGATTCGGAAATCTGCCAATGGGATTCTCTTCACAGAAAACACTATCCTGGTTGCTGTTTCTAAGAAGTCCCATATCTGTCATAGAAAATGTATCCACTGTCTGACCTCCTCTAGTTTCTACCATTCTTCGTCAGAAATTTCTTTCGTAACTGACCACAGGCAGCATCAATGTCGCTCCCCATCTCTCTTCTTATTGTAACAGTTTTTCTATATTTTTCAAGAATTGTTTTGAACTTCTCAATATCCTCCTTCGTTGAGCGGTAACAATTTCTCTCTTTCACTTCATTTAACGGAATCAGATTAATGTGGCAGTTTAACCCGGAAAGCCTGCCTGCCAGTTCCTTTGCATGCTCTTCTTTATCGTTCACACCGCGAATCATACTGTACTCAAACGTAATACGGCGCCCGGTTTTCTCAAAATAATATTGGCATGCCTGTATAATTTCATCGATGGTGTAACGATTAGCAACCGGCATCGTCTGACGCCTGATTTCATCGTTTGGCGCGTGCAGACTGATTGCTAACGTAATCTGTAGTTTTTCGTCTGCAAGTTTTTTGATTTTATCCACTAAGCCACACGTTGATACGGTAATATTACGCTGGCTGATTCCAATTCCTTTCTCACAGGAAACAAGTTTTATAAAACGGAGAAGTTCATCATAATTATCAAGCGGCTCGCCCATTCCCATCACAATGATATTCGATACCCTCTCTTTTGTATCTTTCTGAATTTGATAAATCTGTGAGAGCATTTCCCCGGCAGTCAGATTTCTCGTGAGTCCGGTAAGTGTGGACGCACAGAAGGTACATCCCATCCGGCACCCCACCTGCGACGAAATGCAAACGCTATTGCCATGATGATACTTCATCCACACACTTTCGATTACATGGTCATCTTTCAGTGCAAATAAATACTTTGCCGTATCTTTCTTTTTCGACACCTGCTTTTCCACCTGTCTCACACCGGATATGCAGTAATTCTCTTTTAATTTTTCCCGAAAAGCAGCACTCAGATTCGTCATTTCATCGAAATCATCTGCCTGTTTTTCATGCACCCACTGAAACAATTGTTTTCCACGGAATGCTTTTTCTCCAAGAGAAATGGCAAGTGCTTCCATTTCCTCTAAATTCATGCTCCGAATATCCATCTTTTTCCTCTCTGTTATCTATCCACTTTCCGCAGTCTCGCCACGAAAAATCCATCACTTTGCTGAAGTCCCGGTATCATCGTAAGCATCCCTTCTGCCGTCATGCGGTTACATAGTAACGGTGGCAAAAAGGAATTTAACGACTCAAGTTTTAATCCTAAGTGTTCCACAAAAAATCGGACATTTTCTTCGTTTTCTGCCTGATTCACTGTACATGTACTGTAAATTAAGACGCCTCCCGGTTTTACCATTTTTTCAGCGCTTTCCACAATCTTTCGCTGAATTGGGACAAGCTCTTTTGCATGTTTTAGGGCATGGTATTTGATTTCCGGTTTGCGTCCGATAATTCCGATTCCGGAACACGGCACATCGCAGAGAACAACATCTGCCTGCGAAAAAAAGGCTTCATCACTCTTTGTCGCATCCCACACTTTGCAGGAAGCATTTTTGACCTTTAAGCGTCTAAAATTTTCCTCAATTTTTTTGACCTTTGACGCCGTTTTATCTCTGGCACTTAAAGAGCCCTCACCCTTTAAGCACAAAAGCGCATGCATTGCTTTCCCGCCGGGTGCACTGCACACATCCACAACTTTATCCCCCGGCCGGATTCCGGCACACAAAACCGGGAGCATCGAACTTTCGTCTTGAACAAAAAATACCCCTTCTTCGTAACCCGGTATTTTTTTTATATCTTCCACACCGGAAATAATCACCGTATCATCCATATAATGGGCTTTTTTAACGGCAACACCAGCTTTCCTTAATTCCTCACAAAACATTTTTTTCGTCCATTTAGACGTATCAATATGTAACGTAATGTCCTTTGTGTTCTCCAAAAAAGCCGCACCAATTTTTTTTGTTGTTTTTTTGCCGTACTGTTCACATAAATGGTCATATAAATCCCGTGGCAGAGATAAACTTTCCCACGGTTTCAAAGAGATTGAATCCCCGCTTCTCAGTATTGTCCTAAGCACACCATTTACAAAAGCAGCATGTTTTTGCCCCTCTTTCTTTTTCAGAAGTTCCACTGCCTCATGACAGCTCACTGCCTCCGGCACTTTCTCCATATAGCGGATTTCATAGAGTGCCATGCGAAGAACCGTGCGAACCGGTGCTGTCATTTTTGAGACCTGAATCTTTGCAAATTGATTCAGAATTGCATCTATTTCAACACAACGCTCAATCGTTCCGTAAGAAAGACGTTTCAAAAATCGCTTGTCTCTCGTCAAAAAATCATTCTGTGCCACAATCCGGTGGAAAACAGAGTCGCTGTGTTCTCCCTTTTCCATCGTTTGATAAACAATTTCATATGCCTGTAATCTCATCAGTCACGATTGTTCCTTCCAAATAATAAAATCAGTCTTAACAACTGTAAAATTGCAGCAGCCGCAGAAGCCACATAGGTCAGTGCCGCCGCACGCAAAACCTTTTTTGCGCCACCGGTTTCCATTGTTCCAAGAATTCCTGTGTCCTGTAAAATCGCAAGTGCCCGTCTCGATGCATTAAACTCAACCGGAAGGGTCACAACCTGAAACAATACCGCTGCACTAAAAAATACAATTCCTGCCGTAATTAACACCGGCATGCTAAACAAAATGCCGGCAAGAATGAAAAACCACGAAACGCCGGATCCAAAATTTGCAACCGGAACTAATATGGTACGAATGGATAATGGAACATATGAATTCGCATGCTGTATCACATGACCACACTCATGTGCAGCCACCGCAATTGCCGCTACCGAATTGCTTCCATACACAGAATCCGAAAGTCCAATCTGCTTCGTTCTCGGGTTATAATGGTCGGTCAGATTTCCGCTAATATGGCATACTGTCACATCATTAATTCCCGCATAGGATAAAATACGCTGTGCCACCTGTGCCCCCGTAAGACCGGATGCACTTCTTACCACACTGTACCTTGCAAAATTCCTCCGAACCATCGAAGAAGCAAGCAGTGATAAAACAACACCAATTAAAATCAATACATATGTTGGGTCCCAGAACATATAAAAGGGACTTCCATATCCGTAACCTAGCATAAACAATCACCCTTTTCTATTTTTACACCGCGTAAGAAACTTCCGGCATCCATTCGTTTCTTTCCTTCTAACTGCACTTCTAAAAGTTCCAGACAGCCGTCACCGGTCTGAACGATAAAACTATTTTTTAATACATCAACAACCATGCCCGGCTTATGGCCCGTATTCCATGGGAGCACATTCGCACGCCAGAGTTTTAATGTTTTCCCCCGGAATGTGGTATACGCGCTTGGCCATGAATTCATTCCACGAATATATCGTTCCACTTTCGCAGCATCCCAATTCATGTCAATTTTACCCATATCTTTTTTGAGCATTTTCGCATAGCAGCTTAAACTGTCATCCTGCTTTTGCGGTACAATCTCACCTTTTTCCACTTTCTCCAAAGTTTCTAATAAAAGATATTTCCCCATTCTCGAAAGTCTGTCATGAATCGTTTCCGCTGTATCCTCTTTTTCAATTACCGTTTCTGCTTTTAACAGCATATCGCCGGTATCAAGTCCTTCTGCCATCTGCATCGTCGTTACACCGGTTTTTTCATCTCCTTCAAGGATTGCCCACTGCATCGGTGCCGCACCGCGCCAGCGCGGAAGTAACGACGCATGAACATTAATACATCCGTACTTTGGATAATCTAAAATCTCTTTGGATAAAATCTGTCCAAATGCAACAACTACAATAACATCACATAGAATCTTCCGAAGTTGTTCCACAAATTCCACATCTTTTACACGCACAGGTGTATAAACCGGAATATTATTTTCCACTGCCACTTCTTTCACCGGAGTAAAAACCAGTTTCCCGCTGCGTCCTCTCGCCTTATCCGGCTGCGTCACGACCGCTGTGACTGTATGCTCCTTTGAGGCAAGCAGACCTTTTAATACAGGAACGGAAAAATCCGGTGTACCCATAAAAATTACATTCATGTGCTGCCTCCTATTCTCCAAATTCTTTTTCAAATTCCTCGATGGTATACAGTCTTCCCTCCACTTTATTTACATACAAACCGCCATCCAAATGCTCGATTTCATGTACCAAAGCACGGGCAAGCAGTTCTTCTCCCTCAATCTCAAAAGGCTCCATCTCTTCATTATATGCCTTTACGACAACATGATTCGGTCTTGTTACAATGCCAACTTTATCCGGCACACTTAAACACCCTTCACTGCCTCTCTGCTCACCATCGGTCGAAATAATTTCCGGATTAATCAAAACAATCGGATTACTTCTGTCTTCCGTAATATCAATTACGGCAATCCGCTTCAAAATACCGACCTGAGGCGCCGCTAAGCCAACACCATCTGCGTCATACATCGTATCAAACATATCCGCAATTAACTCTTTATTTTTTTCTGTCATCTCTTTTACTACTTTACATTTTTTGGTGAGAATATCATCACCAATCATACGAATGTTACGAATTGCCATTTTTCCTACCTGCCTTTTCTTTTCTTAAATTTAGTAACCATTTACCGGGTCTCTGTCATACTGCACACTACATGTTTTTTGATTTGCGACACGGCGGTTTGCTTCTTCTGCAATTTCTCTGACACAAGCCATTGCTTCTTCATCCATGCTCTTTACATACAGAACATACCGGTACCTGTCTTTGGCACGGCTTAACCCGGCTTTTGACGGACCAATGAGCGTGACTGCATCACCGCACACAGAATGTATATTTTCTGCCAGTTTTTCACTCAATGTTTTTGCTTCGCTCTCTTCTTCCGATAGAATGAGAATCGCCGCCATCCGCGAATACGGCGGATACTTCATAAGCCGCCTGAACACCAGTTCATTTTCGTAAAAATATTCGGCATCCTGCCCGGCAACTGCCTGAATTGAGTATTCCTCCGGATTATAAGTCTGAATCACAACTTCCCCGGCCTTTTCCGCTCTTCCGGCACGGCCGCTTGCCTGCATCAACAACTCAAATGTGCGCTCACTGCTTCGGTAATCGCCCGCATATAGACTCATGTCAGCCGCTAATGCAGCCACGAGCGTAACATTTGGGAAATCATGCCCCTTTACAATCATCTGGGTGCCAATTAAAATATCTGCCTCACCATTACGAAATGGTGTCAGAACACTTTCATGTCCGTGTTTCCCCGTTGTTGTATCTCCATCCATCCGAAGAACTCTTGCCGTGGGAAAACGCTTATTCAGCATCTCCTCAACCTTCTGCGTGCCAAGTCCAAATGCCGCAATATACGGCGAACCGCACGATGGGCATGTCTTTGGCATAGCGATTGCATGTCCACAGTAATGACAGACTAATGTATCCACATCACCGACATAATTTTTGTGTGCCGTCATAGAAACTTCACAATGACTACATTTTAACACAAAACCACAACTGCGACAAGAAACAAAGCCTGCATATCCGCGCCGGTTTAAAAATAGTATGGTCTGCTCCCCTCGTTTTAACCGTTCCTCAATTTTCTCCTGCAATACACGGCTGAAAATTGAGCGGTTTCCTTCTTCTAATTCTTTCCTTAAATCCGCCACATAAACCTTTGGCATACTGACATTGTTTACGCGGTGCGGTAACGTAAGAAGCGTATACTCCCCCATTTTTGCCTTCTCATAGCTCTCTACTGACGGTGTCGCAGAACCTAATACAACACTTGCTCCGCTCTGCCTTGCTCTCTCGATTGCCACGTCTCTTGCATGATATTTGGGCGGCTTTTCACTTTTATAACTCATCTCATGTTCTTCATCAATGAGAATAAGTCCCAGATTTGAAAATGGAATAAACAAAGCGGAGCGCGGTCCGACAACGATATCCACTTCGCCTCGTTTCGCCCGCTCATACTGGTCGTATTTTTCCCCTTCTGACATTCTGGAATTTAATACCGTCACCCGGTCACCAAACCGCTTTTGAAAACGAACTACCGTCTGGTAAGTAAGCGCAATTTCAGGAATTAACATAATAACCTGTTTGTTCTCCTGTAAAACCGCCTGTATCATTTCCATATAGACTTCCGTTTTTCCACTGCCGGTGACACCATATAAGAGATACGTCGTCCGTTTGCCCTGCCGGTAGTCTCCGGTAAATGCATCCACTGCCGCCTGCTGTTCTTCATTTAGAATTTTCTTTTCGGGAGATGCCTCTCCATCAAAAACCGGATTCCTATATTTCTTTTGGTTTGTAACGGTAATCCATCCCGCTTTCACCATGCCGTCAATCACGGGTTTCGTAATCTTATATTTTTTTGCCGCCAGCTTGCTTGTCATCTGTCCACCTTCTGCAAACATTCCCTGTAATAAGCGTGCTTTTGCTTTATAATGCTTTAACAGACAGCGGTTTAATTCTTTCTTCATTTCATCTTCGGGCAAAGCAAAATTAAGCCAGTGTTCTTCCACTGACTTAATCTGCCTCCGAATCGGAAGCACCGTTTTTAATGCTTCATTCATTGTTGTTCCATATCTTTGCCGAATCCATGCGGCTAACTGAATCAACTTAGATTCTACCGGAAGTTCCTTTTTCTCAATTTCAGAAATTTCTTTCATCCGTTCAACCGGCCATGCCGCCTGATCCGTTATATTCATTACATACCCACGAATCAAACGATTTCCCCTTCCAAAGGGAATTTTGACACAGCACCCGGCAAACACTTCTTCTTCCCATTGTTTCGGAATTATATACTGAAATGTCCGGTCGAGTGCTTCCACCGACAAATCTACGATAATATCTGCAAACAACCTGTCACTCCTTTATCAGTCGTTTTACAACTTCATCCATCTTCATTCCACGAGAACCTTTTACCAGTACCCAGTCCTCTTTTTGAAGTTTTGCTTCCAATTCTTTCATCACTTCATCTTTTGACTCTGTAACAAAAACCGGAATATCACTATGTGCCTTTACATAATCACTGATGTGCGCCGCTTCTTTTCCAACCGTAAAGAGATAGTCAAGCCTGCGTCCCCTTTTTTGTTCTTCTACAATAAACTGTCCGATTCCCTCGTGAAGTTTTCCGGAATCTTTTCCCAGTTCCAGCACATCCGCAAGAACGGCAATTCGTCTGCCGTCTCCCGGATAATCAAACAGCGCATGAAGATTACTCGTAATCGAATCCGGACTTGCATTGTAAGTATCATCAACCACGTGAATTCCATTTACATCATGCACAACGCCACGCATCGCAATCGGCTTATAATTTTTCAAAGCCTGAATGGCATCCTTTACCGGCACACCATACTTGCGTCCAAGCGCCATCGCAATCACAGCATTATTTACATTATGGGTTCCCATCACAGACAGCGAAACTTTTGCTTTTCCTTCACTGTCATGATACATAAAACTCTGTCCGTCCTCATTTGCGCTCATTTCATCTGCAAAATACTCGCAGCCGGACTCCGTTCCATAGTAGGAAACTTTATAGTTTCCTTTGCAGCGTTCAAACGGAACCTGTGTCTCCACTAATTGTCTCACATCTCCGTTACCGCTGGCAAACAGCGTGCCGCCATCCGGAAGATAGGTGACAATCTTTCCTTTTTCTTTGCAGATGTTTTCTCTTGAGCCTAAATTTCCAATATGAGAAACACCAATGTTTGTCAAAACCGCACATTCCGGTTTTACCATCTCAACCAACCGGTCCATTTCACCCGGCATGCTGATTCCCATTTCAATCACGGCAAGTTCTGTATCTTCATCCAATTCAAACATCATAAGTGCCACACCAATCTGGCTGTTTAAATTCTTGTAAGTTTTAACCGTGCGGTACTTCGTTTCCAGTACGGCAGCAATCATTTCCTTGGTCGTCGTCTTTCCAACGCTTCCTGTAATGCCAATAATTCTTACCGGAAGTTTGCTGCGGTACCAGGCGGCAAATTTCTGCATTGCCAAAAGTGTATCGGAAACGTAAATTCCGGCACCCTTCGTTTCCTTTTCTCTGTCATCCGAAAAGAACACACAAGAAGCTCCTGCCTCCAGCACATCCGGAATAAATCGGTGTGCATCCACACGCTCCCCTATGATTGGTACAAATAAGGTCCCAGTCTTTACTTCTCTTGAATCGGTCGAAACATTTGTCACGGCAGCATTTTCATCGCCCCAAACAAGTTTACCACCGACTGCTTTCACAATATCCTTTACCTGAACCTGTCTCATCTTGTCACTCCTATCAGTTTGCCGCAATGACATCTGCCATCTCGTAACGGCCTGCCGTCTTTCCTTTTAAGAATTTTGCCGCTGCTACAGCCCCTTTTCCAAATACAGCCTTGCTGTAGGCAGTATGAGAAAATGTAATCACTTCATCTTTACCGGCAAAAATCACATCGTGATCGCCGACAATCGTACCACCGCGCACTGCAGAAATGCCAAGTTCTTTTTTGTCACGTTTCTGTCTTCTCTGAGAGCGGTCATAAACATACTCGTATGGATTTCCCATTGCCTCGTTAATAGAGTCCGCTAATGCAAGTGCCGTACCCGATGGAGCATCCAGTTTCTGGTTGTGATGTTTTTCTACGATTTCCACATCAAATCCTTCTGTGGCAAAAACTTTTGCCGCATCCTGCACCAGTTTCAAAAGTGTGTTAATACCAAGTGACATATTCGCAGACTTCAAAACAGCTGTTTGTGTTGCTGCTTCTTCAATTTTAGCAAGCTGCTCATCATCATATCCGGTTGTGCAAAGTACCACCGGCACTTTTTTCTCTTTGCTGAATGTAAGAATATCATCCAAAATTTTCGGCGTCGAAAAATCAATCAAAGCATCTGCTTCCACATCACAGTCTGCTAATTTCTGAAAAACAGGATAAGAGTTTTCTTTGGTATCCACCATATCGATTCCTGCTACAATTTCTGCCTCTGCATCTTCATTTACAATTCCGGTAATCATGCGGCCCATCGCACCATTGCATCCACACATAATAATTCGAGTCATCGTCTTCCTCCTATTTCTTTTTCAATCGTAACTAATTATTTGACAACGCCGGCTTTTCTCATTTCATCTTCCAGTCTCTTTGCGTTTACATCTTCCATTTCTGTAAGCGGCAGACGTAAACTGCCTACTTCCATTCCCATCAGATTCAATGCCTTCTTTACAGGAATTGGATTTACTTCGCAGAACAAAGCCTTTACCAAATCAAAATATTTCAACTGCATCTCACAGCTCTTTGCCACATCGCCCTCAAGATAGCTTGCTACCATGTCATGAGTCTCTTTCGGCAGAATGTTTGACAATACGGAAATTACACCTTTACCGCCAAGGGAAAGAACCGGTACAATCTGGTCATCATTTCCGGAATATACATCAACAGTTCCCTTTGCTAAACTCATCAATTCTGCAACTTCTGAAATATCACCTGTCGCATCCTTTACGCCGACAATATTTGGCACTTCATGGCACAAATCCACAATCGTCTGTGGTGCTAATCTGGTACCGGTACGGCTTGGTACATTATATAAAATAATTGGAACATTAACTTCTTTTGCAATAGCTTTGTAATGTGCTTTCAAACCATTCTGTGTTGCTTTGTTATAATATGGGGTAACTAACAAAAGTCCGTCCACTCCACTTTTCTCTGCTTCTTTGGAAAGCTCAATTGCCGACTGTGTGCAGTTTGAACCGGTTCCTGCGATAACCGGAATCCGTTTATTAATTACTTCACAGGCAAAACGAATACACTCCAAATGTTCTTCATCTGACAGTGTAGATGCCTCACCGGTTGTTCCGCAAATAATGACAGCATCTGTTTTATTTGCTACATGAAAATCTAACAACTCTCTCAATTTTTCATAATTCACACTTCCGTCTTCATTCATCGGTGTAATCAATGCAACACCTGCTCCAGTAAAAATAGCCATTTTTTTCATCCTTTCTGAATTACGTTTTGTGCTTATGAATGGATTGCAAAAAAGGAGCTGACACTCGTGCCAACTCCTCATTGTTCTTGATAACGAGTAGCACTCCATCATAGCGATGACAGTCATATGATTATTCACCATATGCCCAGAAGAATCATGTGCAGGCAATCCTCTCCTTCGGCAGACGTTCCTTTCACAAATCATCGTCCATCCTGTCATGTCCGATTTGCTACTGATAAAGTCCGCGCCTCTACCTTTCTATATAAAAGAATATCACTCTTCCCTTTAAGGGTCAAGCATTAGTTCACTCTTTTTTATCTTTTTCGTCAATCACACAGGCTGCGGTAATCTCATTACTCTCTTCCACACACTCCAATTTGCTGACAGATATTTCATAAGCAACGCGTGTTTCATATTCCTCATCACCAACCTGCTTCTGGTATTCACGGCTCTGAATCCGTCCCCACAACTGAACGTGCTCTCCTACACCAAAGCCATCGGCGTAACGGGCATTTCTTCCCCAGCAGATGCACGGAATATAATCGGATTTGCCATACGGGCGATTGACAGCCATCAAAAGGTCCGCAATTTCTCTTCCAAGCGGTGTCTTTCGATAAACCGGCGGTTTACACAAATAGCCATCCAAAAAGATATAATTCGGTTTCTCTACTTCCATTTCTTCTTCGTCCATATGTAAATCTCTTACAAACACGGATAAAACAAGCCGGTTATGATTTTCTTCATGACGGTTATAAGAGCGAAACTGTCCGCTCGCCTCCATATACATACCACGGTAATCTTTACTTACGTCAATGAGCCGTTCGGATACCATAAGCGGAATCTTGTCATACACCTGGCTCAATCGTTTTACCGAAAGATACACCATATAGAATCCTTCACCATACACTTCATGGCTAAAGGTAAACTCACTTACCACTTCACCATAAATATTCACCTGATTGTTTCCCAAAATCTTATCTGCCATTTCTCATGACCCCCTTTGTTTTTTGTCTGCTTGAATCAAGCATTTTTCTATACATAATTATATATATGCTGTATAATTCATTTTTAGAACTTATATTTAATATTTTTTATTTTATTTTAACCGTTTTGTTATCATATCATAAATTCCAATATTTTGCAATAAAAATCATAAAATGGTTTTTAGACAATAGGCGCTGTTGCTTTTTTAGGTTTTTAGCAGGAGTTCAAGAAAAGTTTGTATCTCGTGGGCGCTCTCGCTAGACAAACGCGTAAGGGTATCAGCTTGCAAAACACGCAAGCTTGATACCCACGTGTTTGTACCCACAAAATTCAAATCTTTTCTTGAATCCTTGCTAAAAGTCTAAAAGAGCAGCGTCTATTTCTAAACACAGTTTTGGGTTGTGGTAAATAGTTTTTTGGGCGATCTTTTACGATTCCAGTAATTTGCCAGAAAGGCTTTGTGATTCGTGGGTTTTGAGTACGCCGGTATGAGGTGCTTGTATATGCGGCAGCATAAGCACCCATACCGCTGCGTACTCAACGAACGAAAATGCCCACGAAAAGCAAAGCCTTTCTGTCAAATTACGGAACCCCAAAAAGAGAAACCAAAAAAAGAAACCCAATTCACAAAATGAACCGAGTTTCTTCTTAATCATCTGTTTATGTCATAAAATTAGTTGTTAATCAACTTATCTTCGCCATTCCAGCTATACAATTTACGGATTTCTTCACCAACTACTTCTGATGGATGCTCAGCAGCCAATTTTCTCATAGCTTTGAAGTGAACCTGTCCGCCAGCTTCTGACATGTCAAGCAGGAAGTCTTTTGCGAAAGTACCATCCTGAATGTCAGAAAGAATCTTCTTCATAGCTTTCTTTGTATCCTCTGTAATGATTTTTGGTCCTGTTACATAATCACCATACTCTGCTGTGTTAGAAATGGAATATCTCATGCCTGCGAAACCACTCTGGTAAATCAAATCAACGATAAGTTTCATCTCATGGATACACTCAAAGTATGCATTTCTTGGGTCATAACCAGCTTCTACCAAAGTCTCGAAACCAGCCTGCATCAATGCACAAACACCACCACAAAGAACAGCCTGCTCACCAAAGAGGTCAGTCTCTGTCTCTGTACGGAAAGTTGTCTCCAAAACGCCGGCTCTTGCACCACCAATTGCAAGGGAGTAAGCAAGTGCAAGCTCCAGAGCTTTTCCTGTTGCATCCTGATGTACTGCTACCAAACAAGGAACACCTTTTCCTGCCTGATACTCGCTGCGTACAGTATGTCCCGGTCCTTTTGGTGCAATCATTGTTACATCAACATCTGCCGGTGGAACAATCTGATTAAAGTGAATATTGAAACCATGAGCAAACATAAGCATATTGCCTGCTTCCAAGTTTGGCTCGATGGACTCTTTGTACATTTTTGCCTGCAACTCATCATTGATAAGAATCATGATGATGTCAGCTTTCTTAGCAGCTTCGGCTGCCGTATATACTTCAAATCCCTGCTCTTCTGCTCTCTTCCATGATTTTGATCCTTCATAAAGACCAATAATTACGTGGCATCCGGACTCCTTTGCGTTCAATGCATGTGCGTGTCCCTGACTACCATAACCGATTACGGCAATTGTTTTACCGTCCAGTGCTGCCAAGTTACAGTCATCCTGGTAATAAATCTTTGCTTCTGACATATTTACAGCCTCCTAAATTAATTGTATTTAAAGCCTATCCGGGATAAAATCCCGTGGATGGTTTTCTAAGTAGTAAATTACTTACTCTCTTTGGCTCTGTCGTAAAAACCACGAGCCAGACCGGAAATACCGGTACGTACCAGTTCTTTTATCTCATAGCCCTCAATCAGCTTGATAAAAGCATCCAGTTTTGCCTGATTACCCGTCAGCTCAATCATCATTGAATTATCTGCAACATCTACAATTTTCGCACGGAAAATATCAACAATCGCATTAATGGCCGGTCTTGCGTCTCGATCCGCTTCAACCTTAACCAAAATCAACTCACGGCATACCGACGCTTCACCGGTAAGCTGCTTGACGGATTTCACATCTTCTAACTTATTAACCTGTTTTTCAATCTGCTCCAGCACAATATCATCTCCGGTAACGGATACCGTCATACGGGAAAATGCCGGATTCTCTGTCTCACCAACAGTCAAACTGTCAATATTATAACCACGGCGGCTGAATAAGCCGGCAACACGGCTCAGCACACCGGAGGTGTTATTTACTAATATAGATAAAACTACTTTACTCATGGGATATGCCCCCTCTTTATCGAATATCCTAGCGTATTAATCTGAAATAACGCTCATTTTATTGTAGCAATATAGGTCTTTATTGTCAACTCTTAAAGAGAAACTTTTTAAGTGCGGATTTGTTGCTTGGCAAATCCGGTACAAGACATGACTGCCCGCGAATTGTCTGGCTTGTATAACCGCCTTCAATCGGCAGACTGAACTGATAGATTTTTGTCGTACCCATCCGTACAACCGCAAGCAGATACGAGTAAATATCCTGTTCATCCACGTCTGTTTTTATATTTGGCATAATCACTTCTGCCAGTTCAATCATCTCTTCCGGAGACAACTGTTTTACCTTCTTAAGAATCGCCTGCATCGTCAGACGCTGACGCTCCGTTCTTCCGTAATCGTCTCCTTTTCCGCTTGCCGTATAAACGCCCGGATAATGACCGTCCGGCTGTCTTTTACCATGGCGGATTCGGCAGTACCCAAGTGCCTGCTGCCCGTTAAAGATTTGTTTTCCCTTTTTGACACTGCGGTACTTTCTTCGTTTAATATAATTGGTCTGGCGAAGATTCAGTGCCTCTGAATCAGTCAGATTTACCTCGATACCGCCAAGTTCGTCAATAACATTGACAAAAGCATCAAAATTCACTTCCACATAACCATCTAATTTGATACCAAAATTTTTCGCCAGTGTTTTATAAAGCAATTTGATACCACCAAAGGAGTATGCAGCATTTAATTTATAACCGCCATATCCCGGTATATCCACATACATATCACGCATCAAAGAAGTCAGTTTCAACTTGTTATGTTTAATATCCAAAGTTGCAATCATCATTGAATCCGAACGTCTCTCAACATCCTTATCCTGTTCATCCAGATTCTTGTCTGCACCAACCAATAAAATATTCACAATTTCTGTATCACTGTCTAATGCATATTTGCTTAAATCCATTCCGGACACTTTATTCGATTTGTCATAATTCATCAAACCTAACATTTTATCTCCGGTATGCTTAACGTAAGCCAAACCACTGCCTGCGGTCATCGACAGCAAAATACCAATCACAAGAAATATTCTTGCCACAATCTTCCCTTTTCCCGCTTTTGTTTTACCCATATCAGGCCTCTCTTTCTATTCTCTCGTATTTACAATAAGAAAAACAATCCTGCATTTCGAATCAGACCGCTTTTCAAAAAACCATACCGCAATGCCAGATAGCGTCGTCCAAAAAAGGAAGCATCCGCCATTGCCGCAAACTTCGTTGCCGTTTCTCTCTGTTCTTTGGTCATCTGCGAATCAAAGACCCGCAAAAAAGCTTTTCCCTGCCGATACGTGTCAAAAAGTACCTGCCGCTGCTCTTTCATTTTGGAAATTCTTTTTTTCAAGTAACCGGAATACGATGTTCCTCCGATTTGATTTCCTTCATGCTGGCGGTACATAAGCGTCGCCTCCGGCAAATATCCAATGGCACCAAAGTGACTGCATATCAAAGCAAGCCACCAGTCATGCACCCGTATTTCTTCCGGCAGTTCTTTCAGATACGGAAGAATTGCCCGATTCATCATAATGGTGCAGCCAATACACTTATTTTCCATAAAAAGATGTGCGGTGTCAACCTTTTTTACATTTAGATGGCTCATTTCGTGAAAGCGTCCCAGTTTTTTTCCGGTACTGCTGTCAAAATTCATGGCATCGGTAAAAACAAGAACAGGCTTTTCCGGATTTTCTGTCTCCATCTGCTTCATTTTTTCCAAGGTAAGTTCCACCTTGTCCCGATTCCAAATATCATCCTGGTCACACAGCATAATATAAGGGCTGTCACAGCGCACAATGCCAGACATAAAATTTCTTATATACCCCTGATTTGTCTTGTTTTCAAAGAGACGGACACGACTGTCCTTTTTTTCATATTCCTTTACAATCGAAACCGTGTCATCCGTGGAGCCGTCATCACATACATCCACCAAAACATCCGGATAACTCTGTGAAAGTAAGGAATCCAACTGCTCTTTTATATATTTTTCCCCATTATATGACGCCATCACAATCTCAACTTGTTCTTTCACTCCTTATCCCTCCAATACGATGGATTCATCGAAAATTTCTTTACCAGCCAGAGCGGAAGTTTATCATACTTTTTGCCAAACCGGTATCCCAAAAACTTAAAGCCGCTTTGGAAAATCAAATCCGGCACAAGATACCATTTCCCATGACGGAACAAATATTTCATCGTATTTTTCACTAACCGCATTCCCTCGGATTCCGATTTCACTGCATCAAAAATTTCATGATACTGGCGCTGGGAAACTGCCAAATCAAAATTTCTCGTAAACTGCTGCCTGTAAGTGTATTTATGAGCGTGGATAACCATTGCCTCTGCCACATAAGCAATTTTATAGCCCGCCTGTATCACTTTCGATGCCATAATCATATCTTCATTGAAAATGGTATGAAGCACAAAGCCGCCCATTTTTTCATACACGTCTTTACGGTACATTGCGCAGACATTTGAGCAGAAATACGTTTTAATCCCCATTGTTTCCAAATCCTTTTTGGATTTCACAAGACTTTTTGCCGGATAATTAAACTCTCTGGTATAATGTTCAATCACACCAACTGTGTCATCCGGTAACTGTCTTCCATAAGCTGTTGCTGCTTCTTCCTCTTCCATTGCCTGTACCA
>ERZ808240.2616-NODE-2616-length-19126-cov-5.600336_pt1 | contig 19126 bp, 8 predicted proteins | sample MGYA00521084_ERZ808240 | MGnify/ENA primary metagenome ERZ808240 (study PRJEB31516, sample SAMN03275571) | gut metagenome | biome: mammalia-associated habitat; material: feces | host: Papio cynocephalus | place: Kenya | collected 2012-08-06 ...
CACTGCTTCCACCTTGCGTCCGGCCAGTTCAGCGGGGGTATTTTCGCGCAGACTTGCCATGATAGCTGCCATTTTGTCGGCGCCTTCCGCACCCGGGTACGCCACCGACACGGTGCGGTTGAGCCACCAGCCGTGCTTGGCGTACAGGTCGCGCATGGCCTGCGCCAGGTTCTTGCCGCGAAGCTTGTAGTCCTGCGCCATCTGGCAAATCAGCAAGCTGGCGTTCACGGCGTCCTTGTCGCGCACGTGGTCGCCCGACAGGTAGCCGTAGCTTTCCTCGAAACCGAACATGAAACGGTCGGCCTGGCCCGCATCGGCCAGCTCGGTGATGATGTCGCCGATGTACTTGAAGCCCGTCAAGCAGCGACGCAGCTCAAAGCCGTATTCCGCAGCCAGCGCATCCACCATAGCCGACGACACGATGGTGGTCACAGCCACCTTCTGCGACAGGTCCTCGCCGCGCTCGGCGCGCATGCGGCACACGTAATCCAGCAGCAGCACGCCCATCTCGTTGCCGGTCAGAAGCGTGTAATCGTCGCCATCTTTGCAGGCCACGCCCACGCGGTCGGCGTCGGGGTCGGTGGCCAGCAGCAGGTCGGGGTGCACCTGTTCGCACAGGTCGATGCCCTTTTGCATGGCCTCGCGGATTTCAGGATTGGGGTACGGACACGTGGGGAAGTTGCCGTCGGGCTGTTCCTGTTCGGGCACCACGGTGATATCCGTCACGCCGGCGCGCTTCAGCACCGTGGTCACGGGGATGAGGCCCGTGCCATTGAGCGGCGTGTACACCAGCTTCAGCGGCGCCGCGGCAATTTGCTCGGGCGTTAGGTTGTTCACCGACTGCGCCAGCACCGCGCTGTAGTAGCGCTCCAGCACCGCGTCGTCGATCCACTTGATTTTGCCCTCCGCCACGGCCTTGTCAAAGTCCATGGACTTCACGCCGGTGAACGCATCGGTGTTCTCGATGGCCGCAGAAATGGCCGCCGCCGCCTCGCTGGTGATTTGGCAGCCGTCGGGGCCGTAGGCCTTGTAGCCGTTGTACGGCGCGGGGTTATGGCTAGCCGTCATGCAGATACCGCCGGAACACCCCAGGTCACGCACGGCCCACGAAAGCGTGGGCACCGGTGAGATGCGCGGGTACACGTACGCGGTGACGCCGTTCGCCGCCAGGATAGCGGCCGTGGTGCGCACGAACAGCTCGCCTTTGTTGCGGCTGTCGCGGGCAATGGCCACCGACGGGTTTTCGAAATTCGCGTTCAAGTAGTCGGCGAAGCCTTGCGTGGCGCGGCCGACGGTATACACGTTCATGCGGTTCGTGCCGGCGCCGATGATGCCGCGCAGGCCCGCCGTGCCAAACGACAGGTCCTGGAAAAACGCGTCCACCATAGGCTCGGTGATGCCCGCATCAGCCTTGGCCTGCATGTCGGCCAGCTCGGCTGACAGCTCGGCGTCGTCTACGTTCGCAATCCAACGCCCCAGCTCAGCGCGCATGTTTCGTTCGCTCATAAGTTGCTTCCTTCACTTGAGGTGCACCGCCGCGCAAAGCCCGCCAAGCAAGCCCCACGCCTCGCGACCCGCCGACCACGCGTGCGCGGCGCATGCGCCGCGCCGCCAGCTCCGCGCGCAGGCGAAACCTAGCACGCACCGTTGGCCCGCGCTTGCATGCGGAGTGCGCGTTGTCGGCCCTGCGCACTTGCGGATGCCGTAACGGTACTCCACGGCCCGCGTTTCGCGACGCACCTATAAGGTATACATCGCCGACTATTGTAAACGATACGCAACCCACCGCCCCAAACCCAACGCAAACGCCAAGTACAACCTGCGCCCGGACAACCCGCGCCCAGCGCCAAACCCCAACAAGCCGCAAATCGCCCCACAGCAGCCCCAGGCCCTATGACAACGATGCCGCTCGTCAGAAAATCCAACAATTCAACGGCCAAGCAATCCCATCAGCACACCCCGTCTCGCGACCCGCTGCGCACGTCAGGCCCGCCTTGCCCACCAGCCCGTCAGACACGCCTTGCTCGTCAGCCCACCTTTGCGCGCCCAGCCCGAAGCTTCAAAGCACAATTCGGCCAAATTCGAACCTCTAGCCGCACGTCATGTCGCGAACTCGCTCGTGTTTGCGTTTTGCTGCAAACACTCAAAGTATTGGCAAATTGCATAAGCCCGTGAACTGGGACAACGCAACCACGCAGTGCCTCGCTACTCAGCAACCTGGAATTAAAACGCAAACACGAGCGAGTTCGCGACATCGAGGCGGCACGGCGCGCCAGAAAAAACAGAGTCGACGTACTTTTGCACGGCCAATTCCCCTTGCCATTGAAAATGTGCAAGGTTCCGCATGCAGCCACGCAAGATTTCATACATCAATGCGCAGGATTTCGTGCACCATTCCGCAAGGTTTAGTTCTAATTTTTTCGAACAAAAAACGCTATTTGACCTGGTGAAATATTTCATATTTTCCTGTATTCTACGGCAATGGAAATTACTATTTGCGACATAACGGCTTTCGATTATTGGCGCATGCCGCCCCTAGTGCGACACTTACTTGCTGACGACGAAACCAGCCCGAAGCTTCAGCCAGTTATACGCGAGGACGAGATGCTCGCACTACGCGAGGCCGTAGCGCAAACTCCCCTTGCCCGAACGATACTTGCACCCAACCCGGCTACGCGCAATGCCGGGCGCGCCATCAAGGACCTTAAGCCAGCGGCGATTATGCTTGCTGCCTGCCATCAAGGCGCCATCGACATCGCAGTTGACGAGCATCGCCGTTGCCATGCCTCAAGCACCGTCCGCCACCGATTCTCACAGCACGAAACACCGATTGGCGCAACAACAGCCATCGAGGAATATATCAACGTAGCCAACCCAGCGCTCGCGCTTTTGCAGCTTGCCGGTAGAGCAAGCCTTGCCAGAACAACCATGCTCGTCTCTGAAATATGCGGAGCGTTTACCGTATATCGTGCACCTCAGCCAATACGAGCTGCCCTGCAGAAAATCGCAAATTCCGGCACGTTTCCCCAGGTTGATGGCTGGCGGCCGTACATCAAGAGCGATGGGGTGATCACCGATTTGTGGTCACGGCCGCCGTTGGCAACGCCGAGCAACCTTGCTGCCTTTGCGCAAGAATGCAGCACGCGTAAAGGCTGCCAGAATCTTCGGCTTGCAGCGCAGCTTGCCACACCTGGGGCCGCCTCGCCCCTTGAAGTACAGGCAGGAATGTTGCTGGGGCTTTCCCGCCGGCGCGGCGGCGAAGGGCATGCGGGCTTTTCCTTCAACAAGCGCATCGACCTTTCCCCAGGGGCGCAGGCCATTGCCCAGCGAGGCCATTGCTATTGCGACTTATACTGGGAAAATGGCCTTGACGTTGAATGCCAGAGCGCCGCGGTGCACGATGAAGCTGCGAGTTTTCTGTCGGACTCCGACAGGACGTGCGCCTTAAAGTCCATGGGCATTGATGTCATCCCCGTCACCTACGGGCAGCTGGCAGACGAACGGCGTTTTGCGGAGCTATCGAAGACAATCGCGAAAGCACGCGGTAAACGCTTCCGGCCGAAAACAACCCAACAAGTAAAAACCGCGCGCACCTTACGCAAAGAATTGTTCACGGACTGGGGAACCATCCACCACATCTGAAGACAGCAAAGCACTCGAGCTCTATCTGGTGCGACGCGTATAGAAGCGCCCCCCGCGAGGTTCAGGTGGCCAGCATGCCACTCTAACATGCCTGATGCAGCGCGCACAGGGGCGTGCTGCGCGAAGCCCTGGTAGCCAATGCGCTAACAAGACTCGGCCGATACGGCAAGCACGGGAGCCTGAGCTGGACTACGTATGCCACATGCGCGGTAGACGCGACGAGCGCGGCTAGCCGCAAAACGCCCAAAACCTACTTAAAGCGTTGCGCAAGGAGCGCATGATGAGTGGCTATGCCAACCTTGTGTCACAAACTCGCTTGTGTTTGCGTTTTAATTCCACTTGCCTGAGTAGCAAGCAAAGAGAGCTTTGCGTTTCCCCAGGTCAACAGCTTATAGAATATGCTGCTACTACGCCCTATCCCAGCAAAACACAAACACGAGCGAGTTTGTGACATTTGCGCCTCACCGACGGACCCTGCAGCGCGATTTGGGCGGCTGAGCTGGACGACCAAACTAGGCTGCTGGGTTCGGTGCTCGAAATAGGTTGCCCGTTGGGCAGCTGGGGGTTGCCGCGCCGGGCCGCCGGGGATGCTGCGCTGGGCCCGACGGCCGAGGTGGGCGGTCGGGGATGCCGCGCCGCCCTCGATGCCCGGGCTGGGCCGCCGGGGATGCTGCGCTGGGCCCGACGGCCGAGGTGGGCGGTCGGGGCCGCGACGCGCCTGCTGGCGGGCCGATTTCCGATGGCGGGAGGCATTGCGGCGAATAGATGGGCATTTTGCTTTGATTATGTCCAGTGTTGTGGGACAATTATACAGATTGGGAAGGAACTACTATGGGACTGTTCGGCTCACATAGCAAGCGCAACGAAAACGGCAGCGCCCAGCTGTTTGAGGCCGCGTGCGCGCAAGTCAATCCCAACACCAGCTTCCTTCTTCGCGCCAGCGATTTGTACCCCCTGCACATCGAACCCAGCTTTCAGCACGTGTTCGGCGTGGAACCCGAGCGCCTGGTAGACGATGTGGAAACGCTGCTGCGCTTCGTGCCCGACGAGGATCGCGCGCGCATCAGGCGCATTGTGGGCGAATGGGACCGCCGAGCGCCGCTTACCATCGACGCCGACTACCGCATGCCCACCAACGCCGCGGCCGTCAAGCACCTGCGCGCAACGTTCACCTCCGTTGAAGGCAACACATATACCCTGGTCACCGTCACGGACGTCACCGAAGAGCACGCAACCATCGAGGCCATCCGCACGCAGGAATCACGCGCCGTGAAAAACGCGCAGGAGCGCACGGACTTCATGAGCCAGATGAGCCACGAGATTCGCACGCCGCTCAACGGCATCAAGGGCATGATTGCGCTCGCGCAAGAACACCACGAAAAGCAAGAGCTGCTGCTCGACGACCTGGCACGCGCCACAAAGCTGTCGGATTACCTGTTATCCCTGGTTAACGACGTGCTGGACATGAGCCGCCTGAACAGCGGCCACGTAGAGCTGGAGCAGCGCCCCTTCGACGTGCGCGTGGTGGCCGCCGGGCTGGTGGCCATGTTCGAGGCCCAGGCGCGCGACAAAGGCCTTACCTACCACGTGGAAACGCAAGACTGCCACAGCGTGTTCCTTATTGGCGACCGCATGCGCCTGAACCAAATCATCGTGAACTTCATCTCCAACGCGCTGAAGTTCACCGACGAAGGCGGCCAGGTCACCGTCACGTTCCGCGAAATGTACCGCCGCGAGAACGAAGTGAACTACATGATCCGCGTGCGCGACACGGGCAAGGGCATGGACCCGAAATTCGTCAGCCGCATTTTCAAGCCTTTCGAGCAGGAGGACCGCACCATCGCGCGACGCTACGGCGGCACGGGCTTGGGCATGGCCATCACCGGCGCGCTGGTGGAGCTTATGAACGGCGAGATTGTGGTGGACACCGAACCGGGGCGCGGCACAGACTTCACCGTGTACATCCCCTTTGGCCTGGCCACGCAAGAACAAGCCGATGAGCTGGCACAACAGGGCGAAACCCTGGAAACGTTCCACAGCAAGGAAGACATGGCCACGCAGTACAGCTTCGAGGGCAAGCACTTCCTTATGGCCGAGGACAACGACTTCAACGCCGAAATTGCCATCGAGCTGCTAGGCGCGCTGGGCGTTACCGTGGACCACGCTAACGACGGCCCGGTGGTGGTGGACATGTTCGCCAACTCGGCCGTGGGCGAATACGACGCCATCCTCATGGACATCCAAATGCCCACGTTCAACGGCTGGGAGGCCACGCGCCGCATCCGCGCGCTGGACAAGGCCGATGCCAAAACGGTGCCCATCATTGCACTGTCGGCCAACAACTATGTGGAAGACGCGCGCGCCTCGCGCGAGGCTGGCATGAACGGCCACACTGGCAAACCTATTGAAATGGACGAGCTGAAAGTCCAGCTTGCCGCCGCAACCGCGGAATCCGCCTACCTAGGAGGTAACTAAGTGATCGTCGAACAATCCAAGGCCATCGTTGCCGAAGTGAACAAAGCGCTTATCGGCAAGCAAGAGGTGGTCGAGCAGGCCCTTATGGCCATTTACGCCGGCGGTCACATCCTGCTGGAAGACGTGCCCGGCACGGGCAAAACCACGCTGGCTCTGGCGCTGTCGAAGTGCCTGGACCTTGACTACAAGCGCGTGCAGTTCACCCCCGACACTATGCCGTCGGACATCACGGGCTTTACCATGCTCAACCGTCAAACCGGCGAGTTCCAGTTCAACTGGGGCGCCGTGAACTGCAACCTGCTGCTAGGTGACGAGATCAACCGCACCAGCGCCAAAACGCAATCGGCCCTGCTTGAGGTTATGGAAGAGCTGGCCGTTACGGTGGACGGCGTAAGCCACCCCGTGCCCAAGCCGTTTATTTGCATTGCCACGGAAAACCCCGTAGGCTCAGCCGGCACGCAGCCGCTGCCCGACAGCCAGATCGACCGCTTCATGGTGCGCCTGTCGCTTGGCTACCCCTCAACCGCCGACCAGGTGAACATCCTGAAGGCCAAGCGCTACGCCAACCCGCTTGACGACATCAAGGCAAAAATCAGCCGCGACAACCTGCTGGAAATCCAGAACTTCCTGGGCAACGTGCAGGTTGCCGACAGCGTGCTTGACTACATCGTGCGCCTGTGCGAGGCAACCCGCACCGCCGACCTGGTGGAACTGGGCGTCAGCCCCCGCGGCGTCATCGCGCTGACGCGCATGGCCCGCGCGTGCGCGCTTATCCGCGAACGCGACTTTGTGTCACCCGAGGACGTGCGCGAGGTGTTCAAGGCCACGTGTGCGCACCGCTTGGTGCTCAAGCCGCAGGCGCGCATCGAGTCCGTTACCGCCGAGGACATCCTAGACCAGGTGATGAACGTGGTGCCCGCGCCCTCCATGGGCCAGGTCAACGGCCGCGCCGCCGCACGCCGGTAAGCCGCGCGCATGAAGCGAAACTGGATTATATGCACCCTGGCTTTTCTGCTGGGCATCGGTGCGTTTGTGGCAACGAACAGCGCAGCGGCGCTGGCGTTTACCGTTGTTGCGTTTTTAGCGCCGGTGGCCAGCATGGCGTTCGGGCGCGCAACCGCCGCCCGCACCACCATTGCCATTGACTTTCAGCATGCCTGCACTGCAGGTCAGAAGCTGCCTATGCACATTGCCATCACACGCCCGGCGCTTTCTCGCAACCGCATTCGCATGGTGCTGCGCTTCCGCAACCTGCTTACCGGCACCGTGGAAGACCTGCCCGTTACGCTAGCGCCGGCATCGGGCAGAACCGAGCATTTCGAGCTGCCCCTGAACACCGAATACTGCGGGCGCATTGAGGTGTCGCTTGAGCAGGCGCGCGCCACCGACTCGCTCGGGTTTGCCGAAGTGCCCGTCGCAGGCGTTGCGCTTGAGTCATCCTACACGGTGTATCCCCAGATCAGCGACATTGTTGCACAAACCACGCGCGCAAACCGCCAAAGCATCTCCGGCACCACCTACGACTACCACCACAAGGGCCAAGACCGCACTGAAGTGTTCGACATGCGCGATTTCCAGGAAGGCGACTCGCTGAAATCCGTGCACTGGAAGCTGTCCGCGCGTTTCGGCGACTTGATGGTGCGCGAGCCGTCGCGCCCAACCGACTATGACATCACGCTGCTGTGCGACGCGCATGTGCAGGCAAGCGGCGCAGACGCCGCCGTGCTCAACGGCGTGCTTGCCGTTGCGGCTTCGGTAAGCCTTTCGCTTATACAGCAGGGGCTTGCCCACTCCGTGGCGCACTTCCAGGGCGAAACGCTGAAGTCGGAGTTCGTGGACAGCCGCACCAGCTTCAACACTATGATGGACATGCTGGTAAGCGCACCCGCGCACGCCAACCAAGCCTATGACATGGCCGCGTTCTACGAGTTCCGCCGCGCGCACAACGTCACCAGGATGGTGCTGGTCACCGACACGTTGGACGAAGACGCTGCCGCAAAACTTGGCAACATCACCGATTTAACCGTACTCCACGTAAGCGAAGGCACGCAGGCCGGCGTTGACGAATCGGGCGGCTACACCCTCACGCACATCCCCGCCGACACCGTTGGCGAACGCATTAAGAATTTGGAGCTGTAAACCATGGCCGCCAGCAACAACATCACAACGCTGCCGCGCGTGGTTTTGTCCGCGCAGGCCACGCACAACCACAAGCAGTCGGCGGACCACGCGCAAGCCATCGCCTCGGCGCTTGCAGCCATGCTGCTTGCATGCGGCGGGCCGATACTGCTTATGAACTGCATGACCACCACCACGTTCGCGGCCACCATTGTGGCGGCCGGCATCGTCAGCGGGCTTGCGGGCACGCTTAGCGTGGTTGGCCCCGTAAAGCGCTATACACCGTTTGCCGCGGCCGCGTGCGCTGCGCTCATGTTCGCGCTGCTGCTGGTAATCCCCGATGCCCGCGGCGGCCTGTTTGCGCTGTACAACGCTATAGCATCGCGCTTCGACGACGTGTTCGGAGCGTACGCGGGGCTGGTGCAGGGCTGCGGAACCACTGCCGCCTCGCCGGTGTTCGGCGTGCTGTTCGGCGTGTTGATCGGCCTTGCGGCCTGGGCCTTCACGCGCCTGCGCACCACGGGCGTCACGCTTGTTATGCTGGTGCTGGTAGGCGGTGGCGGCCTGCGCCTGTCCACGGGCTTCGGCGGGCTTGCCTGCTTCGTGGGCGTGGCGGGCTGGCTGACGCAGTGCCGCCTTATGCAGCTGCGCGGTTCCATGTGCTCCACTAAATCGCTGCTGGCAGACATCGGCTTCAATGTGTTTACCTGCTTTGTCACGTTTTTCCTGGCCGGTGCGCTGTATGCGCCCAGCGGTGCTGTGGCTGACGCTCACCAAGCGCTGTGGGACGGCATCAACCAGGTACGCTACGGCCAGCAAACCCTGCCCGAGGGCGACATGACGCAGGCCGCAGCCTTAAACGCCAGTTCGGACGCCGCGTTGAAAATCACTCCGAGCGGCACGTTTGCCGACGATATGCTGCTGCGCGGCTGGGTGGGCGCGAACTTTGAGGACGACGAAACCTGGCAAACGCTTGACCACACCGCTTACGAGGGGCAATGGGCCGGCGTGATGAGCTGGCTTTCCGACGAGGGCCTCACCCCCGCCATGCAGCGCGCGGCCTACGACGACGCCAGCGCGCAACGACGCAGCGACGAACTGCCCACCGCCACCGTTTCGGTGGACGCAAGCAACGCCTGGCGCGAATACGCGTACGTGCCCTACACCCTGCGCAGCATCTCGGGTGCCAACGTTAACCTCAACTTAGACGGACAGCTGCTTGCAAGCCCGTTTGGCCTGCGCACGTACCAGTTCACGGCCGACAGCGTTGCCACGGCCGACGTGCTTGACGACGCCAGCTGGCTTGAAACCTCGCAAGATTCCTACGCGCAAACGGAAAGCGTGTACGCCGCCTTCGCAAAAGACCACTACCTTGACGTAAGCGACGCCGAACGCAACGACATCGAACGCCTTATCTTCAACGACGCCACCTGGGACGCGCAGGCCGCTTCCTCGGAGTTTGCCGTGATCAGCCGCGTGCGAACCATGATGGAAACGCTGGCAAGCTACACCGAAACCCCGCGCACCTACACGGCGTCAAGCGCGAACTCGTTCACGTCGTGGCTGTTTGAGCAGGCGCGTGAAGGCAACTCCGCGTGCTTTGCCACCGCCGCCACGCTGGCGTTCCGCACGCAGGGCATCCCCGCGCGCTATGTGGAAGGCTACCGCGTAAGCGCCGGCGACTTGACGGGCGCGGCGCTTACCGACTCTTCGCTTACGCTTGACTCGGGCGATGCGCACGCGTGGTGCGAGATTTACCTGGACGGCCTGGGATGGACGTCCATTGAAGTGACGCCGGGGTTCTACACGCAGGCCATCGAGCCGGATTCCGTGATTGACGTGGGCGAAGCCTGGTCAAGCGGCGCGGGCGACCAAGTGCTGCAAACCGGTTCGGTTGCCGGCAAAACGGATGAGGACGAGCAGCCGGCCGATTCCGGACAAAGCGCCGCGGCAGCCCTTGCCGGCGCCGTGCGCAGTGTGCTGGTGTGGGTGGTTATCCTCGCGCTGGCTGTTGGGGCGGCGTTCGCGCAGCGCATCGTGCGCATCCGCCAGCGCAAGCAGCACTGCGCCGATGACAACCAAGAAGTATCGGTGCCCGCGCTGTACAACTACCTTGCTGCTGTTATGACCGCCGCCGGCATGGGGTTTGACGCCACAAAACCGCTTGAGAACCTTGGCGGGCTGATGAAGGCGTTCCCCAGCATAGACGCGCAGGAGTTCAGGCGCGTTATTGAGCTTCACCAGGCATATGCGTTCGGCGGGCACGCGCTGAAACCCAACGAGATGCGCACACTGCGACGCTTCACCGAACGCTTGCACGCTGCGCTGCCTGAATGCGCCGACGCGAAGGAGCGCCTGAAGCGCTATTTCGCGATGGCGCTGTAGCAACCATGTTCCGCCGCGCAAACGACGTTACGGCGCGGCGGGATGCACCATATTTTGCGCGAGCCTGGCAACGGGCAGCGCACCGCAGAGGGGAACGGAGGCGAGAGCGATGGCGACGCTCAACCCGAAACATATTGCAACCGCGGTTGTTTCCGTGGCTGTTGTTGCCGCGTTTTGCGTGGGAGCGTTTACGCTTGCCCAGGCCAACCCCTCGTTCGATCCGCAAAACTTCACCTCGGCTTACAGCAAAGGCTACGAAGACGCCACGCAGGGTTACCAGGCAAACCCCACCGAAACCGACGCCGACGCCAACCGCAACAAAGACGACGAGGCCGACGCCAGCAGCGCGGCAGACAGCCGCGACGCCTCGCAAGATGCCTTCACCAACACGCCCGCCAACACTGCCAGCGGCACCACCGCCTACAACGTTACCGGCGATGCCAGCCAAGGCAGCATCGGCATCGTAAGCGGCCAAGGCGGCAGCGGCACGGGCGCAAGCGGCGGAAACGCAAACGCCGGCGGCGCGGTGGTCGTCCCAACCGGCAACGGCACGGGCGGCACCGCCCAAGGCGGCGGCAATGGCGAGCAAACCGGCGGCGGGCAAAACCCTACGCCCGCGCCCACACCCGACCAGCCTTCGCGCGAGCTTCTGCCAAACGACCCCGTGCCCGACAAGAAGGCCGACAACCTGGGCTTCGACCCCATCAACAACAGCAACAAAGACCTTGCCGATATCGACCTTGCCGCCCCATCCACCAGCGTCAACATCACCCCTTCGTTCGTGGACGAGAACATGCTGTACGTTGGTCAGAAGGTGGACGCCTGGATGGTGTTTTGCAGCCTAGAGGCGACGCTGTCCTATTGGCCCGAAGGTGAAGACTGGCCCACATCCATTGAATGGCGCTGCAACAAAGATCAGTTCGATACCTACCCGTACTTCAAAATCGTGGACTTCCCCCCCGGTTGTCCCCAGCGATCCGTTCGACATTGTGGTTGCCTGGCGCATTCAGCCCAACGCTGAGTGGAACTACGAAACCGTCACGTACACGCCCGTGGAGTCGCGCACGTACGTGGTAAGCACGGCGCTTGACGCCAGCGGCAACAATCAGGTGCTGTACACATACTCAAATAACGGCCAAACCATCAACCTGTTCAGCAGCGCGAACGCGCTTATGCGCTCCATCGGCGCGCTCGGGGACGACAACGCCACGCTTTCCAAGCTGCTAATAGGCTGGACCGAAGACGGCCAGCTTATCGATTACTTCTTCGAGCCCACGCCCGGGCGCCACGTGATTGCCCCCGGACGCTTTGTAGACGTGCCCGAGGGTTATACGGTGAAGCTGAAGAACTTTTGGATGAACAGCGATTTCAGCATCCCCGAGAACGACGGCGGGCAATACCCGTGCGCCCTGCAAACTATCACGGCGGTGGACGGCTCGGCGCGCGGCATGCTGTTCCCCGACCGCTATGGGCGCATTTCCATCAACCTGCAACCGGGCATTCAAGCGCTTGACATTGAAGCGCCCAACACCGTTTCCATGGATCGGTTGGAAATCCCCGAAACACTGTGGTATGTCAACACCACCAGCGGCCAGCTTGCGGTGCGACAAGGGTTTTCCGTTGCAGCCGACAACCCGAACTACGCCAACCTGAACAACGGCATTCTTACCAGCAAAAACGGCAGCCAGTACCTGGGCATCCCCCTGAACTTCCAAACACTTGACGTGCCGGAAGGCATTGACGCCGTGAACTTCACCGCCGGCAACAACTTGAAGCGCGTAACGCTCAACGCAGCGCACGCGGGAGAAATTCCAGCTGCGAACTGGGAAAACCTGCACAACTGCACCATCGTGGTTGCCGACGAGGTGCTTGATGCGTTCGCCACCGCCAACCGAGCGGTGCTTGACGAGGCAAGCGGCAACACGGTGTCGCCGAAGTCCAACCCGCTCAAGCGCTACTTCTTCTCCAACGACACGCTTATCTCCGATGACGAAGCCGTGCACTTTGTGGACACGGGCATTGACATCGCACGCGTGGCGAAGGCCCACACGCTTACCGCCGGATGCTTGGACAACTGCCCGAACATCACCACGCTTATCCTGACCGACGATGCGCCTTACGTGCTTGAGGACGGCTGCCTTGCCGGCAGTGCCGTGAACACCATCGTGTGCTCCACCGACGAGCAGTGGAGCTACGTTGACAGCCGCCTTGCCGCCGCCGGAGCCGACCCCGACAGCATCCACACCACCAAGGCAACCACCAGCGATGAGGGCTATCGCTATTACAACGGCTACGACAGCTGGATGCTGCCCACCACCGTGGTGTTCGAAGTGCCTGACAGCATTGAAACGTTTAGCGGCGTGGGCACCGTGGGTGGCTACGGCATGACGTTCGGCAGCATTGCCGCGGGCACGTTCCAAAACCATCCGAACCTGGCCTGGGCCGACCTTGCCGACAGCGTGGGCACGGTGGGCGCGAACGCGTTTGCCGGGTGCCCGAAGCTGCAAGGCGTGTTCTTCAACAACCCGGGCAACATCACTGTAGGCGTTAACGCGTTCGCCGACTGCCCGAGCATGCGGTTTTTGGCGTCGAACGCCGCGAACGGCGATTTCGCATCCAATGAGCGCCCGAACAGCACCTGCGTCATGTACGCGCCCACCAACTGCACGGGCTACCACGATGCGTTCCTGAGTTTCACGCCGGATTCCAACGTTGCCGAATACGCCGTCGACGAACAAGCCGATGGCAGCTTGGTGCTGTACGGCGCAAACGATGACCAGGGCGAGTGGCTGCTGCTGGCCGCTGGTTCCAATATCAACGGCCGCATCGTGCTATCGCCCGACACCGTTGAGATTTACAGCAACGCGTTTATGAGCACGCAAGGCACGTTCACCATCAACTGGGAAGACTTAGACAAGCTGCAGTATGTTGATGATGCCGCATTCATGGATTGCTCAGTTGCCGGCGACGTGTTCGTGGGCACGTGGCGCGTAAACCAAGTGGTGCTTGGCAACAACGCGTTTGCCGACTGCCCGAACATCACGTCGTTTACCAGCGAATGCTCGAACTTCAACCTGGGCGAATATGCCGTGTTCGGCAACTGTACCAGCCTTGAGCGCGTCAAACTTGACGCCGCCGAGAATGGCAACGTGGTTATGCCCGGCGCGTTCGACGGTTGCTCCAACTTGCACACGCTTGAGCTGACAAACCTTTTGCCCATCAAGCTGGGCGTGTTCGCCGCCGACAAATGCTATCCGTTCCAGTTCAACCCCAGCCACACGTTTGAGCAGGAAGAGCAAACGCTGCACATTGTGGTGCCTGAATACGTGCAAGATACATACCTATCGAAGTGGCTGTACCCCATGGTGGGTGCCGAGAATTACGACGCCTACTACAAGTACTGCCGCAAGCAGCTGGTGGCGGAAACCGACCTGGTGCCCACTGACGTGCAGGTTAAGCAGCGCATGTCCGAGGGGCTGCTGGTTGCAGAAAACCACCTGCGCACCATGATGGGCATGCCGTTGGTGGACCACTCGTCGTTCATTTCCGTGGAAGAGCACAACGGATATGTGTTTGAGCTGGTTGACGGCGTGGAAACGCTTACCAGCGCACCCGAAGATGCAACGGTGATTGATTTCAGCAAGGTGGTGCCCGAGTCGTTTGACCAGGTGGCTATTGGCCAAGGCGCGTTCGCCACGTGCAAAAACCTTGCGCGCGTGGTGGTAACCGACCGCGTGTGCGCCATCAACAGCGGCGCGTTTGCGGGATGCGACAACGTTGTGGTGCAGCTACCGCAAACGGTATGCACGCGGCTGGCGGGCGGGACCGCAGAGGCACCGTTCACGTTTGGGGCCCCGGTACAGCTTCAGGCACCAGCAAGCGCCGCGAACGATTACCTGACGGAATGGCCGCGCCAGTGCGTGGGGGTGTTCGATGACTACTCCATGAGCGAGTACTTAAGCAACACGCTGTTTGGTGGCTGGAACGTGTGGATGCACGAGCTTCCCACAACCGACGAGTTCAACGAAGCGGCAAACGCCCCGTTTGTTGTGCAGGAGAACTACCTGCGCGGGCTGATGGGGCTTGACGCTATCAGCGGCACCAGCGAGCTGACGTACTACCACGATGCCAGCGAATGGCTGGATGAGTGGCTGCCATGGCTTGCACCGCTGCCCGATATCGAAGATCCCTGGGATATGGTTGACGAGCCGGCCGAAGAGGAAAATGCAGCCGACCAGGAAGGCCACTCCGGCAACGCGAGCGAAGAGCTGCTCAGCAGTGGCGCAGACGGCATACCCGACAAAGAAGCGCCAGATGCCATCGCCACGGCCAGCGAACCCGCAGCGGACGAAAACGCCAGCAAAACCCGTGATTTTGCCGCGGAATATCAAACCGAAGCCCTTTCCGAATCGAACGAGCGCGCATACAATGAAAGCGTGTGTGCTTAGGCGCACGCAGCAAACGAACCATCCGGCTACCAACAGCCCATAAACGTACCCGTTGCGGAGGCTTCATGCGCCCCTCTTCTAAACATATCGCAGCCGCAGCCGCGTCTATCGCGGTTGTTGCCGCATTTGGAATTGGCGCGTTCGCGTTGGCGCAAGGCGATGCCACGTTCGATCCGCAGAATTTCACGTCGGCATACAGCAAGGGCTCGAGCAACGCCGAAAAGGGCTACCAGGCCAACCCCATCGATTCCGATGCCGAAGCTAACCGCAGCAAAGACGATGCGGACAGCAAGGACAAAAGCGCCGAAACCGAGCGCCCCACGCAAGACGTGCTAACCAACCGCCCGCTTGAAGCAGCCAGCGGCACCACCGCCTACAACGTTACCGGCAACGCGCAGCTCGGCAGCGTGAGCGTAGCGGGCAGCAACGGCGAATCTGCCGGCAGCGGCGCGGGCGCGGGCAGCAATTCCGCCGGTGGTGCCGTTGTGGTGAGGCCCGAGGGCAACAACGGCGGCGGCCAGAACAACGGCGCGAGCAACAACGGGCAAAGCGAAAACGGCAACGGAGGGAACCCCTCTGGCGGCGGCCAGAACAACGGAGGCAGCGGCGAAGGCGGCGACGTCGTTAGGCCAAACGCCACCACGCCCGACGGCTACGACACGTTGCCCTCCGACACCACGCCCGATCGCAAGAACCCGCCTTCGGTGGGCGACTTCGTTTTCAGCCCCATCAACAACGACAACACGTCCATGTCGCAGGTTGACCCCGAAAGCGCGAAGGCGCACATCACGAAGTCCCTCAGCGACGAATATGCCATTTTCAGCGGCCAGAAACTTGACGCTTGGACGGTGTTCTGCGCGCTTGACGCAACCTATTCGTACGGCAGCCAGCAGTTTGCCTGGGCTTGCACGAAAGACGAATTCGCCACGTATGGCTATTTCCGCGTGGATTCATTCCCCGAAGTTGCACCCGTGGGATCGTTCGACATTACGGTAAGCTACCGCTTTAACGCGCAGGATTCGTGGCACACGCAAACCATCAGCTATGAAGCCGAACGCTCATGCACCTACATTGTCAGCTCGGCCGTTGACGAAAGCGGAAACCCGCAGGTGCTGGGCAAGGTTATGGGCGGCCAAACGTGCAACCTGCTGCGGTACACGGAAAGCTACCTGCAATCGGCCGGCTATATGCCCGACAGCTGGAGCACCAGCACCACCCATTTGCTGCTAGGGTGGAAAGAAGGCAACCAGCCTGTTGACTACCTCTACACGCCTGAGCCCGGACGCCATGTTATTACAGCCGGCGACGTTGCCGAAGTTCCGGCAGGCTTTACCGTGTCAACCGATTTCTATTGGCTTGACGACAACCTGCAGGAAGCCGCCGACGGCACGAACCTGTGCTATCTGCAGCGTCTGACGGGTTTCGAATGGGATGCCCTTGAGTGGGGCGGAGATTACACCACCACGCTTACTGTGCCCTACGGCGTGCAAGCGGTTGACATCGACAGCTTCCTGCTTTCAGCGTCACGCGCCTTTCCCTGCCGGCAACCACCATGGTGGTGCATTTGGTGTCCACCGATATGACGGTGGACGATGCGTTTTCCGTCGATCCGGGAAACCCCTACCTTGCTGCAACTGAAGACGGCATCCTTACCTCGAAGGACGGCACCGAGTACCTTGGCGTGCCCGCAAACACCGAAGCGCTTGACGTGCCCGCAAGCGTTACGAGCGTGCAGCTGCAAGAGCGTAACAGCCTACGACGTATTGTCTTGCACGCAGACGATAACGGAGAGCTACCTTCCATCAACCTAGACAGCGTGGGGTACTGCAACATTGTTATCGACGACGATGTTGCCGCCCAGTTCATGCAAGACTACAACGCCGCCATCAACGCGCAAGACGGCAACACCATTTCGCTTGCCTCCAACCCCGGCTTGCAGATGCACATTGCGCATGGCATGTTGTATTCGGACGATGACCTGGTATTTGTTGCCAACAGCGGTGCCAGCACCATAAAAATCAGCGGCCCGCACACCGTAAAGCAAGGCTGCTTTGACGGCAACGCCGACGTGAGCACGCTTGTGCTTGCCGATGAAGGCAGCTTCACGTTCGAACCTGGAAGCCTTGCCAACAGCGGCGTATCGTCCATCATCTGTTACACCAATGAGCAAAAGCAGGCCATTGAAAGCCAGCTGGCCGCAGCAGGCGCCGCCGATGCGCAGGTAATTGTTGCCGAAACAAGTGCCGATGGGTTCCGTTACTACGTTGACCAGACCGGCGGTGCCGCACGCACCACGCTTTTGGCTGCTCACGCCGATTTGACGGCCTTCGACGGATACATGACGGCCGCTGATGGCAGCCGCATCAACGTTGACGCCATTTCAACGATGGCGTTTGCCGACTGCGCGGACCTGACGTGGGTGACGCTGTCCGAAAGCACCACATTCATCGGCGCAGGCGCTTTCAGCGGATGCAGCGCTTTGCAGGGCGCGTTCATCGGCTGCACCGACACCGTTACCATGGAGCAAGACGCGTTTTCCGATTGCGCGTCCATGCGCTTCTTGGCTTCGCGCGCGATGCAGGGCAATTTCACGTTCACCGAAGCGCCCGGCAGCGATTGCGTACTGTACCGCCCCACCAATTCCAACGGCACCGACGGCTACACCGCCAACTTCCAGTATTTCACGCCGGAATCGGGCGTAGACGACTACGCAACCATCGAACAAGCCGATGGAAGCCGTATCTTGTACGGCTGCGCCAACGGCAACCCGTGGCTTGCGCTGCGCAGCGGCAATCAGCTTTCCGGCAGCATCGCCCTGCCCAGCACCACCAGCGAGATTTTCATTTCCGCGTTCCAAAACGCAACAGGCGAGTTCACCATCAACTGGGACGAACTGCCCGACCTTATGTTTGTGGACGGCAGCGCGTTTGCGTATTCGTCGCTGGTAGGCGATGTGCGCGTGGGCACGCCCGACGTGGACCACGTGTCCATTGCCTCCGACGCGTTCGCGTACTGCGGCATCACGTCGTTTGTAAGCGATGCGCCGTGCTTCGACTGCGCATCGTGGGCAATTTCCAGCTGCCCGAACTTGACGTACGTACGCATTGCCGGCGGGCCAGACTGGTCCGGCAACGGGTACACGCTGTTCTCAAGTGCGTTTTACGGTTGCAGTGCGCTTGAAACCATCGAGTTCACCAGCACGGAACCCTTGTCGCTTTCGCTGCTTGGATCAGGGATGGGCTTCAGGTTCGATGGCGACGATTTCTTCAACACCGACGAACGCGAGCGCATTCACGTGATAGTTCCTCAAGGCACCGAGCAACTATACCTTGAGGAATGGCTGTATTCGTTCCTGGGCTATGCGAACTACGACGAGTATTACACCGCCACGTACAACAACATTATGAGTGAAACCATGCGCGAGCCTTCGCCGGTTGAGGTGAAGGAAACCATGGCCGCCGGGCTGCTTGACACCGAGAACCGTCTGCGCCAAATGTTGGGGCTTGAGATGGTAGACACATCATCGTTCATTACCGTGGACAACCGCGATGGTTACGTGTTCCAAACCATCGATGGCGCAACGTCGTTGATTGCCGTGCCCGAAAACGCGACGGTGGTTGACTTGGACACCGCCATTGGCAACGCCTACGACAGCGTTATCGTAGGCGAGCGCGCCTTTACCGGATGCAGCAAGCTTACGCAGGTTGTTTTCGGCGAAAAGGTTAGCGGCATTGAACCGAACGCGTTCGCGGAGTGCGACGACGTCGTGCTCACGTTCCCGCAGCAATGCTACGTGACGCTGCTTGGCAGCAGCAAAACCAGCCCCTTCAGGTTTGGGGCGAACGTGAAGCTGGACATTCCCGAAAGCGCACAGACCGATTACCTGTCCGCATGGCCGCAAGAATGCATCGGCGCGCAAAACGAGTGGCTGCTGGCCGACTACTTCTTCGACACCTGGACAGACTTGTGGCAGCTGTACCCCGACGAGGGTCCCACTGCTGACGAGCTGAACGAAGCCGTGAACCGCCCGCTGTTTGAGCAGGAGAATTACCTGCGAG
>ERZ808240.2618-NODE-2618-length-19119-cov-5.879564_pt1 | contig 19119 bp, 14 predicted proteins | sample MGYA00521084_ERZ808240 | MGnify/ENA primary metagenome ERZ808240 (study PRJEB31516, sample SAMN03275571) | gut metagenome | biome: mammalia-associated habitat; material: feces | host: Papio cynocephalus | place: Kenya | collected 2012-08-06 ...
TCCAGCCGTCCTTCGGATCCTGGTAGATCTCGTCGGTGGTCTTGAGGAACCACGGCTCGATGGCGATCACCAGGCCGGGACGCAGCTTGTAGCCGTGATGCGCACGACCGTCGTTGGGCACATGCGGATCGCCGTGCATGATGTGGCCCACACCATGCCCACCGAATTCAAGATTGACCGGGTAGCCGTATTCGCGGGCGATATCGCCGACGGTGGACGACACATCACCAAGGCGGTTGCCGGGCTGCGCCGCCTCGATACCGGCGGCAAGCGCCTCTTCGGTACACTTGATCAGGCGGAGGTCCTCGGGATCCTTGTCCTTGCCGACCACGAAGCTGATGGCGGAGTCGCCAACCCAGCCGTCCACGTTGATGGCGAGATCAAGGCTGATGAGGTCGCCGTCCTTGAGGTTGTAGTCGTAGGGAACGCCGTGCAGCACGGCGTCGTTCACGGACGTGCAGATGTAGTGGGCGAACGGGCCGGTGCCGAAATCGGGCGCGTAATCCACATAGCAGGATTCGGCGCCTTTGCGATCGACGATCCTCTTGTGGACGAATTCGTCGATTTCCAGCAGGTTGGTGCCGACTTTGGTCATGTCCTTCAGCTCGCGCAGGATGTGGCCGACGAAACGGCCGGCGGGCTTCATGGCTTCGATTTCCTGAGGTGTTTTCAGTTCAATCATGGGTTTCTTTCTACCGAACATCGTATGGCAACCAGCCTAGCGCGTCCGCTCAACATACGGATGACACCCGCCGACCGCGTGTCCGGTCAGCGCCCGCCGCCGGATTTCCTGCCGAATTTGAAGGCGCGCACAATCGCCACCGCGCCCATGATGATCAGGGCGCATCCGCCGAAGATCACTAGGAACACGGCGGACTGCATCGGGGAGACCAGCATGACGAAGCCCGCGATGATTGAGATGATGCCGTACACCACCGCCCAGCCGGAGGACGGCACGCGCCAGGACTCCGCCAACCCCATGAAGCCTTCCATAATCCAGCCGAGCCCGACCATGCAGGTAGTGAGCATCAACAGGGCCGACGCGGACATCGCCGTATTCTTCAGCACGACCACGCCGCCGATGGCCAGCAGCACGCCAATCAGTACGTCGAGTACGCGCCAGCCGGCCGGCAGGCCCTGCGCGACGATCGCGGTGATGGCGCGCACCACTCCGGAAACGATGAAATAGATGGCGAGCGCAACGGCCGCCACAACCAGCGTGGGGCCGGGCCAGACCAGCAGGGCCAGTCCGATGATCACCGCGGTCACACCCACCACAGCGTAGATGGCGCGGATCCAGTTCTTGGTCTTTTGCGGCAACAGCTCTTCGACCAGCTTGAAGGGATCGAAATCGGGGCGTGAGAATTCGGCGTACCAGTCGCCGCGCCGATCCCGCCGTTCCTGTTCACGGGGCTGCGTGGAGTATTGGGATCGCGCGTTGCGCTGCTGCCCATTCCGCCCGGGCTGACCCTGACCGTATCCATAGGGCTGGCCCTGACCATAGGGCTGGCCATACGGGTTCTGCGTGTACTGCTGACCCTGGTACGGCTGATTGGCGTTCGGCTGGCCGTAACCTTGGCCGCAAGGCCCCTGACCTTGGCCGCAGTAGGGCTGGCCGTATCCATAGCCATAGCCATAGCCATATGGCTGACCTTGCCCATAGGGCTGGCCCTGACCATAGGGCTGGGCCCCCGGCTGACCATATGCCCGACCATACGGCGCCTGCCCGTAGCCGGGCTGACCGTACGGGTTCTGGGGATTCTGCCCGTACGGCTGCCCCGGTTGCCCGGCACCGCCATTCGTCATCCTCTCTCCCCACTGCCCCGACGGAGGCTGGTTGACGTAGTTGGCGCCGAACCCATTGGGATTCTCGACGTACTCGGGTTGCGACTGCGGCTGAGACGAGGCACCGCCCTGGGATCGCCCGCTCTGTTGTCTGGCTTGCGATTCCCGTGCGGTCTGATCGGTCTGCTTCGACTGATCGGGCTGTGCAGGCTGCGGGGACTGCGAGGACTGATCGTCCTGCTCGGGCGATTCATCCTGCGAACACTGACTGTTCTGCGGCTTTTCGCCATTGTGCCGACCGCTGAATTCAGACATATCCGCTTCCTTCCATACTGGGCGTTTTCTCCATTCGCCGTTCTATTGGGGCACGCTAAGAAGCGTTCATGAATGTTTACTGAAAAACATGACATTGAACAACACGATGTTGATTTAATGACCATAGTATCTGATTGCCGTGTCGCCAAACGCCATTAGGCTGGGCACCATGACTAACGCATTGACTTCCGGCCTTGACCCGGCCTCCTTCTCTTCCACCACCAAGCCAACCGACGATCTGTTTCGCTACGTGAACGGCCCATGGATCGACACATACCGGCTGCCCGACGACCGTTCGCGCTACGGATCCTTCGACAAGCTCGCCGAGGACGCCGAAGCCCAGGTGAGAGACATTCTCGAAGATCCTTCCAGCCCGGCGGTCAAATCCACCGCGCTGTACGCCAGCTTCCTCAACACCAAAGCCATCGAAGAGGCCGGCATCACGCCCATCGCCGAAGACCTGAAGGCCATCGACACCGCAAGCGGCAAACCCGAGCTCACCCACGTGCTGGGTGCGCTCAACCCCGAAGGCGGCCCCGATCTCATCGGCATCGCCGTCTACCCCGACCCCGGCGATCCGGATCACAATGTGGCGCATATAGGCCAGGACGGACTCGCCCTGCCTGACGAAGCCTATTACCGCGACGACCGCTACGCACCGGTACGCGAACAGTACGTGATGATGGTGGCCCGTCTGCTCCAGCTCGCCGGCTACGCCGCCACTGACGACGAAGCCAGTGACCAGGCCTCGCGCTTCCTCGCAACGGAAACCTCCATCGCCGCGCAGCATTGGGATAATGTTTCGACCCGCGACGAGGACAAAACCTACAACCCCACCGACTTCGCCGAACTGTCCAAGAGCCTCGGACACTTCGACATCGCCGCCTGGGCCGAGGCCTGGCAGGCCGCCTACGATGCACTGCCCGCCGCCGAGCATCAGAAGGTCGACATGCAGGCGGTGCTCGCCCACACCATCGTCCACGAACCCAGCTTCCTGACCGGCGTGGACGCCTTCTGGGACGCCGCCGATCTCGAGGATCTGAAGCTCTGGGCCCGTGTGCACACGCTCATCGGCTGGGCCGGTTACCTCAGCGGCGACTTCGATCAGGCACGCTTCGACTTCTACGGCAAGGCGCTCTCCGGCACCACCAAGATGCGCGACCGCTGGAAACGTGGCGTGTCACTGGTGAACGGCGTATGCGGAGAGGACGTCGGCCGCGAATACGTACGCCGCCACTTCCCGGAATCCAGCAAACGCCGCATGGAGCAACTGGTCGACAACCTCATCAAGGCGTATCACGTCTCGATTGAGCATTCCGACTGGCTTGGCGAAGACACCAAGGCAAAAGCCCTTGACAAACTCGCCAAATTCTCGCCGAAAATCGGCTACACCAACCATTGGCGCGACTATTCCGCGCTCGAAGTATCCGCCGAAGCCGGTCTCGTCGAGAACATGAGAGCCGCCCATGCCTATGAGTCCGGCTACCAGCTCGCCAAGGTCGGACAGCAAGTCGACAAAGACGAATGGCTGATGAACCCCCAGGCCGTCAACGCCTACTATGAGCCCACCATGAACGTCATCGTCTTCCCGGCGGCGATCCTGCAGCCCCCGTTCTTCGATCCGCAGGCTGAGGACGCAGCGAACTACGGCGGCATCGGTGCGGTGATCGGCCACGAAATCGGCCACGGATTCGACGACCAGGGCAGCAAGTACGACGGCGACGGCAAGTTGCACGATTGGTGGACCGCCGAGGACCGCGCCAACTTCGAGCAGCGCACCCACGCCCTGATCGAGCAGTACAACGCGTTCGTTCCCAAGCAGCTCGAAGCCAAATACGCCGACGACCCCAGCAAAGCCCCGCATGTGAACGGCGCCCTGACCATCGGCGAGAACATCGGCGATCTGGGCGGCGTGAACATCGCGCTCAAGGCCTACGCCTTCGCCCTTGACCCGGCAAGCGCCGAAACCGGCAGCCCGCAGGCCATCGAAACAGCCTTCGCCAAGGCCCCGGAGATGGACGGTTTCACCGGCCTGCAGCGCTTCTTCCTGAGCTATGCGTCGATTTGGCGCACCAAGAACCGCGACGAACTCGCCGAGCAATACCTTCAGATCGATCCGCATTCCCCCGCCGAATGCCGCACCAACGGCATCGTGCGCAATGTCGACTTGTTCGAAACGGCATTCGCGGTCAAGCCGGGTGATGGCATGTGGCTCGACCCGGCCGATCGCGTGCGCATTTGGTAAAGCCGGGTGCGACGCACCAGTTCCGTTAGCCCAAGCTCTTCGTCTCGATAGCGAAGATCGGAAACCAGGCTAGAACTCCGGATTGTCATGGGGACCTCCTTCCTGAGAGGTCCCCTCATTGTCATAGGGGTCCCGACAGGCGGTTTCGGATCCCTGCGCCGCCTCGGCGGAACCAGCGTTCGGCGCAGGCCGCTCCCTGCGCGGCGAATTCCGCACGAACACGGACCGGCCCATGGCGAGATCATGCCCCACGTCGGTCGCTGTGATCACCATGGAGCTTTGCTCGTCGCCGTTACCATTCTGCCAGGTTTCCGTGCCGAGCTGCCCTGTGACGATCACGGGATCACCTTTATGCAACGACGCCATGATGTTCGCCGCGAGCGCGCGGAACGCCTTCACCCTCAGCCATGTGGTGGGGCGGCTCACCCATTGCCCGGATTGCCGATTGAAATATCCATCCGTCACTCCCAAGCTGAATGAGCAGATGGGCGTATTGCCATTGCCCACGCTACGGGGCTCCGATCCAAGATTTCCATTGACGGTTATGATGCCCTGCTGCGCCATGTCGGTCCTTTCTCTACACCGAGATGTCAAAAGTGGACCGCATCGGGCCGTGGCACCTCCGCAGGAACGCCGGAAGAAGAGATGGAGGTTGTGCGAGTGAGAGGACTTCCTCCGCCGTTATCCGGCGCCACGACCTTAGCGGTGATTCCTACTGTCTCGCAGCCGCCGCTCATCCTCAAGCCATCCGGAGATTGTGCGCGGATGTCCCCTCCACAGGGCCTCTCCTCGCATGTCATCGGTCATCCGGTGGACAACACCGTGCATAACGTGCATCAACCGCCGCCCCAAACCCCGAGACGCAATCGCGCCCCGCCCATCAGCCGATTCCTCGAACTGATTGAGCGGGGCGCGATACTTCGCATGGCCGCTGACCACCTATGCCTACCGCGCAGTTACGCAATGCTCAGCTACGCACAGGAGACCCGTCAACGAAGATGCGACGCGGCTTTACTTGGCGGACCGGGCCTCGGATCCCAACAGCGCAGCCAGACGATCAGACAATGTCGCGGCAGCCTGATCGACTGGCACGGCAACCTTGTCTGAACCATCGCGGTTGCGGATCTCGATGGTGCCGTTCGACACGGTATCGCGGCCGGCAACGGCAATCAACGGCACGCCGATCAGCTCGGCGTCCTTGAACTTCACGCCCGGAGACACCTTGGGACGATCATCGTAGATCACCTCGAGACCGCGCTCCTCCAGCTCGGACACCAGCTTCTCGGCGGCTTCGAACGCAGCCTTGTCCTTACCGGTCGCCACCACATGCACCTGGGCCGGGGCGACGACGTCGGGCCAGGCAAGACCGGCCTCGTCGTGATGTGTTTCGGCGATGCAGGCGAGCACACGCGACACACCGATGCCATAGCAGCCCATCCACACCGGAACGGTCTTGCCGTTGCGATCAAGCACCTTGAAATCAAGCGCCTTGGTGTACTTGAGACCCAACTGGAAGACCTGCCCGATTTCCACGCCGCGTTCGAAACTCAGCGGGCCGGAACCATCCGGGCTCATGTCGCCGTGACGAACCTCAACGGCCTCCACCACGCCATCGGCCTCGAAATCGCGGCCGTAGACCAGATCGTAATAATCCACATCCCGCTCGTCGGCGCCCGTGAACCACGCGGACCCCCTGGCCACATGCGCGTCCACGAAGAAACGCAGCGCGTCATCCGCCTCGGCGGCATCGGAAGCCTTCCTGCCACCGCGAGCCTGCGGACCCACAGCCATCGGACCGATGTAGCCGCGCACCAATTCGGGATGCGCCTTGAGATCGTCCTCAGTGGCCTCCTCGATCTCGGCGGGGGCGAACTGGGCTTCCAGACGCTTCATATCGACCACGCGATCGCCGGGAACGCCCACCACCACAAGCTCGCGCCATGGCCGGTCATGCGTGTCATCCTCCGCATGCTTCACCACGATCACCACGTTCTTAAGGATGTCGGTGGCTGCCCACTCGCGGCCATCCTTGCGGGGCTCGTGTTCGTTGGCGTAGGCGACCATCTCGTCGATGGAGGCGGCATTCGGGGTCGGACGCTTCGTGGCCGCAGGAGTGGCGGAGTAATCGACATCCGGCACCGGCGGAGTATGCAGCGCCTCGACGTTCCACGCCTTGCCGGAGGGGGCAAGCGCGAAGGTGTCCTCGCCGATCGGCATCGGCGCCAGGAACTCCTCGGAGGCGGAGCCGCCCATCGGACCGGACATGGCGAACACCGGCACATATTTCAGGTCAAGACGCTGGAAGATACGCTCATAGGCGCCGCGCTCGTCGTAATATGCCTTCTTCATGCCCTCCTCGTCAATGGTGAACGAGTAGGCGTCCTGCATGATGAACTCGCGGCCGCGAACCAGACCGGCGCGCGGACGAAACTCGTCGCGATACTTGGTCTGAATCTGATAGAGGGTGACGGGCAGGTCCTTGTACGACGAGTACAGGTCTTTGACCAGCAACGTGAACATTTCCTCATGGGTGGGCGCCAGCAGGTAGTCGGCCTGATGGCGATCCTTCAGCCGGAAGATATTGTCGCCGTATTCCTCCCAGCGATGGGTGGCCTCATAGGGTTCGCGCGGCAGCAGCGCCGGGAAATGAACCTCCTGGGCGCCGATGCCGTTGATCTCCTCGCGAATGATGGCCTCGATCTTGTTGAGCACGCTCAGGCCCAACGGCAGCCACGTCCAAATGCCAGGCGCGGCCTTGCGGATATATCCGGCGCGCTGCAGCAGTTTCGCCGAATCGACGTCGGCATCGGCGGGATCCTCGCGCAGAGTGCGCAGGAACATGGTGGACATACGTAATGCTTTGGAACTCATAGGCCTAAAACTACCCGCCTGAGGGGACGGATCGGCGGATGGCCCGCCTCTCGCTCAGAACAACGCGTCCTGGGCGAATTCATCATCCCCGTCAACCGACTGGCCGGTTTTCGGTACGAAGGATTCGGCATCGCCGTCCTTCATCAGCCGATCGGCGGCGGCCCGGGAGGCTGCGCGAAGATCGACATCCAAAGCCACCGCATCGGCCGAGACGAGAAACATGCGCTCGTTGACGCCGGTCAAGTACAGCCCGCCCAACGATTCGACGCGGGACAGCGCCACATACCCCATGCCCGGGGCGAAGGTGCGACGAAGGTCCATCACCGCGCGGTCCAATGTCATGCCCTGCGATTTATGGATGGTAATCGCCCATGCGCAACGCAACGGCACCTGCTTGACCGACGCAAGCACGGTCTCCCCGTCCGTCATCTCCCAGGAGGCCGGACGCATCGTGACGACATTGCCGTTCTCGAACTCCACGATCGGCCAGCCGCCCCTGGACTCGGGCGCGAACGAGCGAACCGTGCCGATCGAGCCGTTGACGTACTGATGATCCTGGTCATTGCGCAGCGCCATCACGGCGGCTCCGGTTTTCAGCACCAGCCGCTCGGGCGCCAGCATGTTGCTCTTGAGCCGATTTACCAGATTCGTCTGGCCCGTGCATTGCGCATAGAACTCGTGCTCAGCATCCGGGATCCGCGCCAAACGGATGTCATTCAGGGAATCGGCCTGGCGATTCACCGGAAACAGCGTGACCGCCACCTCGTCATCGGCGGGCAGCACGCCCAGCCTTGTCACCAGCGCATTGCGGTCGGTCTGCGAGACGGCCCCGTTGCGAATATCGGTCAGCACACCCAGCAGGGCGCCGTCATCCTGGCGATGCTGTTCGGTCAGGTAGCACACCACCGGCTGCAACGCCTGCCATGCGAAGGATTCGGTGATGAACCCATCGGGATTGCGGCCGGCTTCGGCATAGCGCTCCCGACTCGCCACAAACTCGGGACTGGGCGCCAGCACGTCACGGTTCCGCCCGCCCACAGACACCGGCGGCAGCTGGTAGAAATCCCCGGAACAGACCACCTGCATGCCGCCGAACGGCCGATCGTCATGACGAATGGCACGGCAGACCTCGTCGACCATGTCAAACAGCCACGCGTGCATCATCGACACCTCGTCGACAACCAGCACGTCCGTCGCCTGGATCTTGCGCCTGCGCCGGGTCCGGATCTGTTTCAGCAAGCTCGCCGTCAACGCATTCGACACGCCCACGCCACTCCAGGAATGAATGGTCTGACCGTTGACATGAGTGGCCGCAATGCCTGTGGACGCGGTCACAGCCACCGAAGCGCCCATTGCCCTCGCCTGACGGATGAACTGATTGAGCACATAGGTTTTGCCGGACCCCGGGGCGCCGGTGAGAAACACACTCGCTCCGGCCTCCAATATGGTAAGGGCTTCTGATTGGCGCATGCGGCGTGACCGCTTTTCTACTTGTTCAGCAGACTGGTGGCTTCGATTTCGGCGGCGATGGCCTTGGACTCGGCCTCGTCCGGGCCCGGGGCCGGCGCCATGAACGCCTTGCGATAATAGCGCAGCTCGTCCAGGCTTTCGATGATGTCGGCGAGGGCGCGATGGCCGCCGTTCTTTGGCGGACGGTTCCTGTACACCTCCGGATACCAGCGGCGGGCCAGCTCCTTGAAGGTGCTCACGTCAATGGTGCGGTAGTGCAGATTGGCCATCAGACCGGGCATGTAGTGGTCGAGGAACTTCTTGTCGCTGCCGATGGTGTTGCCGGCGAGCAGCGGCTTGACGCCGTCCGGCGTGAAGCGTTTGACGTATTCCATCACCTTGGCCTGCGCCTCGTCCAGGCTGAGGCCTTGGTCCCATTCGTCGATCAGACCGGAACGGGTGTGCATGGCGCGCACAAAATCGTTCATATGATCCACGGCCTTCCGGCTTGGCTTGATCACGTAGTCCACACCTTCATCAAGCACCTTGAGATCGAAATCCGTGGGGACCACCGAAACCTCGACGAGTTCGTCACCGCCGAAAATGTCAAGTCCCGTCATTTCGCAATCGATCCAGATCAGACGAGAATCCTGTGAGGTGTAGACCTCTGCGTCGTGACTGTCTACCATCGTGCGCCGCCTTTCAAACTAGTCGCCAGCTTCTGACATCGTCCGGCGAAGAACGTTACAGCCTATATCCGACGCCGGACCGCCTAGCGACGCGTTGTATGGCACCCATCCGAGGACCAGCTGTTGCCAAATTTGGCCGAACTGCACTGGTAGCGACCGCAACAGACCTCTCAGTGCACAGATCTGCCAAATTTGGCATGCTGGCGCATTTATAATGGCCCCATGGCTGAACATTCCGAGACAACGGACGCAATGGCGGCGCAGGATCCCTCCCTGTGGTGGAGGCAAGCCGTGGTCTATCAGGTCTACCCGCGTAGTTTCAAGGACACCACCGGTTCGGGACTTGGAGATCTCAATGGCGTGACCGAAAAAATCGACTATCTGGCCGCCCTTGGCGTGGACGCGATCTGGCTGTCCCCCTTCTACCCCAGCGAACTGGCCGACGGCGGCTATGACGTGGCCGACTACCGCGCCGTGGATCCGCGTCTGGGCACCATGCGGGACTTTGACCGCCTCACCGAAACCGCCCATGCCGCCGGCCTCAAAATCGTGGTGGACATCGTACCCAACCACAGCTCCCGCCTACATCCGTGGTTCCAGGCGGCACTTCACGCCGCCCCCGGCTCGCCTGAGCGCAACCGCTACATATTCCGCGACGGCAGGGGCCCAAACGGTGACGAGCCGCCCACCAGGTGGGTGAATCATTTCGGAGGGCCTGCCTGGACGCGCGTGCCGGACGGCCAGTGGTATCTGCACATGTTCACCAAGGAGCAGCCCGATTTCAACTGGGACAACCGCGAGGTGCGCGAGGATTTTCTGACGACGCTGCGCTTCTGGTGCGACCACGGCGCCGACGGGTTCCGCGTCGATGTGGCGCAGGCGCTGGCCAAGGACCTCAACCGCGACGATCTGGACGACTACGGGGTGATGAGCACCAACGACATGCCGGCGGACGGCTCCCACCCGGTGCTGGACCGCGATGAGGTGCACGACATCTACCATGAGTGGCGGCGCGAGGTATTCAACCGATACGATCCGCCGCGATTCGCCGTCGCCGAGGCCTGGGTACGGCCTGAACGCCAGTACCTGTACGCCTCCCCCGACGATTTGGGGCAGATCTTCAACTTCGAATTCGCCAAGGCGGATTGGACGTATCCGGCGATGAAGGCTGCGATTGCCGAAGGACTTGCATGCGCGGAGCGTTCCGGCTCCACCTCGACATGGGTGATGAGCAATCATGATGTGCACCGTCATGCCACACGCTACGCCCTGCCGCAGGTGCCCACCCACGAATATCACCAGATTTCCGCCGACTGGGCGTTGCGCATGGGACGCACCTACGTTGAAAACCGTCCGCTGGGAACCCGTCGCGCCCGCGCCGCGCTGATGCTGGAAATGGCGCTGCCCGGTTCCGCCTATGTGTATCAGGGCGAGGAGCTTGGCCTGTTCGAGGTGCCCGACATTCCATGGGATCGACTTGAGGATCCATGGCCGCTTCGTTCGGACCGCGAGGAATCCACCAAGGGACGCGACGGATGCCGCGTGCCGCTGCCGTGGACGGCCGCGGACGCCCCCGTTCCGGAGCACCCGAATGACCAGTTCGGCTCGCATGGATCGTTCGGATTTTCCCCCGCCGGCGCGGCCAGCGACCCGCATCTGCCGCAACCCAAATGGTTCAAGGACTTCGCCGTGGACGTGGAATCCGACGACCCCCAGTCCATGCTGAACTTCTATCGACGGGTGCTCGCGTTGCGCCATAGGCTGCAGACCGCCGACACCAGTTGTCGGTGGCTGGATTGCGACGCCCCCAGCGGGCTCAACGACGGCGCCGACGGGCAGCCCGGCGGCGTCATCGCCTACGCAAGGGAGAATGGCTGGGCCTGCGTCACCAATTTCGCATCGAAACCGGCTGCCTTACCGGGCGGCGAGGTGCTGCTGACGTCCGCTCCGCTGACGGATGATGGTTTGCTGCCGCAGGATGCGTCGGCGTGGTTGAGTCTGCGTTAGCCGCCGCGGATACCGCCGCGTAGCCGGCAGGGTGGTTGTGCCTGCGCCGCAGCGACTTGAGCCACAACCGCAACCACGATGGTCTTGCAGCACGCTGCCGGCGAAAACAACTGGGCCCCGATCCTGCGATCGGGGCCCAGCCATTGCCAGCGCATACCTTCTGGCGATTTGTTACGGATACGCGCCGAAGATCAGCGGATCAGTTGTGGAAGCCGGTGTAGTTCGGGGCCTCGGCGGTCATCACGATGTCGTGCGGATGCGACTCGCGCAGACCGGCGTCGGTGATGCGGATGAAACGGCCCTTCTCCGGCATTTCCGCGATGTTGTGCGCGCCGATATAGAACATCGACTGGTGAAGGCCGCCCAGCATCTGGTAGAGCACGGCGTTCAGCGGTCCGCGATACGGGACCTCGCCTTCGACGCCTTCCGGCACGACCTTGTCGTTGGAGGTGACATCGGCCTGGAAGTAGCGGTCCTTGGAATAGGACTTCTTGCCACGCGGGGCCATGGCACCCAGGGAGCCCATGCCACGGTACAGCTTGTACTGCTTGCCGTGCAGCAGGACCTTCTCGCCCGGCGCCTCCTCGCAGCCGGCCAGGGTGCCGCCGAGCATCACGGAGGATGCGCCTGCGACCAGGGCCTTGGCGATGTCGCCGGAATAGTGGATGCCACCGTCGGCGATGCAGGGCACGCCTGCGGCGCGGCAGGCCTGGGCGGCATCATACACGGCGGTGAGCTGGGGCACGCCCACGCCGGCAACCACGCGGGTGGTGCAGATGGAGCCGGGGCCGATACCGACCTTGACGGCATCCGCGCCGGCGTCGATCATGGCCTGGGCACCGGAACGGGTGCCGACGTTGCCGCCGATGATCTGCACGCCGTTGAAGGCGGAATCATGCTTGAGGCGGGAGATCATGTCGAGAGCGAGCTTGGCCTCGCCGTTGGCGGTGTCCACCACCAGCACGTCGACGCCGGCCTCCATCAGGGCGGAGGCGCGCTGCCAGGCATCGCCGAGGAAACCGACGCCGGCGGCCACGCGCAGACGGCCCTGCTCGTCCTTGGTGGCATCCGGGTACTGCTCGGTTTTCACGAAGTCCTTCACGGTGATCAGACCGGTCAGGTGGCCTTCGGCGTCCACCAGCGGCAGCTTCTCGACCTTGTGCTTGGCCAGCAGCACGTGGGCGTCTTCCTTGGAGATGTTGGACGGACCGGTGATGAGGTTCTCCTTGGTCATCACGTCCTTGACCTTCAGATGGTCATAATCCTCGGAGGCGATGAAGCGCATGTCGCGGTTGGTGATGATGCCCACCAGCTTGTTGTCGGCGTCCACCACCGGCAGGCCGGAGATGTGGAAGCGGCCGCACAGCTTGTCGAGCTCGGCAAGGGAGACTTCGGGATGCACGGTCAGAGGATTGGTGATCATACCGGATTCGGAGCGCTTCACCACGTCGACCTGGGCCGCCTGGTCGTCAATGGACAGGTTGCGGTGCAGCACGCCAATACCGCCGTTACGGGCCATGGCGATGGCCATCTCGGCCTCGGTCACGGTATCCATCGCGGCGGACAGCACCGGGGACTTCATGGTGATGTCGCGGGTCAGATGAGTGGTGGTGTCCACTTCGGAAGGAATGACATCCGTTTCGTTCGGCAGCAGCAGCACATCGTCATATGCGAGGCCCAGCTTGGCGAAAATGGGGGGAAGCGGATTGAAAGCGGACTGTTCTTCTGAATTGAAAGTAGCCATGGATAAAATATATGCGTCCATCTTGACTACCCGACACACACTGAAATATCAATATGCCGGAGCATGCGCCAACGAGACGCGCATTCGCTAGCGAGCCGAATCCCCGTGAGTGCGCTCTTCGGTGTTCGCATGCTCGGCCTTCAGCCGCATCGCACGGAATTCGGCGTTTTCGCGACGAATGTCGGGCAGACGGACTTTGAGATACGGGTACATGGTGACGATCGTGAGCACCACCACCGCCACGGCGAAGCCGATCGCCACGTGCGCCGGCTCGAAGAACAGAATACCTAGGGAGCCGAAGGCGATCAGCGCGGCCCAGCTCCACAGAATAGTCACCGCGCCCTGAACCGTGTGGCCGATGCCGATCATGCGATGGTGCAAATGCATGCGGTCGGGATGCATCGGCGACTGCCCGTGGCTCAGACGGCGCACAATCGCCAGGCACATGTCGAGCACCGGAAGGAACAGCACGAGAATCGGCAGCAGGATCGGCATGAACATCGGCAGATAGACACTGGTGTGCACGCTCATCGGATCCAGGCGGCCCGTCATCACGATCGAAGCGCAGGTGATGAGATATCCGAGCAGCATGGAGCCGGAATCACCCATGAACAGCTTCGCCGGATGCCAATTATGCAACAGGAATCCCACGCAAATGCCCACCAGGGTGACATCCACCAGCGTGGCCATCGAGGCATAGGAGGGCGAAGTGCGGGCGAGAATATACGAATAGATGGCGAAGGCCACACCGCCAATCGCCACGATGCCAGCGGCCAGACCATCCAAACCGTCGACGAAATTGACGGCGTTGATCGACGCGACGATCAGAATCGCCGTCAACGCCATCGACAGGCTGGGCGACGCGGCAATCAGCGAACCCATCGGCAACGAAATGATCTGCACGCCGCCCCATGCCACGAACACCGAGATCAGCAACTGACCGGCCAATTTGAGCATCCAGTCAAGATCCCACAGGTCATCGGCGACACCCAACAGGCAGATGGCGACCGCCCCGGCCATAATCGCCCACGCGGTGGTGTCGGAGGAGAACAATCCGGCGATGAATGGAATGCGGGAGGCGAACAGCATGGCCACCACGAATCCGATCATCATAGCGACGCCGCCCATGCGCGGGGTGGGGACCGTATGCATATCACGCGCACGGACCCTGCCAACCGCGCCGATTTCAATGGCGACATGCCGCACAATGGGCGTGATCAGCCAGGTCACGCCACCGGCGATCGCGGCAATGAGCAGATAAACCCTCATGCGCCCAACCCCCCGCCGTTCACCGTCAGCGCCGCGCGAACCACAGACTGCGGGATCACACCTTCGCGCATAATGGCGATACCGTCGCGTCCATGCGGGTCGGCGGCCACCACCGTGCTGGAAACATGCCCCTGGGTGGGACCGCCGTCAAGGTAAAGCGCCACCTGGTCGCCAAGCGCCGCCACCGCCTCGTCTACGGTTTGCGCCGACTCGTCGCCGGAACGATTGGCGCTCGAAGCCGCAAGCGGGCCGGTGACCTTCAGAATCCGAAGGCACAACGCCGAATTGGGGATGCGAATGCCCTGGGTGCGGGCGGCCACCGCGGACGAGCCGTCCTCGCCGGCAACGCGCGTTTCGCGCACGGTTTTCAGATCGCAATCATCCCTGGCCACGGCGATCGGGGAGAACGCGCCGGGCAGAAACTGCGCGGCCAACCGGTTCAGCGGGGCCGGCAACTCCAGTCCCAGCGATGCAAGATCATCCGTGGAGGCCACGAGCACCTGCAACGCCTTGAAGGCGGGTCGGCGCTTCGCCTCGTAGATGCGCCTGATGGCCCGCTCGCTGCGCGGATCGCAGGCCACGCCATACACGGTGTCGGTGGGGATCACAATGAGCTCGCCCCGTTTCACCAGTTCCGCCGCCAGTTCGCAGGATTCGGCGTCCACCGTCCGCACTTCAGCCTTCATCGCGATCCTCCTCGGTTGTGCGCTCGTTCGACCCATCGGACCTTACCGCGAGCGCTGTATCTATTCAGCAGTGTACTTGAACTCGCATCGCAGTGAGACGGCCGTCGTCTGGAGGATGGTGGGACAGAACGCGTTGCGCCCCGTCGCATCGGACTAGTACAACGGACCTATGCACGAAGAAAGCCATGAGAACGCCAGGAACACCGAATTCTCAAGCCCGCCCGCCGCCAAGCTGCCTCCGGTTGAGCTGCGTCTGCCGCGCAAGTCGGAACGCGAGGAGATGCTCGCCGGAAAGCTGTATAATCCGGCCGATCCCGAACTCGTCGCCCTGCGCGAGCATGCCGGCGACCTGTGCACGCGGTTCAACAGCCAGCCGCGCGGCGACCATCGCGCGCGCAACGCGATTCTGGACGAACTGCTCCCGCGGCACGGCGCCGATCTCGACGTAATGGGACCGATCTTTTTCGACTACGGCTGCCACACCACCATCGGCGACCGCGTGTTCGCGAACTTCAACTTCACTGTGCTGGACTGCGCGCCGGTCACCATCGGAGACGACGTGCTGTTCGGACCGAACGTATCGCTGCTGCCTCCGATGCATCCGCTGCGCTGGCAGGACCGCAATGTGCGCAAACACGTTGACGGCTCAACCTACGACTACGAATACGGCCGCCCGATCGTCATTGGCCCGAACTGCTGGTTCGGCGGCAACGTGACGGTGCTGGGCGGCGTCACCATCGGCGAGGGATGCGTGATCGGCGCCGGAACGGTGGTGACGCACGACATTCCGCCGCATACCGTCGCCGTGGGCAACCCGGCCCACGTACTGCGCGAAATCACCGAAGCCGACGCCTCCGCGTTGCAGGATTACGCGCGCTGACCGCCGTCCTGACGCCCCTTGATCGCAACGAGATATCGCGGCCGGTGCGTGTAGTCGAATCCCGTTCGGACCTGCGTGAATCCAGCGCCCATCGCGGCGGCGACCAACGCGCCGCCCTGCGTGATGTCATGCTCCATGACCAGCAGTCCCCCGTCTCGCAACAGGGCGAATGCGCGGCGAATGATCAGTCCCGGGATGGCAAGTCCATCGCTTGAGCCGCCGTACAACGCCAGTTCGGGATCGTAGTCGCGCACCTCGGGCTGACTGGGCACCGCCAGTTCCGGCACGTACGGCGGATTGGAGATCACCGCGTCGACCGTATCGTCCAACTCCTCCAGGGTGCCCGGCAGTGTGGCGTCGGCGACGCTCAGGTGGTAGCGGCCGACGGCGCGTCCATGGGGGGCGAGCACGGCATCGGCGTTTCGCCGGGCCCATGCGGCGGTCCGTTCGGACAATTCCACCGCCCAGACTTCGGCGGTTGGCATTTCGGCCGCCACGGACAGCCCTATGGCCCCTGATCCGGCGCATAAATCCACCACACGGGGTGCGTCGATATGCCGGGAAGCCAGCCAGTCAAGTCCCTCCTGCACCACCAATTCGGTTTCCGGGCGAGGAATGAACACCCCAGGGCCAACCGCCAGATCCAGGAAACGGAACGGTGCATGGCCGACAATGTATTGCAATGGCTCGCGCGCCGCCCGACGGCTTGCCATGTCGTTCAGCCGAGGCATGTCAACCGTCAGGGAATCGCCCATGAGCATGGCTTTGTCAACATCGCGCAACGCCACGCCGGCGGCTTCGGCGATCAGCAGCTTGGCGTCATGCTCGGGAGTGTCGACACCGGCACGGCGCAGCATCGCGGCCATGGATCGAACGCCACTCGCAACGGGAAGGCGCATAATGCCCGCCCCGGGGGATTCGTGCACTGCGCTCACTTCTGATTGGCGAGACGGTCGGCCTCGTCGGCCTGGATGTCGGAGTCGATCACCGCCTGCAAATCGCCGTCAAGCACTTGGTCAAGGTTGTACGCCTTGTAATTGGTGCGGTGATCGACAATGCGGTTTTCCGGGAAGTTGTAGGTGCGGATGCGTTCGGAACGGTCCAGCGAACGCACCTGGGAGTGGCGCATGTCGGCGGCCTCGGCCGCCTCCCGCTCGTGCTTCATGGCCAGCAGGCGACTCTTGAGCACGCGCAGCGCGGCGGCGCGGTTCTGGATCTGAGACTTCTCGTCCTGCATGTTCACCGTGATGCCGGTGGGAATATGCGTCATACGCACCGCGGAATAGGTGGTGTTCACCGACTGGCCGCCGGGCCCGGAGCTCATGAAGATGTCGATTTTCAGGTCCTTCGGATCGATTTCGATCTCGTCATCGTCCTCATCGGCCTCCGGAAAGACGATCACGCCGGCGGCCGACGTCTGGATGCGCCCCTGCGATTCGGTGACGGGGATGCGCTGCACGCGATGCACGCCGCCCTCGTATTTCAAGCTGGCCCACACGCCATCCTCGGGCGCGGGGGTGCCCTTGGCGCGAATGGCCATCTGCACATCCTTGACGCCGCCAAGCTCGGTGGTGTTTTCGGACTGGATCGAAACGGTCCAGCCGCGCTTTTCCGCATAGCGCGTATACATGCGCATCAGGTCGCCGGCGAACAGCGCGGCCTCCTCGCCACCGGTGCCGGCCTTGATCTCCATAATGGTGTCCCGGGCGTCGTCGGGATCACGGGGAATCAGCGCGGTGCGGAGCTTGTCCGCCACGCCCGGTAGCTCGGCCTCCAGCCGCTTGGCCTCCTCCGCGAACTCCGGATCCTCGGAAGCCATCTCGCGGGCGGCTTCGAGATCGTCCCGCACGGCCAGATACGACTGATACGCGCCGACAATCGCGCCCAACTCGGCATGACGTCGGCCCAGCTTGCGCAATTTGTCCGGATTGGACACGATCTCGGGGTCGGCCATCCGCTGCTCGATGGACCGATATTCCTCCAGCGCCGTTTTCGCCGCCGGGAACTGTTCGTCGTCTGCCATGTGCCTGTCCCTTTTCCCATTACGATCGCCGACGCGCCACGCCCGGCGATACTGCCATCAGATACGAAAACGCCAGCCGGCGCAAGACATGCGTGGGCTGGCGCAAGAAGTCCAAGCTACTTGTTCTTTTTGCCGTAGCGAGCCTCGAAGCGAGCCACACGACCACCGGTATCGAGAATCTTCTGCTTGCCGGTGTAGAACGGGTGGCAGTTGGCGCACACGTCAACGAACATGTGGTCTCCCTTGCCGGCAGTGCGGGTCACGAAGGTGTTGCCGCACGAGCAAGTCACCTCAACCGGGTGATAATCGGGATGAATACCCTGCTTCATTATTGTCTCCTATGGAATTCGGGGGACCCGGGTCGCACACCCCAACGGCATGCGTGAACCGGAACCTGTGAGATTATACGCCCCCGCCCGGATATGCGCCACGCCGGGCCGGGCGCAAGGACATGCCAATCCCAAGGTTCGCCCGTAACGATCCGATCACGATACCATATTTCAATTTGTCTATTCAGATCTTTTTCAATGAAATTCTTGGTAATTGGAAAATCGCAATTTCTACATGTTGTACTGAATCCGGAAGGTAGCCACTTCAATCTTTGGGGAAAATCCACGCACATGGTCTTTAAGCCATCGGCAAGCGTTACTACCACAATGACATCATGTCTCAAAATAAATGTATACATTTCTGCTATCTATGACAGGAAACTTTCACTGTATTACTCCAAGTAATATCAGAAGAATCAATCACCCCATCCACGTCAACATCCACCCAAGCTTTATACCAGGCAACATCACCAGGATTACAATCAAAATGTGTTGTTGCACGGTTGCCTTTACCCCCTCCAGCAACCACTCTGGATTTTCCTCTCCGACCTACATCATGGAAGTCGTCAGGGTTAAGATTTCTTTCACTTCTCAACAGACCAATAGTTACAGTTGCCGTACTTGCAGAGCAATCGACATTATCCCACCAGCAATGAGACTGAACCGCTATCGTACTTGAAGTAGAAGATATATGAGGATTATCTGAACGATGGAAAAAAGTACACTTTTTAATAAACCTGTTTGAGTCTAATTCAGAAGATTCATCTAAAACAACATAACCAAATGAGGCACCTTGAAGTGGCCTGATTTTTGTTCCGCCTTTATAG
>ERZ808240.2619-NODE-2619-length-19116-cov-5.883060_pt1 | contig 19116 bp, 17 predicted proteins | sample MGYA00521084_ERZ808240 | MGnify/ENA primary metagenome ERZ808240 (study PRJEB31516, sample SAMN03275571) | gut metagenome | biome: mammalia-associated habitat; material: feces | host: Papio cynocephalus | place: Kenya | collected 2012-08-06 ...
GTGGCACCAACCACTGCCCCCTCTCCAACTTCCACTCCCATGCCGATGAATGCACGAGAACCTACCCATGCCCCTCGACGCAAGACGATGGGAGCCGTAATGAGTCCGCTGTCGGCAGTGTTGGCATGACCGATGTCGTGTCCTGCCGTACAGAGATACGAGTACTGCGACACGATGGCATCGTCTTCCAATACCACCCAATCTTGGTTGTAGCAGATTACATCAGGACCGAGACACGCCCTGTGTCCCATCCTCAGCATCCACGGTGCCCAAATCTTCACCGAAGCATAGACATTGGCATCCCTCTCTATCCGTGCCCCGAACATCCGCAACACCATGATTCGCCACTTGCGAAACACGGGAGTTATGAACGGACGAAACAACACTGCCGCCACCACATTCCATACCACACGTTTCACCTTAACACTCCGTGACACCCGTCCCGGAGCATGACGTTCTAAAATCATAAGTAAAAAAGAATATAGTAAAGAAGATTGTCAAGGACTATCATTCCAGAGTCCTTGACAACCTATAAAATTTTATTGCCTTAAAAAATTAATTCCTTGCTTGTGTCTTTCTTCGGAACCATGAATTTCTTGTTATTAGCTACACATACGTTCATGTAAATTTAGAGCAACCTTATTCTTTCATTAGACAGTATCTCAGCATGGTTTGTTGCTCTTACCATAATTCTATGTTCAACCCAAGCCTCAAACAATAGATTTTGATCAAACCATGCATTAAAATTAGCCAAGAATGGGAAAGAAACAATTGCATAAACCATCTTATCGTCTCTAAGTATTCCTTTATTTCTAAAATAGCTAACAGTTGCTTCAATCTGTTTTATCATTTTTTCGGGATATTTATTTCTAATATCACGGGCTTTAAACTCATCCTTAGCATATTTGGTTTCAACAAACAAGACCCAAATATTGTCATCATCAATAGAATCTGCTGGAAACAGAACACATTCACATTGTTGGGAGAAACATCCTTTCTTTACAGGCAATGCATTTTCCGGAAATTTGTCACAACATACAGATAATTCGTATGGATTATGTAAACATACTGCAGGTCGTCCCAAATCACAATCAGAGAATGATATGCCAGTATTATTTTCATCTTTCCAGTCAACGACATACAACTCTTTTCCTTGAAGTGTCTCAAGATATTTTTTATGTTCCGGCAAAGATTTCAACAAATCATTAATCATGGTTCCGCGATTTTTACATAAGGCAACATCTGGTAATAATCATCCAAAATATCATTCATCACATCATTAAAATAATGTTTCCCTATTGTCTTTGTCCGATTATCCTTTATACTTTCCAGACAACCATCATTAATTTGCCAAACACTGACAAAATCAGGATTAACCGAAGCGTCCTTACAATCCAAATCGCTTATTATTTCATTCGACATATCTGATCTTACAAGCCCCAGAATCATGCTATTGTTTAAGGCATGGAGTATATAAGGGCTATGAGTAGTTATAAACAAACGATGTTTCCTGCCATGATTTATGGTTCTTAAAAGATAATAAACCAAATCACGTTGAGTCGTTGGAAAGAGATTTTGTTCAGGTTCTTCTATAATAAATTGTGTGTGCGTATATACTTTACCGCTCACGATATTAGCCAAACGCTCTCTCAGATTGTCATCCTTGGTAACATCACTTATCAAATGCCTGATTTTTTCTATTTCTTCAAAAGAATAAGGCTTATTCTCTTTGTATATCCCATCAGCAAGCCAATCTATCAAGGTCAATAATGGAACAACACTCTGCAAGCCACTTGAAGCAGCCTCCAATGCAACGGCATCTCCTGTTGGCATCTCTACAACATTTGTTATACCATCCTTTAAATAGTACTCCATTCCCATATTGAGCAAATGCAATTTATGAGAAAACGAATAATTAGTTCTCGCTTCCTGCCAACTTAACAAAAAAGCCATAAGATTATCGTCTTTCTCAGCATATTTCTGCAAATTGGGCACTACAGAAACAAAATTACGCTCAGCAGGAATGTAAATTACTTTTGGATTAACAACACTATTTGACGGATATAAAAAGATCTCCTCTTCTGTATAACGCATGGCATGAGCCGTCTCCCATCCTGTATATGGCAATTCTTTATCGTGCCAATTATAGGCATAAGCTAAATTGTCACCCAAATAACAGATAACAGAATCTTCACTGAAATAAGACTGAAGATGATGAAAAGACTGTAAACGCCGATAAGCCTCCTTACCATAAGTAAAAGAGATTTCGTCCTTATATACGGATTTTTCCAACCAAGAGCAGAAACTTACGATTTTTGCAATTGTACTCTTTCCACTACTTTGTTCACCTATAAAGACATTAATCTTATTTAGTTCAATATCGACATTTTTTATTGGACCAATATTTCTTATTATCAATCTTGCCATCTTGTTCTTCAATATATATTATGCATAAGATAATGCAAATATAAGACATTCAATCCATATATCCAAACGTCCTTCATTTTTTATTGACATTCAATATTGTCTCCACCGCTTTTACCACACTGAGCAAACTTTCATAACAAAGAAGAGAGACTTTCTATCAAGAAATGATCAATACACAAAATCCGGCTTTCCCCGTTTTCCAAGAAGCCACTCATAAACCTCTATCATTTTCTTTGCTGAAGCGTCCCAAGTAAACTTCTCTCTAACTAAATCATATCCCCGTTGTCCTATCGCCTTACGTTCTTCATCATCCATACCGAAGAATTTCATCAGTCCATTCTTCACGGATACCACATTATCATTAATCTGGATAGCAGCTTCAGCATCATATCCTTCAGGCAAATGACACTCTGGAGTCATTATCACCGGCAGTTTCCACGACCAAGCCTCAAGCACCGTCATCGGAAGTCCCTCACCATGCGACGGCAAGATATATCCGTCGGCTGTAGCATACATCCGTTGTTTGTCTTTACCAAACAGACCGCCATGAAAGACAACAATATCTTCCAAATGGTTTTCAGCCACAATCGTTTCCAATTCCACCTTACAATTTTCATGGTCCCAACCTACCAAATCTATTTGCCAACTATCCAGCAAAGCAGCATTTTCATTCTTGATATCGGCCACAGCCTTAATCAACAAATCAACACCTTTCTTCTTATGCAGTCGTCCAAGATATAGCAAATGCTTCTTGTTATCCGTCTTTTCAAACTTCAGATTAGACTCTGGCATATTTATTCCATTTGGAATAATCGCCACAGGTTGTTTCAGTCCATACGCCCGAATATCCTCATATTCCTTTTGGCATAGGGCATGGTAACAATCCACAGCCTCAAGGCTCTTCTGAAAAAAGATTCTCGAAATTATCCGTTTCAGCTTCCCCTGACTCATAATTATATAAGGGTCAAGCATACCATGGGGAGAACAAACTATCGGTGCTTTCTTGTTTTTTTTCCATGATGTCATTAGCAGTTGAGGATAGCGCCATAAGGCTTCCATATGGAGGACATCCGCATTTTCTTTCATCAATGCCTTCTTTATTTTTCGAGAAAAGAGTAAAGGTCTGGCATTAAACAAGCGCATAGGCAATCCCTTCCAACTTGGCAAATCTTCTTCCAAATGCTCTGTCTTATAAGAAAGCACCTTCAGATTATGCCCGGAAAAGGCACTGTTCGTAAACAAGTCACGCACAGCATCAAAAACACCACCCGCAGTGCGGGTGACGGAATAAGTAAGAATGGTAATATTCATAATTAAAATTAGTAATCAACAACAAACGATATATGTGCTACCATAACGACATAAAGCATATTTATAAGTCAGCCCCTAAAGGGAAGTCTATATCCACATACATACCGCTGAAAGCAAAGAAACAACTTACTTAAATTCCCCCATTGCATCTTTTTATTACGTTTTCAAGTGTTTTTATCAAATCTCGATATGACAATTTTTCGACACTATCCTTTGACTGAGATACATCTTTTAGCATACGGTACAATGCTTCTAAGACGGCGATATCTGGTTTGAAGTATTGTTCACAACAATCCACTTGAGCGTCAAGATTATAATGTATTTCAAGAAAATTACGAAATTCATAACGTCCCTTATTGCTTAATCGACAAATGCCATCAAGCAACATTGCTGCATTCTCTTTTTCAAATGCAGGAACAAGATTGTATGCACAACTGTGGTCTGGGTAGCTTTCATTCTCCAAATCAGACAACACACATACATTCTCATCCGAAAGATTACGTAATATCATCTGTCGCTCATCACAAAGCTGAGATAAACGTTTATTTAATTCATTTTGAAAGTCTTCTATTAATTCTTTCGTAGACAATTCTTTATCGGTAGATAAACTTACATAACGATATGCAGAAAATAACGCTGTCTTGAAATTCAACAAATTCTTCATGTTGCTTATTTGAGAGAGCAAACTACATATAGTGTTCTTTATGCAATCCAATACGGTTTCCTTTATTTTACGCACATCTAAAACATCGAAATACCCCAAATAACCAATAGCGGCACCAAGTTGGTTCCCATCCAATATTTTTCCTTCAAGCAATGACTTTTCAACTTCATCATACCTTTTGTTGAATTCTTCGTTTGAAAGATTAAAAAATCCGTCAAATTTGGATTGTATCGTATTCACAACTTCACTTGTTGGGAATAGATTTTCTACAAGTGCTTTAACGCTACATCCTTTGGAAAGGAAATCCACAATGCCATTAACGAAAGTATAAAATGTAGCAGGATACATATTACCATCGCTTACATCCTTATATTTCATTTCTATCTTATAGCAATCATTCTCTTTCTCATCTTTGAAACTTGCATTATAAATAGGAAACAATCTGTCCCAATTAACCATTGTGTTATGGTATTCCGAACTGTTGTATTCTGCATATACAGCAATAAAAGAAGACAGTAGGCAATGAAACAGCCCCGAATTTTCCTTTACTTTTTCCTTTGAAAAATCCTTCAGAACTTCATTGAAGTCATACATACATTGACGCAAAAGTCGCAAGTTGTTATAAGTTGTAATTCTAAAACATTTGATAATGTACTCCCTTTCCTCAACAATAAACTTATCCAACTTATAATCTTCGATATAGCTGTCAAGAGCCGCCTCAACATCGGACTGTATTTCAAACTGTCGGCCGATTGTTTTCTCCTTAAACTCATTAAATATTTCTTTGTCATTGTTCTTGAACTTTGAGTCATCTCCAATGATGACCACATGAAACCTACATCTGTCCACAAAGAAATGAATAAAGCCCAACAGAGACTTAATCGGAATATTAGAACGTTCAATATCGTCAAACACAATAAAGCGAGTACCACTCACTTCGTCAGAATTAGACTCAAAAAGACTCATGACATCAAGACTTCCTGATGCCGTAGCCTTTATATCCCGACTTACAGTTAAATCTGTCTTAAAAACAATCTTGCTTGCAAACTTAGCCGCAGTTTTAAGCACTTTTGCCGTCTTTGAATAATAAAACGGATTTACTTTTCTGTCTATCTCTGTCTTCACTTCCGCAAGCGTAGACATTCCAAATACAGAGACATAAATAGGACGCAGATAGATAACTTCTTCTCTATCTCCACCTTTAACATTAACGGTGTCAAGCCAACTATTAATAAAGAAGGTTTTACCACATCCCCAGCGACCTGTCAGCATAACAGCATATTGAGGGTCTGGATTCAACATATATTCATCAAGGAAGTGTGCTATATTCTCATTCATAGTAAAAGAGCTTTTGGGTTTATCATATAAAGATGATGTTTTCCGACAAGATCTAAGACCGATAAAGGGTATGCGTCTAACAACATCAAAGATCAGACTTTTTACTTTTACAAATAAGTCTTTCATAAAATTTATCGTTTCCTTTGCAGAAGCATCTAAGGTAAATTTTCACTTCGACATTTTTTTGCACTGCAAAGCTTTCATTTGAAGTGTTTATGTATCTTATCTTCAATAATACCTTATGTATCTTTGGAGAATAAAGCATTGGCAAAGGCTTGTCGTTTTCAAAAATCTCATCAAAAAAGTAACATCTTAAGCTGGTACTCCATGAACGCATTATTTTAATACAAATCACGAACCGTATCAAATACGTCACCCGCTCTGCGGGTAACGAAAATGTAAGAATTAGATTTGAATCTCATCAAACACTTTTTTAATCTGTTTTTCATAATTATTCCAAGTATATACGCCTGCAATTTTTCTTGCATTTAAAGACATATTTTTATATTTGTTAGGATCCAAATCTATAAAATATTTTATTGCGCTATAAAGAGAATTATTATCAAAAACATCTATTACCAATCCGTTACTTTTTTCTTTAATCAAATCATTAACTCCAGAAAACCGTGAACAAATAACAGGTAAGCCACATGACATTGCCTCCAACCCAACTAAAGCCAATCCCTCTGCAAAAGAAGGTAATACAAAAACATCTACACTTGCAAAAAGATGTGATATTACATCTCTCGTTACAAAGCCAAGATAATGGATATTCTCCCTATCTGCATAGTTTATATACCATATTGAGTTTTGATTAAAGCCACCAGCAATAAACAATTCAACTTCATCATTACTGAAACGCTCTATAGTCTTCATCAAAATATTAATACCCTTTCTACAAGTTACTTGACCAACAAACAATATTTTTAGCTTATCATTTTTTTTCTTCTCTGTAGGACAAACAAACTTTGTTGTATCAACTCCATAAGGAACTTTAATTATCTTTTCGATATTTATTTTTCCCTTATATAATAAACTATGTTTAACAATTTCAGATGGAACCAAGAATTTATTTGAAAGCTCAACCTCTTTCAAATATTTATTCATTATTATTTCATTCCATAGATAAGGGTATTCTTCATGTATCGTATAGTCCTTTGTTATTTCTATCATGTGATCAAAAGTATCCCTCATAAAATCGTGTGCAACAGTTGAAGTGTCTAGTACTCTAATTATATTTGGGGCATATTTCGACAAATACTCAAAACAAGACGAAGCTGTGCTATCATACATAACAACTACATCTACATTGTGTCGAATAGCATATTTTGCTACTTTAATTCCAAATTTCTCATATAATAGAAATTTCAATTTAATGCTTATATTCGAAAGATAAGGGAAACGAGACAAGAATACAATAATCAAATTTAGCCATTCAAAATATTGCAAAACATCAATATTATCTAGACTTGAACAAGACCTAGAATTTGCTTTTTTTAGATTTTTCCCTCTAAGCAGCTTTTTAATTCTATTTGTCAATGAAGATGGTTTATCGTAAATCGTTGTTATATATTTTAATAGGACCCCTTTTTGCTTTAATGCTGTAGCCAACCTAAAAGAATGTTGTTTATCAGGATGAGCAACAATTACTTTATTTATCATTATAATTAATTTTAAATTGAGACAAAAATTTGACAATATTATTCCTCGGAATATTAATATCGACTTTTATTTCACTGTCTATATAATCACCTAAATTACTAATATTATTTTGGCTCAAGACTGGAATATTAAAGTCCCTGTTAAGTTCTATTGCGCGATTATCAATACCAATTATTATCGTACGTTTCAGCTTCTGTAAAGCTCTTATACCACCATGCAACCTTGTTCCAATAAAATCAACATCATGAGTATCCAAGAAAGAATCATAATCACAAAGATGTGGATTTACTATTTTTATTTTTTCAATCCCACTAAGTTGCTTGAAATATGAAAAATCGCGATGACCTTGAGGCCAAAAATAAACTTCTGAATATTTTTGATTTAAGATATTTATTAAATATTCATCACGTATTATGTTTGGTTTATAATCTGTTAACGTAAAAACTGCTTTTCCTGCTTTTTTTGTAGGTATCTTCGCACAATGTTTTTTGGTCAAAGACCACATTGTTGGACAAGCCGTATTTACCACATTTTTAATGCCAATTCCTTTTAACACCTGTTCTGTATAACTATCACGAACAGAATGTATATATTTGGAACCAAACATCCATCTAAACGCCATACGAGTAGCCATTGTTATCTTTTGATTGTATTGTTGAGCTCCAACACCAACTAGCACAGCATCTTTAATATTATGATAAGTTAGTGGATTTAAATTCCATTGTTTTAGATGAATAATAGAATTTAAATCACCGACGATTATATTACTTCCACAAACAAATTTATAATCGGCCTTTCCTAAAAAATACATATATCTATTGGATAAAGGAAGATGAGTAGGAAGTTCAATACAAAAAGAAGGCGATAGGAGGCTATCCATTTCTTTCTTAATAGAATCAACAATAATTTGATCGCCAACATTTTCAGAGCCTATAGACGGCTCATATAAAAAAATCTTTTTCATATAGCTTTTATCTTAATTTTAACCTCATTAATTTTAATAAGATAATTTTCGGAAAACAACTCATCACCCAATAGCAGAATGCATATTTTGCCTTATGCTTCATTTTTATGATATCAGCAAAACCATAATTTACATGCCATAGTTGGTTTATAATTACTTTTTTTTCTGCTCGGCTCAATATCATACTCCCCATTATCATCTGCGAATGTAAAAGCGTAACATTATACACACCTGCTATCAATGCTGCATATTCTTCTGTATTCTTATAGCGAGAAATAAAATCTGCATCATATTCTCTGATTTTCACAAAGCAGTCTGCCAAATATAAAGCTCTATCATGATTATTACGGAAAGCAGCAAACGACTGTCCCTCATAAATGTGGTAAACATAAAGAACATCTGGAACCAAGCGACAGGATTTTGCTGCAATGTTTACCTGTAATGAAAAAGATACATCCTCAACATGTACATGAGGAAGGCAACGAATCTTGTTTTTGCGTAGGAACTCAACAGTATATAGCTTGTTCCATACCTCTGCCAAAATCTTATGATTCTCTACATATCTAAAATATGCTACCGGTAGTGCATGCTTGCCATCATCAATTACTGTATATGACTGATATTGATCTGTGGCTATCAGCTTACCATCAAATGTTCGTCTTTCCCTTGATGCTGCAATAAAATCAACAGGTTTTTCAAGTATATAGTTAACCAATACCTCGATACAACACGGACTTATAATATCATCAGAATCCATGAAATAGATATACTCACCTTTCGCCTCGTCTATTGCAGTATTACGGGTATCACCAAGTCCCTGGTTTCCATTATGATGAATGATACGTACATTTTCACATCGCTTATGACCTTTTATAGTTTCTTCCACGATGTTCATGCTGTTATCTGTAGAACAATCATCTATTATCAAGAATTCGATATTGCTATATGTCTGATTTAGAGCTGACAGAAGAGAGCTTTCAACAAACCGTTCTACATTATACACTGGCATTGCCAATGTTACCAATGGAAGTTGCTTCATATCTTTACTGTATATGCTTTACGAAGTTTCTTTGGCAATCCAAGCCTTAGCTTTAACAGCAAGAATATTGCATGGCACAACACAGACGGTTTATCCAACTTTTCCTTTTCTCCCTCAAACGACTTAAACCAATTCTGCATATATAAATATCTGAAATATTTCAGATACATGCAGTAAGCCCATTCTGGTACAAAAGTTCTGGTGTTATGAAATGCCATCCACTTTATAGCCTCATCCTTCTCTATCCAACCATAAAGCGTCTCCAATTTTCCACTGGCATTAGTAAGCCACCGGTAAGAGGCGATAGGATAATCTCTCAACCACCGCACTGTATGGAAATGGGCTAACTTTACATGAAACTGAAAATCAAGCGAAGGATAATAATCGGGGTTAAAGCCACCCATTTCAAATACGACATCACGTTTCAGTGTCATTCCTAAAGGTGCATGCAAATGGCACCCAGTAAGATAATCAGCCTCTCGCAATGTCATCACCCTCATGTCATGCTTTGTTCTTGAAGGATGCTCACTTCCCTCACCATGAAAGGTATTGTAGCATGAATAGAAACACGAAGCCTCTTTATCGTTTTCCACAATACCTGTCATCACTTTCATAAAGTCAGGATAAAGCATATCATCATCATGCAACATAACGACCCATTCTGTACGGGCAAGAAGATACAGCTTGTTCCAATTACCTGTCATACCTAAATTTTGGGTGTTTTTATAATATGCTATACGGTCATTGTCTGCATATCTAAGCATCAGCTTCTCTGTATCGTCATTACGCTCCGGATTATTGTCAACAACAAGTATCTCATAATCCTCAAAGCCCTCTTGATTAACAGCACTGTCTATAGCTAACTCCAACAAATCAACGCGGTTGAATGTAGGAATTGCTATAGAGTATTTCGGCACGTCATATTCGCCAAACGACTTTATGCATACAGAAGGTGTCTTTGCCGTTTCATGGATATTGTCACGGTCTTTGTATAATGTCTTTACTTTTTCATTCATATATATTTAATCATTTAAATCTAACGGAAATCCTTTATACGGAACCATAACTTCTCTTTTACGATACGGCCTACCACCCCATTCTATATTTAATTTGACATGATGATCTATTTCATACTGCCTTGCAATTTCTTTCAAACTTCTTTGTTGACCAGAAGTAACTACATATTCTTTACGTAGTTGTTTTCCTTTATCTAATTTTTCGGCCAATGCTTCAAAATTTTGTACGACTTTGTCTACGTGAACAATATCCAACTTCTGATCACCAGGACTCATTCTCAAACATTCACCTGTTTTGGCAATCTGTTCAAATAAAGCGAATATCTTTCGGCGTGTATCATTTGGACCATAGGTATCACATAACTTCAATGTACAAAATCTTATGTTAGAAGTTTCGGTATAGTATTTTGCCATGTCTATAAATGCTTGTTTACTTGCAGCATACAAGTTTACAGGACAATACTTGTCTGAAAACGGCGGTACTTTATAGTTTTGCCATATTGTTCCCGTATTCAAGAACCACTTTGTATTAGCCTTTACCGCAGCCTCTAAAACAGCAGTACCTAAATAAACATTTGAAAGCACTATATTCTTAATATCCTCTGATTTATGTTCTGCTATATACAATGAAGCCAAATGGATAATGCCATCAATACGATTCTCTGAAAGGTAAGAAGACAGATGCTCAATATCACCCTCAAACACATAAAGATGATTAGTATAAACTTTGCTTCCATCTGTTGACGGACGTATCAAAGCATAAACCTCATGTCCCTGCCTCTGTAAATATGGCAAAAGATGCTGACCAACAAATCCTGTTGCTCCAGTAACTAATATTCTCATAACTAAAAGGGTGATTTAAATTCTTGAATAGAAGGAAAAGTCAAATCTCTACCTGAAACAATCGGATTACTTATGTTCCAATCGAAATCAATAGAATTCTGGTCGATACCGCAATCACATTCTTTGTTATAGCAAGAAGTCTGCGCATAATTGACGATACTACCATCTTCCAATGACAAGAAACCATGTGCAAATCCCTTGGGAATATAGAGATACTGAGCTTTCTTGTCATCAAGTTCTATGGAGAAACACTTGCCATAAGTCTTTGATGACTTACGAATATCAACGCATACATCAAGTATTCTTCCCTTACTCACATATACCAATTTTGTATGGTCGTATGGGGGAACTTGAAAGTGCATACCTCTCCTGACACCCTTTTTATTTACAGAATAATAGAATTCCTGGAAATTTGTATCCAGTCTGTTTTGTCTGAAGAAATCTAAATTGAAAAGTTTCTGGAATCCACCACGATTATCTTGATAGTTTATGGTTTGAAGCACATAAAGTCCATCAAACTCCGTTTTTATTATTTTCATATTTTCCTATGACTGACAATATTGTATTTGTACAATGATGGTCAATCATGGAGTTTAACTTGCTACCATCGAGTTGTAGTATTTTCATACCCTCATCTTTACGTTTTACTGCTCCAAATATACTCATATCCGGTTCTATATTATAAGCCAAAAGCAACATACATACAAGCTGTTTGACAGTCAGTGTCTCATTTCCCTCAATATTGTATATTCCACTTGGAATATGCCTTTTTATAGACTCTTCTATTATTCGGGGAACTTCATCCACATATAAATATTGCCGAATTTGCTCTCCTGAAGTAAAAGATAATTTTTTTCCTTCTTTTATTGCTTTTAATAAGTATGGAATGAGTCTATTTTCATCCTCATGTTCACCATATATCGTAGGAAGTATAAAATGGTAAAAGGGTACATTATTATATACAGAAGAAAAATATCTCGAAAGGAGTCGCTTCGAAATACAATAAGTATTGGGCACTCGTCTCATGGATAGCAGCAAATCATTCTCCGTAAATGACCTGTTTTCTATATTTTCTCCTATTTCAAAATAGGATCCAAAAGAGATGAATGTTTTACCCCCCCCGAAAGTATTTTTGCAAAATAGTCTATGAAGCCTAATTGGTACTTCTACATTAAGACGATAGATGATTTCATCTGAATCATTTTTATAAGACTGTACTCCGGCTCCCGAAGCATATATAAGAACATCGGCATCATACAATTCTTTTTTGTCTAATGTATCACTCATTAAATCCAATTCATAAAAAGAATCGCAATGATAATATTTAGGCTTCGAACGCCCAAATACACTTAAATGATGATTCTGGTCGTTGCAATATTTTCCAAAAGCCGTAGCAAGAGTTCCATTAGAACCGATTAAAGCGACCTTCATGCTCCCACGTATTTATTTATCTGTTCAACACAAAGGCTATAAACATCCTCTGTTTGATATCTCTTATACCAATCGGCAACCATAGCCATACACTGGTCGATATTCATACGAGGCTCCCAACCTAACTTGAAATGAGCCTTGTTGATGTCAAGCATCAACAGCTTTGCTTCATGGAGGGCATTTGGATCTGAGACATCTTTCAGTTCACCCTTACCATAATTACTGATAAGTTTGGATGCAACATCCCATACATTGGCAATAGACTCTGTACGAGGACCGAAGTTCCAACCTTCACAATATTTTGTTGGTTCAGCCCACATCTTGCTTGCCAATAGCATATAGCCACCTAAGGGTTCCAACACATGCTGCCATGGACGAATAGCCTTCGGAGAACGAATTTCTATGGTCTGGTCTGCTTCGATAGCACGGATACAATCAGGAATGATACGGTCTAATGCCCAATCACCACCGCCAATAACATTACCGGCTCTAACGCTTGCAAGCGCAACATGATGCTTTTTACCATAATCGGCAGGGTTGAAGAAACTTCTGCGCCAAGAACTAATGGCAATCTCAGCAGCACCTTTGGAAGAAGAATAAGGATCATATCCTCCCATCGGCTCATTCTCACGATATCCCCAAATCTGCTCCTTGTTCTCATAACACTTGTCGGTTGTTATCATCACACCAACCTTTACACTATCCGTGGCACGTATTGCCTCCATAACATGGATAGTACCCATCACATTCGCCTCGTATGTCTCTACAGGTATCTCATAACTGAGGCGAACCAATGGTTGGGCGGCAAGATGAAAAACTATCTCTGGCTGATATTCTGCAAAGATTTGTTTCATCTTCTCGCCATCACGAATATCAGCTCTTATATCAGCCTTTATCCTCTTTCCAATACCAGACAAAACATAATTGTCTTTATCTGAATAAGGGTCTAATGCAACGCCCACAACTTCAGCTCCAAGCTCATGGAGCCAAATGGAAAGCCAACTGCCCTTGAAACCTGTATGACCGGTAACAAGAACTCGTTTTCCTTTATAGAAATCATTAAATAAATCTATCATATTTTTATTATTTTGCATATTCAGGAACATTTGGAATAGAACGTTCCCATCGTTTCCATGGTGCAGCACCGTCTGCAAGCAATTTCTCGAGCAAAGCTTTCTCACGAACATTATCCATACACTGCCAAAAGCCTTCATGGATATATGACATCAGCTGTCCCTCCTCCACAAGTTTCTCTAACGGCTCTCGCTCAAAAACGGTATTGTCGCCATCTATATAATCAAAAACCTGTGGCTGCAAGACCATATACCCTGCGTTAATCGGAGCTCCATCAGTAATATTCTTTTCACGGAATGACTTCACGGCATTATCCTTTGTTATATTAAGAACGCCCTTATCCTGTTTCATCTTTACAGCCGTCAATGTGGCAAGCTTGCCATGACTCTTATGGAATGCCAACAGTTTATTGATGTCTACATCACAAACGCCATCACCATATGTCATAAAGAATGGTTCTTCGCCTACATATTTCTGTATACGTTTGATACGTCCACCGGTCATTGTATTGTATCCTGTATCAACGACTGTCACCTTCCATGGTTCCAACTCACTATGATGAATAGTAACTTCATTGGTACCTTTGCGCCAATCAAAACTTACATCACTGTTGTGTAAGAAGTAGTTGGCGAACCACTCCTTGATATATTCCTGTTTATAGCCGGCACAAATAATGAATTCGTTGTGACCATAAAATGAATACTCTTTCATTATATGCCACAATATAGGCATACCGCCAATTTCTATCATTGGCTTTGGTTTGAATTGGCTCTCCTCACTGATGCGTGAACCAAAGCCACCTGCAAGTAATACTACTTTCATAATTCAAAAAAAATGTAATTGGTTAGTATTCTCTGCTACTTTACTTTGTTGCAACAAAAGCCTTTATGGTATCTATCATATACTGTAACTTTTCCTTTGTCATGCCAGGATAAACTCCTATCCAGAAACAATCGTTCATGATACTGTCGGTAACAGGCAGCGCATCACCTACCACACGATAATCCTTGTTCAATACATACTGTTCGAAAGCTGGATGCTTCAGGAGATTGCCGGCAAAGAGGTTACGGGTCTGTACTTTGTGATCCTCCAAGTATTTAGTCAACTCTGTACGGGTATAACCTGCATTTGGCAATACCGTAATGAAGAAACCGAACCAACTTGGCTTACTGTTCTTCTGTGGCTCTGGTAAGAGAAGACCCTTTACACCTTCCAGTCCTTTGTGGAGATAATCAAAGTTCTCGCGACGACGAGCTACGATGTCATCCAGTTTCTCCAACTGGGCACAACCTATAGCTGCCTGCAAATCTGTTGCTTTCAAATTATATCCCATGTGGCTATATACATACTTATGGTCATAGCCCAAAGGTAGCTGTCCGAACTGTTTTGTAAAGCGACAGCCACATGTGTTATCAACACCACCTACACACCAGCAGTCACGTCCCCAATCGCGGAAGCTGTTTACATATTTGTGTAGATCTGGATTGTTAGTATATACGGCACCGCCCTCTCCCATCGTCATGTGATGAGGAGGATAGAATGATGATGTACCGATATCACCGATAGTTCCTGTCTTCTTCCATTCGCCATCGATGAAGTATTCTGAACCGAGAGCGTCACAGTTGTCCTCTACCAACCACAGGTTATGCTTGCGACAGAAGTCTACAACAGCCTGAAGATTGAACGGATTACCCAAAGAGTGGGCTATCATCACTGCCTTTGTTTTTTGAGATAGTGCTGCTTCCAACTGTGTGGTATCGATATTACTCTCCTCTATGCTCATATCAACGAATACAGGCACGGCATTATACTGTAGAATTGCAGATACCGTAGTCGGGAAACCGGCAGCTACAGTTATCACTTCATCTCCGCGCTTGATGGCACGGTCGCCAAGTTCCGGAGCGGTAAGTGCACTAAAGGCAAGGAGGTTAGCTGAAGAGCCAGAGTTACATAGTGAGCAATACTTCACGCCCAGCCACTTGGCGAAACGTGTCTCAAACTTGTGAGCCCAAGGACCGGCTGTAAGCCAAAAGTCCAAAGAGGCATCTACCAGGTTCACCATTTCCTCATCGTCGAAATAGCGACCGCCATAATTCACTTTGGTCTTGCCTGGAATGAACTCCTGCTTCTGACCATGTACTTCTCGATAATATTCTCGTGTAAGATCGAGAATCTGTTTTTTTAAATCTTCTTTTTTCATTATTTATATCTTTAATTTTCAATTCTATTAAAAACAAAATTTATAAGTGGATTCATTAAAAATCTCCTTATTTTCTCTACAACAAAACCTAAAACAATAAACGAAAATGCAATTAACAAGAACAACAATATCTCATAATATACAGGGAAGGAGTTATGGATCATCATTACTTTTTCAGCAAGTAAAGGTCTTATTTGTGGATGTTCATGAATTAAATAAGCTGCGACAACGGTTGACGACAATAAATTGACCTGACGAATACTTCCGGTCTTCATGTTTAAAAAGACATGAAATATCGCTATTGAAGAAAGGACTACTAATGGATTGTTATAGCGATACGACTTTATAAAGAACATATTTATACATATTGTAACAATCAAAGTCAATGTTGCCCCCCCAGAATTAGCAAACAGGTATTTACTATATCTGCAAAAATTCCATGTTGCATTTGATTTACAAAGAGAAATCGTTCTTCCTATCAAATACATCAGTACGAACTGTAAATAACTATGTCCTGATGGATTATTGTCATTCTTAAAACAATATCCGAACCAAATGTTTATTATTAAGAATGAAATTAAAGAGCACAAGGTTTCTGTTATACTCATTCCATCTAAAGCTTTGTTTAATAATGGTGATGAAAGATAAAGCATTACATATACTGTCATAAACCACCACACATCAGAACTAATCGGCATAAATAGCATTTTAAAATCAATACTAGAGCCTATAGTATCATGACAAGTAACAGATATAACAATGCTATAAAATAGACACTGCAATAAAAGAGAAATCAAAGTTTTCAATCTAAATTTTATACCAAAATATCCAGAAATCAAGACAAAGCAGTTTACTCCTAACACTGTTACGGCATTAATTATATTTCCTAAAGAGAATGTTATTAAATCCTTATCTCCACCAAAACCTATGTTTATATGCCATAGTATAATCATCAGCATACAAACAATACGTAAAAGTTCTATATTAGATTTCCTTTCCATATTAATTTATCATTTTCGGGCTTGTCCTTATACTTGTCAATAAAAGAATCATAAGAATTACAATCCATCCTAAAGTCATTGTAAGATTAATATTGCCATTACCAAAATAAGTTACCGATAATGTCCAAAGACTTATTGGAAGAACATCATTGTTTCGGAACAATTTCTTTATAGATGCGAAGAACAAGGAAATACACAAGCCTATTCTCAAAAAGAAAACTATTCCACCAAATAGAAATCCCATTTCGTTTGTAACAATCTGGCTTGACCATTCTCCCAAGCCCCAAGCCTTGGAATCACTAAAAAAGTCATTTTTTATATTCAAAGTCTGTGTACCAAAATTACTTCCTGCCCCAATACCATATCCGAAGAAAGGTGGATTTAACATTTTCCCTTTGTCATTCCAAAACTTATATGGCTCAAGGACTCGAGACTCCATAATACCAGAAGATCCGCCCTCTTGCTTGGATGCCGTTTCAAAACGATCTGTAACTGGCGCCATTAGATTTTTACCACCGATACTGACAGTTGACAATATCATGAGTAATGCATATATACCAACAAATCCGGCAACAATTCTTCCCAAGAACTTTGTCCGACCTGTAAAGGCTAAGAAAAATGCAACAAACAGAATAGTTAAAATGGACTGAATAATGGCACCTCTTGAAACACTTGTTATCAAACAAACAATTACAGCTATTGAAAACAAAAGATATCCCCTTTTAATTACAAGAAACTGTTCTTTATAATATTTCGAAAATATGATAGCACAAAACAAACATATCACAATAGGATTGTAATAAGAGGAAGCGACACAATGGGCAAATGTACCAGAAGGGCGAACAGCACCATATACAGCTTGTGCCCCCTCTTCACTAACTATACCACCTACACTTGCATTCAACCAAGAACTTGGCGGTGCAGCCCATTGCATAACATACAACACCGTCATAGGAAGAAATATCAATATCAAGCACTGACATACTTTCATCAAGTCATAACGATTCAGTTTTTGAGCCATAATAAAGATATATGGTATATGGAAAAACCAAATACGGAAGCCGAAAAGTGCAACACCTAAATTATGATGTCCTAATATCATGGTTGTTAGAAATGTTATGCATCCAATAGCCATAAATGCCTTTGCAACCGCACTCCTTAAATATTTAGTACTCATCAGAGAAAGTACTGTCCATATCACAATTGGTTCACGACACATCATCCATACATTTGAAAGTCCCGTCATGAACCACTTACGCATAGCACCTTCAATAAAAATAAGGAAAATGTATATCCAAAAGCCTTTTTTGAATTTATCTAAAGACTTATAGTATAATTTAAAATCTCGAAACATATTATATAAATTTTCTTTACTCTTTTATATGCTTATATAAAGCCTGTACAATATCCATATTCTTTGAAGAAAATTTCCTGGCAAAAAATTTTTCACTATTTATCAGTTCGTCAAAATCAGACATTTGCCAAACATAAGGTGTTCCTCTATTCCAGTCAATTAAACGCATATCCGAATTCTCAGGTTCATCAGGAAGATAACTTCGTTTATTAAATTCAGAATTTAATATAAAAGCTTGAATTGCATATTCATCTGGAGCTAAAGTATATTTAAATGTCTTCAATATATTTGACTTGTTTTGTAAAAGATAATCACATAAATCATCTGTAATGGACATAAATTGACAGCTTTTTCTTATTTTGAAAGGAAACTTTCTGTGAATACCTATTACACGTTGTATATTGACGCATACACTAGCTAAAAAATTAGAAATATACGATTTTAGCGTTCCGTCTCTTCGTATATTATCTGTAAAAAACCAATATTGATCTGTCTTGTGCAAAATATCTTTTTGATTACCAATGTCATCATCTGATGCTATCGAAACAAATTCTTTATCACCGCCCAACGAATCTATAAATGAATGGATATAGTCTTGATTATGCAGAGGAAGGTCAACACCTGAAATTAAATGATAATAACTATAATTAAAATTACTTTTTGCTGTCTCCATTAATAAGAATTCAGCTTCAAGTTGTGATTTACCCCCCCCATTTTACATTTATTCTATCTTTCAAGATAGGCTGTCCAATTTGATGTACCCACTTTTAAGCACAAAGTATGTTCCTCCGC
>ERZ808240.2620-NODE-2620-length-19115-cov-42.723610_pt1 | contig 19115 bp, 13 predicted proteins | sample MGYA00521084_ERZ808240 | MGnify/ENA primary metagenome ERZ808240 (study PRJEB31516, sample SAMN03275571) | gut metagenome | biome: mammalia-associated habitat; material: feces | host: Papio cynocephalus | place: Kenya | collected 2012-08-06 ...
TTGAGGAACCCCTGCTGCACCTGTGGCGAAATCTGATTGAACTCATCAAGGTTGACAAGCAGAAACTGCGACATAGCCTGCAATACCTGACGCTTTTCCGACAAAACCATATGATCGTTGTAGCCCCACGACAAGTCAGAAGGAATCAGACGGCGACAGAAGGTGCTCTTGTTGTATCCCTGCTTGGAGATAAGCAGCGGCATGGTGCTGTTGCCATATTGTCGGCGATACACGCCGCGCCACTGATCCACCATGCCCAAGAACCAGGTATAAAACCAGTCTTCCCAATAGGGATTATGCGTCGGGACGGTTCTTGCCAAAGCACGGATACGATCCTTACCATCCCATTTTCCCTGGCAATCATAAAGATAGGACTCTATCGGACTGTAGTTGCCGATGCGGTCTGACTCCAAGAAGTTTCTCACATCCTTGATGCTGACATGGATGTCGGCAATCTGCACATCCAGTGTCATACTTTTTTGCACACGGGCATCTACCGGCCGGAAGTCCCCTACCCATGAGTTGTTGGGGCGATACTCGGTATATTTCATCACACTGTTGTAACGGAATAGATAGCGGCTTTCCAAATAATTGATCATCTGCAGAATGTCGGCACGTCCCTTTCTGGCAACGGATGATTTCTTTGGCTTTTTATCATTGGAATGAGTATCGTAGGCGGTGCCTATAATTTGGCGCAGCTTCTCCTCTTCCACTTTGTTCCAGTTGTTACGACGGATGTGGGCAAACGCTTCTTCTTCGCCGAGTCCCATGTGGCAGAGTTTGACAGAGACAGCCGACAGAAAGGCGAGGAAACTGTCTTCTTCATCAGTCCATGAGATGTTGGCTTTTTTCATCTCCGCCATGGTCTCCTGCGCGGCCTTACGATAAAGGAATTCGTAATCCTCGTATGCTTTCAGGTCGTCGGCACTTTTAGGAACTTTGCTCGTCATCGGGATGTTTTGAGCCACACGCACGGGCACAGCCTTGCTGTTATAATAAGGAGCCTCATCCACCGTCAGCATAAAGTGAGATTTCAGTGAAGGCTTTTCGGGCTTGACTGTAGCAGCAGCCTGTGACTGATAGAGCGACTTGACCTGCTCGTAACCTGACAGATAGAGCCTTTCGGCATCAGCCTCTTTTGCCGGGATTTCTCCTTCTTCATCACAGACACTTACCAACACGACAAGGCTCCGCCCATCGGCACCCTCGAAGGCAGCAAAGGTCATTGGCAGCAGACTGACATTCTTTTTGACGGCATCAATCTCTTGGTCTGTCATGAGATTGATGAAGTGAAGCATCACTATCCCATTGGATTTCTTGAAGACGAGATTGTCGCTTTCATCCTTGCCAAATTCAGCAGCAGGATAAACTTTCTGCCATTCTTTGATGCCTTTGTAGAACTGATAACCGTCCTCCATAAGCGGAACACTCATCCGGAAATTGGCGACACTTTGCTTTGCATCGTCCTTAGCTATGCGCTCTATAAAACGCTCCACGGTTTTCGTACTGACGTACAGCAGGTTAAGCTTGCTGGTTCTTGTTATTGTGAATTTCATTATAATGCTATTTATTGAACTTTGCAAGTTCAGAAGTTATAGAAGTTAAAGAAGTTATCACTCCATCCGGTCGTTAGAAGTTATAGCCAATAGCCTTTAAGGAATGCGTAGGTCGAGTGGATTAACCCGTTTTGCCCAAACTTCATCCAAGCCCTTGGGCATTTTTACCCAAAGCCGTTGGCAAGTTTCCTCATAGGGACGGACAACTTTGCTCATCGTCATGGGCAAAAATACTCATCGTTATGGGCTGAAAATGCTCATCGCTCAGTCAATTGGCTCGATAAGGTTTCAAGATTCGCATGATTGCTGTAGCATTTGCACGATGATGTGCAGCCTGGCTTTCTTCAGAAATTAGTAATCGAGCTCCTCTGTATAACGGTCGAACACCATGTTCTCATATCCTTGATCTTTACACCACTGCAAAATGTATTGTTGCTGTTCTGGAATGATACGAGTCTGACCCAGTTTGTAGCGATAATACGAAGTTCGGCTTCCGAAATAGGAAATCATACTGCTTTTGAACGCTTTCACATCCTTCTGTCTCAGTTCGTCGAGCATTTTTTCCAGACCGTAAGCCATCTTGACAAGATGTAATTGCATGAAGTGTTCGCACTTGTCATTTTTGTAAGCGTCAGGAAAAACGGCATAACCATCCGTCTTGTCAGCATTCTTGTAGATGACAGATAACTGGCGGGCACATTCATTGGCAAGAGGACATTGTTCATTGAAACAATACTTCCAGTAGAATCCCTCATCGCCTTTTGCGAAAAGTAGTCTTACTAAATCAGCTTGTGTCATGTTGTTGTTGATAGTTAAAAGGTTTCGGTTTCAGATGGATTTTTTACTTCATTGTGGAATCGGCAAGACAATCCTTGCTTTTGCAAAGTTAGCAAAAAAATATGATAACATGCAATCTTTATCTCATTTTTTTGTTTTTTCTCCTTGTTTTTTGGTGTTTTTCTCCATTAAAAGCCACAAAATGGGAAAAACGTGGTAACAGCATGGCATTTCGTGGCAACAGCACCAAGCGTATTGCCACGCATAGACACCTGTCATTCAGACTATTACAACCAATGTGGCAATAGTGGCAATTTATGTTTTTCCATACGATTGCAAATTTAGATAAGATTTCCAAATTATAAGCCTGTGAAAAGAAAAAACACCAATATAACTCCAAAAATGTAGGTTCCAAGACTATAGGTATGTCTGCAAACGTTTTTTAGAGCGAATGCACTGTAAAAGCATAAATATTTTTTCACAACTGGGAAATTATTTTTTCACAGTTAAGCGCAGCTTGCTGGTGAATAAATATTCAAAAGCCATTTAACAATTTGAAGTTTACGCACAAGCATAGACGGCCAAACATAGATTTACGGAATAAAACAGAACTGTCAAGATATAAAATAAACAGCGTTTTTTTGGTTATATATATTTTTTGTTGTACCTTTGCACCCGGTTAGCAAAATGTTAACTAAGGGGTGCTACCGCAATTGCGGATGCTGAGATTAGACCCATCGAACCTGTCCAGGCAATGCTGGCGTAGGGAAAATGAGAAAAAAAGCGATTGCAGACGCAAGTCTCACGAACTTGCCTGTGTTCTATTCACACACCTCTTTTTTATATTTTATACATTAATAAAAAGAAATGAAAAAAGATTTGTTGCTTTTTGCAGCCCTCATTTTAGGTGTAGCGACTACAGCTGGTGCTGCAAAGAACAAAGCAGGAGAACGCATTGACACCCTGAAGGCAAGACAGCTACAGGAAGTCCAGGTTATTTCGACACGCGCAAGCGAGAAAACCCCTTTGGCTTTCACCGATGTCAGCAAAAAGGACATTCAGGCTGTCAACTATGGTAAGGACGTGCCTTATCTCTTGTCACTTACACCATCCGTAACCATCACTTCAGATGCAGGAAACGGCATTGGCTACACCACCCTACGTGTACGTGGCACAGACCCAAGCCGCATTAACATCACAGCCAACGGTATCCCTATGAACGACGCAGAGAGCAGTTCACTCTACTGGGTCAACTTCGGTGACTTCGCATCCAGTGCGCAGAGCATACAGATTCAGCGTGGTGTGGGTACTTCCACCAACGGTGCCGGTGCTTTCGGTGCCACCGTCAACATGTTGACTGATAACATCGGGGCAAAGCCTTACGTAGGTCTGGATTTCTCTGGCGGCAGTTATTACTCACATAAAGAGACAGTTCGCTTCAGCACTGGTCTCATCAACGACCATTGGGGCATACAAGGTCGATTGTCTAATATAGGCAGCAAGGGTTACCTTGATAGAGCCTCTACCAAGTTGAACAGTTATTTCCTCCAAGCTGGTTACTTCAGCGACAACACCATGGTGAAGTTCATTACCTTCAATGGGCATGAGGAAACTTACCACGCTTGGAACTACACCTCAAAGTACGAGCAGAGCCTTTATGGCCGCCGCTACAATTCGTGTGGAGAATACTATACCGAGGATGGTAAGACACATTACTACGACAACCAAACTGATGACTATCACTCTCAGAACTATCAGTTGATTTGGAACCAGCGCCTCTCTAATCTTTGGAATCTCAATGCCGCCCTCCACTATACCCGTGGCGATGGCTTCTACGAGGAGTATAAGGTAAACAAGAACCTCCAGGACTATGGCCTTTCTACCGAGAAGTTCAAGACCGACTTGATTCGTCGCAAGCAAATGGGCAACGACTTCTACGGTGCCATCGCATCCGTCAACTTCGACAACAAGAGCAACCTCACTGCCAACATCGGTGGCGGCTGGAACAAGTATGATGGCGACCACTATGGCAACGTGCTCTGGGTCAAGCAGAATTCCGATGTAGAGGTTACCCCAAACTTCGAGTACTATCGCAACAACGCCAAGAAGGAAGACTTCAACATCTATGGCAAGGTGAACTACACCTTCGTGGATGGTCTGAGCGCATACGTTGACTTGCAGTACCGCAACGTTTGCTACAAGATGCAGAATCCATCAGACTATTACTTGGGCAAGGACTTCACTTCCGCTTACATCATCAACGAGAAGTTCAACTTCTTCAACCCTAAGTTTGGTTTGAACTACGACATCACCGACAACCACAAGGTATACGTTTCTTATGCCATCTCCCACAAGGAGCCAGTGCGCAACAACTATGAGAACGACTTCGCAGCAGGAAAATCCATGCCAAAGGCAGAACGCCTGAACGATCTGGAGGCAGGATACGAGTTCCATAGCAGCCAGTTCTCGGCAGGTGCCAACTTCTACTACATGAACTATAAGGACCAGTTTGTGTTGACAGGTGAGATTGACAACATCGGAGAGGCCGTAACTCGCAACCTCGACAAGAGCTATCGCCTGGGCGTAGAGTTGACAGCAGCATGGAAGCCAGTGGATTGGTTCCAGTGGGATGCCAACGCCACTTGGTCAAGAAATCGCGTGAAGGACATCGCCGTAACCTTGGAAGATGGCGAGACCAGTTACACCATCGACGGCGAGACACCATTGAGTTTCTCTCCAGACTTCATCTTCAACAACATCTTCACCTTCCAGTACGCAGGTTTCAAGGCATCCATCCAGAGCCAGTACATCAGCGACCAATACTTGACCAACACTGGTTTCAAGACCATGGAATGCAACGACAATGTAGACCCAGACACCTACGAGGCAAAGGGCAACACTTGCTACGAGACCTTGTTGCTGAAGAAGCACTTCAATACCAACCTCGACCTGAGCTATCACTTCAACTTGAAAAAAATTGGCCTGAAGGACGCCACCATCGGTGTAACCCTCTACAACATCTTCGATGCCAAGTACGACAACAACGGTTGGGCAGCTCCTCAGTACAGAGTAGTAAACAACAAGTTGACAGCCGTCAACACCTGGGGCAGCCGCGACTATCAGGCAGCTGGTTTCGCACCATCTGCTCCATTCAACTGGATGGCCCACCTCTCCATCAACTTCTAATATGAACACAAAGACTAAAGCATCATGATGGATTATATCGCATCACATGGTTTAGACATCATCACCACGGTACTCGGGCTGGTTTACATCCTGCTGGAGTACCGCGCAAGCATCTATCTTTGGTTGGTAGGCATCATCATGCCAGCCCTCGACATCTGGCTTTACTGGAGCCATGGACTTTACGGCGATGCCGGTATGGCGGTCTATTACACAGTGGCCGCCATCTATGGATATGCTATCTGGAAATGGGGAAAAAAGCACAACCAGAAAGCCGAAGAGGAACTTCCTGTCACCTACATGAGGAAGAAGCTCTATTTGCCCGCCCTCGTGTTTTTCCTTGCCGCCTGGGGAATCACCTATTATATACTGGTGACTTTCACCAACTCCACCGTGCCTGTACTGGACGGCTTCACCAACGCCTTGAGCTTCGTGGGACTGTGGGCTTTGGCACGCAAATACATCGAGCAATGGTTCTTTTGGATTGTCGTGGATGCCGTCTGTTGCTACCTCTACGTTGGCAAGGGCATCCCATTCAAGGCAGGTCTCTATGGGCTGTACGTCATCATTGCCGTGGCTGGATATTTCAAGTGGAAGAAGATGATAAAGCAATAAATAACTTCTATAACTTACTTATGAAAGTTTTATAAAACATTGAAGCTGAAAAACTAACTATTCGTTGTTTTTCAGCTTCAATGAGTTTTCTATGCTGGCCAGTTCGTCTCTGAAGTCGGCATCCAACTTCAGTCTCTGCTCCACCTTTGTACAACTATGAATAACCGTACTGTGGTCTCTGTTTCCCACCAACTTTCCTATGCGCGAAGCAGGCATCTTGGTATGTTTGGCAGCCAAGAACATCGTCACCTGTCGAGCCACCACAAACTCGCGCTTACGGCTCTTGCTGTGAATGCCCGTAGGTGCGACATTAAAATGATGGCACACCTTATCTATAATATCATCCATTGTGAGCGGATGGTCGTCAATCTTCACAGCCCGCTTGATGACACGTTCTGCCAGCCGGATGTCTATATTACTATTGTATACGATGCTGTAAGCCAACAGTCCGTTGACAGCTCCTTCAAGGTCGCGCACACTTCCATTGCAGGTCTGGGCTATGAAAGCCACCACATCGGTAGGAATCTTCAAACCATCACGACGTATCTTGCTCGCCAAGATGTCAACACATAGTTGTACGTTCGGCTTTTCCAACTCTGCCACCAGTCCGCATGAGAAACGGGTAAGCAGACGGTCGGGCATATCCTTCAGTTCTACCGGAGGGCGGTCGCTCGCCAAGATGATTCGCTTTCCATTACGGAAGAGGCTGTTGAATATATGAAAGAAGGTATTGAGAGTCTTGGTCTTCCCAGCCCACTCCTGTATATCATCCACTATCAGCATGTCTATCGTCTGATAGAAGTTGATGAAATCGTTGGTGGAGTTATGGAGCACCGCCTCTATATACTGATTTTGGAAGAGCCGCGCACTGACATACAGCACTCGTTTCTTGGGATAAGTCTTCTTGGCCAGCACACCGATGGCATTGACAAGATGTGTTTTTCCACTACCCGATGGTCCATAGATAAACATGGGGTTAAACTGGGTAGTATTGGGGTGTTCGGCAATAGAGTAACCCACCGAACGAGGCAACTTGTTGCTGGCTCCCTCCACATAGTTGTTGAACGTGAGCTTAGGGTCGAGTTGCGTGTCAATATCTTCGGGTTGTTGGGTTCTGGGCTGTGCAGCCTGTATACGTCGCTGTTCCGCCACATCCACGTCATTCGGGTCGGCTTCGAGCACTATCGTCTTCTTGTGTTCCAAGTCGGCAACGACACGATAAGTCAGTCTTACCCCCTCGCCGAAGTTACGCTGCAACACCTTGCTCAGCAAGTCAACATAGTTAGCCTCCAAATACTCATAGAAGAAAGTACTGGGCACTCTAAGCAACAAGGTCTTCGTAGCCGGCTTGTACGACTCGAAGACGATGGGCTCAAACCAAGTCTTGTATTGGTCGGGCTTCACCGCATCGCGAATAATGGCGAGGCAGTTGTCCCAGAGTGGTTTTGGACTTGCTAACATTCTCTATATGATATATTTACTATTTATTTTCACTTTCAAGGCAGCCTCAAACAAAGCGAACCTGTCTGCAAAGTTATAAAATAAATAGCAAATACACAAATCTTTATTTATCTTTCTTGCCAAAGATAGAAAAATGCACATAGCGCTTCGGATGCTGTCTCAGGTTGACCACCAACGAATCGGCATCGCGCATGGTGGCATTGAGATGATGATACAACTGAGGATCGTTCATCAACAGTCCGAGCGTTCCCTTGTCACTATTCAGTTTTCGGGTGAATTCCTCAGCATTCGCCAAGGTACGGTTCACCTTGTCGAGAGTGCCCTGCACATCCAGGTTGGCCAAGTTGGCTGTCAGTCTATTGGTATTGTCGAGCACTCCGTTGGCACGGTTGACCACACCTGGCACCTGCTTGTTAAGACCAGTCATCAAGGTGTTGAGTTCGCGTGTAGACACCGTGAGATTGGAGGTGATGGTCTGCACATTGTGCAACGATGCCGCCAAGGAAGGGTCGGCAAGCAGGGCATTGAGGCTGCCCAATATAGAGTCGAGTTTGGGCAACATTTTCTCGATGGCAGGCACCATGTCCGCCACCTTTCCCATGGCTCCCGCATTCACTGCACCTGGGATGATGCCTCCTGGCTCTATGCGTTCACGAAGATTGGTGGCCAAGAGCAAGTTGATTTGTAGGTTGCCCATGAGATCCTTCTCTATTTCAGCCTTACTGCCGGCAGGTATGCGCAAAGCCTTGTCGATATCTGCCTTCACCTTGATAGGTCCGGTCTGTCCGTAGTCAAACTCTATTCCGTCTACGGTTCCCACCTTGTATCCGTCGGCATAGATGGGGGTCGATGCTCCCAATCCCTGGATGTCGGTAAAGGTGATGTAATAGTAGTTGTGCGAAGAGAAAAGGTTGATGCCCTTCAGAAAGTTGATTCCGAAGTACATAACCAAGATACCCACGACAGCCACAAGAGCTATCTTTATTTCCTTGCTCATATTCATTTCTTATTTGTTCTTGTTCTGTTTAAACTCTCTTATTGCTTTCCCCACATCATACTTTTGCCCGTTCTTGAAAGCGATGATGAAAGCTTCGGGAAACTTCTCGAGCAACGACTTGCGCAGGCGATATATCTCATTATAGTTTGTCGAAGCCCCCATGGTATATTTCACCATACCGTTCTCTGAATACGAGTCATACTCCGTCTCGCCCTTCAGATGGCTGTCACCGGCCCGCAGCACCCGGCTGCTTGCCAATATCTGTATCTTGAACACAGGTTCGTCCCCCTCCTGAGTATGAGGCTTGGCAACTTTATTCTGCGCTCTCTGCGCTCTCTCCTCCCCTTTGCGCGCAGATGCGGGACGTGTCTCTGCACCACGAGTAGCAGTTTGCACCACAACAGGCGACTTCTCTTCCCTATAATCAGAAGGTACGATGGAAGGCACCTCCACCTTGTCATCCCCTGTAGGGCGATAAGGCACCGACACGCCCTTGTCGTATTTTTCCTTGTACTGTACAAAAGCCTGATAGATGCCACGCGCTATATCATCCACACGATTCGCCGAATTGAGGAGTTGCTCCTCGTCGGGAGTGGTGATGAACCCCAACTCTATCAAACAACTGGGCATGGAAGTCTCGCGCAGTACCAAAAAGCCAGCTTGATGCACACCCTTATTAGGTCGGTTGGCATTCGCACAGACGCTCTTTTGTATCAGCCGCGCCAGTTCCACACTTCGTTCCATGTTCTTTCCCTGTATGAACTCGAAGATGATATAGCTCTCCGAAGAACGTGGGTCGAAGCCCTTGTAGGTTTGCTGGTAGCCTTTCTCCATCGAGATAACCGAGTTCTCCCGCATGGCCACGTCGAGGTTGTCTTTGGCGCGGTGCATTCCTAAGGTATAGGTCTCGAAGCCTCGCGCTATCTTGCCTGCTGGCAAAGCATTGGTATGTACCGATATGAAGAGGTCGGCATTCGCCTTGTTGGCGATGTTGGCTCTTTCCTTCAGCGGTATGAACACATCCGTCTTGCGGGTATACACCACCCTCACATCGGGCATGTTGCGCTCCACATATTTTCCGAAAGCCAAAGCAACCGACAGGTTGATATCCTTCTCCTTCGAGATGGCTCCCAAAGCTCCAGCATCATGTCCTCCGTGGCCCGCATCGATAACGAGTGTAAAACGATGGTTGGCCGAGAACGCATCCAAGGCCAAGAAAAGCCCCATTGCCACAAAGAATATTATCTTCTTGCTAAACATATATTTGCGTATGATGGTGCAAAATTAAACATTTCACGTCAGAAAACCTAAATTTAGCACAAAGTTTTATAATTCATTAAGTGTACCTCTACTCCAGCACCATCGCAATCGGCTCCAAACGGTGGGTTTACTTTCATGATACTGATGTCAAGGCCCTGGATAGACGGGAACTCAGAAAAGAGGCGCTTCCCCATTCTTCCTGCCACATGTTCAAGAAGCTGGCTGGGCTTTTCCATTTCCTCCTTCACCAAGGAATAAATATCAGCGTAGCTCACCGTGTCTTGCAACTCATCGGTCAGGAAAGCTTGGGCGAAATCGTAATCTGCCACAATATTCACCACATAATCGTTGCCCACGGCACGCTCCTGTTCCAGCACTCCGTGGAAGGCATGAAACCTCACATTGCGTAGAAAGATACGGCTACCCTTCGTCTCCATGCACGTCCTCCTTCTCTGCCTGTTGGGGTTCCTCGCAAACATACTTCTTCAGCGCGCGCTCCACCCCCACCTTCCAGGTGTTGATGCTCTCGGAGGTAAGTTGCAACTGGTTCACCAACTTGATAACATGCTCTATAGGCATACGATACCTCAGCACTCCCGATATCAACTTGGCATAGTTCCAGTATTCTGGGTTGAAACGTTCGCTCAGCCCCTCAAGGGTCATTTTGTAGCCACGCTTGTTGACAAACTGGAAGTCGTAACGCTTGGTACCATCGCTGTTTACCTCCTTCACAATCTTGCCCTTCATCACCGACTTGGGCAGCATGATGCCTTCCTCGTCATCGAGCAAGCCCGTAAATATCTCGTACGGATGACCATCGAGCAAGCCGACAAGTGCCACCCACTTGTCCTTGTTGTTTTGGAATCTCACCACATCACAGTCCAACTCCTTAGGTCTCACTTCAACTACTTCAGGATGGCAAGGCTGTACATCCAGCTCTGCATTCACCCGTTTCACCAGCTCACGATGCAGTTTGGCGAAATCTACGCCCTCGCCTTCATAACGCTGGCGAAAAACCGAAAGGGTCTGGTGCACCTTCTCAAGGAGTCGAGCGCTGGCCTGTTCGAATGACATCTGATCAATATTCTCCATTTGCACAGTATGTTCTATGAATATTCTACTAAATTTGGATGCAAATTTAACTTTTATTTCCCAACTATGCAACTTTTTGCAGCACAAATGAAACAAAAAGGAAAAAGAATGCGCAGAAATCAAGAAAGTTTGCGTAACTTTGCATAAACATAGCCGGCGAAACTATCACATCTTTTTTATATATAAAAATATGGAATCAATAAAAAACAGAACATCCATCCGCAAATATGCCAACCGCGAAGTACCAGAAGAGCTGCTTGGCAATCTATTGCAGGAAGCCGAGCGCACTCCCACCATGGGGAACCTGCAGCTATACAGCGTCGTGATAACCCGCAGCGAGGAAGGCAAGAAAGCTTTGGCACCCGCCCACTTCAACCAGCCCATGGTGACACAAGCCCCAGTAGTGCTGACCATCTGCGCAGATTATCGCCGCACCACGACATGGGCGAACCATCGCAAGGCACATCCCGGCTACGACAACATCCTGTCGTTCATGAATGCCGCCACAGACGCCCTGCTCTTTACCCAGACATTCACTGTCCTGGCAGAAGCGGCAGGCTTAGGCACCTGCTTCTTGGGCACCACGGTCTACATGCCACAGATGATTATCGACACCTTGAAATTGCCTAAACTCGTGATGCCCGTAGCCACCCTTACCGTGGGATGGCCCGACGAGCAGCCCTCACAGACCGACCGTCTGCCTCTTCGTTCCATCATACACCATGAAACCTTCGAAGACTATTCCCCAGAGAAGATAGACGACTTCTATGCCGAGAAAGAGGCCTTGGAAGAGAACAAGGAGTTTGTGCGCATCAACCACGTGGAGACATTGGCGCAGGTATTCACCGACATACGATATACCAAGAAAGACTGCGAGGCCATGAGCAAGGGATTCATGGAGGCACTTAAGAAACAAGGATTCGTCGGTTAATTCCTTAACTCCCAAAATGCAGAAAAGCGCATTGACAAACAGATGCCAATGCGCTTTTCTGCATTTTAAGAATTCCTTACTCCACAACGATAGGCTTGTACTTAGGAACCAACACCTTCATGATGCACCATCCTACGAGGTAAGCCACACTACAGATGCAGAACACAATCATGTAGGCACCAGGCTTGCCGTCGAAGCCCATGAAAGAGAAGGCCGAGCCTTGCCCCTCGGCATAGGTGAAGAGCATGCCAGACCCCTTGTTGATAAGGAACGAGCCGATACCACCAGCCATAGCGCCAATGCCAGTAATGGTAGCCACAGTACTCTTAGGGAACATATCGCCAATGGTAGAATACAAGTTGGCAGACCAAGCCTGATGACCGGCACCCAGAAGACCGATGATGATAGCAGGCCACCATGCGCCATACTCACCCATAGGCTGGGCAAGAAGACCGAGCAACGGGAAGCATGCGAAAATCAGCATCGCACGCATACGGCCGATATAGGGATTCATGCCCTTCTTGTCAACGAAATATGTTGGCAGATAACCACCACCGATACTCAGCACCGTAACAATGGCATAAAGCGTAAAGATAAGGGCGATGCCCATGCTCGAGTCCGAAGAGTAACCATACTGGTCGGAGAAATAAGCTGGTGCCCAGAAGAGGAAGAACCACCATACACCATCGGTCATCAACTTACCAACGATGAACGACCAAGTCTGGCGGAAAGTAAAGCACTTCCAGAAACCAATGCTCTTCTCCTCACTCTCCTCTGTAGCGGCATCCACCGGATCTGCTTCCTCGTCCTGCTCGATGTAGGTAAGCTCAGCCTTGTTGACATGCTTGCTCTTGGATGGTTTGTCATAGAGCCATACCCAAAGCCCCATCCAAATATAGCCGAGCACACCGATGATGATGAAAGCCCATTCCCAACCCATGCTGCGAGCCAGCAACGGAATAGTGGCAGGAGCTGCCAAAGCACCCACAGAAGCACCGCTGTTGAAGATGGCAGTGGAGAAGGCACGGTCTTTCTTTGGAAAATACTCTGCTGTCACCTTGATGGCTGCGGGGAAGTTGCCTGCCTCACCTACGGCAAGAATCAGACGGCAAGAGAGGAACAGCCATACGCTGATGGTAGCAATGGCCACTGCCGCATCACTGCCAGCCTGTACAAGACGAAGAGCCTCGATAGAATCATACCCCTCTATCTGCATGGCTACCCATCCACAACCAGCGTGCATCACAGCACCTGTCGACCATACAAAGATGGCGATAAGATAACCTTTCTTGGTGCCCATCCAGTCTACGAACTTACCTGCGAAGAGGTTGGCTATGGCATAGAAGATAGAGAAAAGGCCGGTAATGGTGCCATAATGGTCGTCGGTCCAGTGGAATTCTGGAGCGATAAAGTCTTTCCATGTCAACGACAGAACCTGGCGGTCCATGTAATTGACCGTGGTTGCCACGAAGAGCAACGCACAGATTACCCAACGGAAGTTGGACATTTTACTTGTTTGAATTGCATTCATTGATATAGTTTTTAAGTCTCAGTTTTGTCATTTCAAGTCAGGAATCTTCACTACCTGCATGTCGTTATAGATGAGGTTCTCGCCTGCCATACCCCAGATGAAGGTATAGTTGCTGGTACCTGCAGCACAGTGGATAGACCACTCCGGAGCTATCACAGCCTCCTCGTTGTTCAACCAGATAGGACGTGTCTCCTGCGGCTCGCCCATCACGTGGAGAATCTTCTGGCCCTCTGGCACATTATAATAGAAATAGGTCTCCATACGACGAAGATGAGTGTGGGCAGGCATGGTGTTCCATACAGAACCCTCCTTCAACTCGGTAACGCCCATTTGCAACTGGCATGTGCGAACACCTGCCACACCATCGATAATCAACTGATGGATCACACGGTCGTTGCTCTCCTTCAGGCTTCCCGCCTTGATGTTGTTGGCCTCCTTGAGGGTCACCTTCTTGGTAGGATAAGACTTATGGGCTGTGGCGCTGTTCATATAGAAGTGGGCAGGCTTGGCGGCATCCTTGCTGGCCACGGTGATATCCTTGGCGCCACGACCTACGTAGAGTGCCTCCTGGAAACCTAAGGTATAGTTCTTGCCGTCTACCGTCACTACGCCCTCGCCTCCTACATTGATGATGCCCAGCTCTCTATTGTCGAGAAGATTCTTCTGGTCATTGGGCTTATCTGTATAAAGAGGTGCGATGGACGTGAGCTTCAGCGGTGTGGCTGTAGGCACGGCTCCGCCAATGAGGAAACGGTCGAACATGGTATAAGTCCAGTTCACCTGACCTGGCACCATCACCTTTTCGATGGCAAACTCGGCACGAAGACGCTTTGTGTCGTAATTCTTTGCGTCCAGGGGATTGCTGGCATAACGCACATTGTAGTTGGTGTAGGCATTCTCTGCCTTTACCACATAACCTGCCTTCTTGCAGCACTGCGCATAGCCTGCAGTGGCAAGGAGCAACATTGCTAAAGATAAGATTGTTTTCTTCATTTTTTATTGCTGTTGTTTATTCTTCACTTAACTTTTAACACTTAGATTCTTCGCTCTTGGCCTTTTGTTCTTCCTTCACGATTCTGCGGTTGTTTATTACCATCAGGGCAACTGTGACGACAGAGAGCAGCGCCATGCCTACATACTGAAGCTTGACGCCACGATAAATAACCCATCCGAAGAGAGAGGACGCGAAGTCGAGCGCACCACCCGAGAACCCGTCGGGGATATGGGCAGCGTTGTCGCCTGTTGCTTTATACACCTGGTTGGCAGCCAACGTAAAGTCGGGAGCCATATCTGTAACAAAATAAAGTCCGACGACGAGGGCTATCAAACCGATGACGAGGGTCTTCACCACATTTCCCTTGGTGAAAGGAAGAATGAGAGGGAAGAGATAGAACATGCCTGCCAACGAAGCCAATGGCAAGAACTCATTGCCCGGCAAGAACACGGCGATGGCAAGAATCACCGGTATCAAGATAACGGATACCACCAAGGTGGTAGGATGGCCGATGACAAGCGCCGGACTCATGCCGATGTACACTTTCTTGCCGTTGAATTTTCTTTTCACCAACTCCTGGGTCTTCTCAGAGATAGGCTTCAGTCCGTCTATAAACAAAGAGGTGATGCGGGGAATCAACTCCATCACGGCGCCCATGGTAACACCGAGGAAGAGAATCTTCTTGACATCGAGCTGGGCAGCCCAACCTATCAAAGCTCCTACGATGACACCAAGAACCAAAGGCTCGCCGAGTACGCCGAACTTCTTTTTCAGTCCCTCGGCATCAATGTCCAACTTGGAGAAACCAGGAATCATGTCGAAGAGCTTGTTGAAGCCTATGGCAAAAGGCATGAAGCTCTGGCAGAAAGGCTGTGGGATGGAGATGCCGTCAAGGTCGTAGTACTTCTGGAACTTCTCGGCGGTAAGGTCGGCGCATACCAAGGTGATGATGTAGCACACGATGGCAGCGAAGTAGCCCCACAAGAGGCTCTCGCCCATTACGAAGTAAGCCACGGCTCCGATGAAGGCAAAGTGCCAGTAGTTCCACAGGTCGATGTTGACGGTACGTGTGGTCTTGGTGATGAGCATCAAGAAGTTGACGCCCAAGCATATTGGGATTATCAAGGCTCCCACCGCTGTATTGTAAGCCACAGCCGCTGCTGCCGGCCATCCCATGTCGAACACATTGAGTTGCAGATGATAAATGTCCGAAATCAATTTCAAGGGATCATTAAAGTTGGTTGTTAGCAATGCCGTAACGACACCCAAGCCCACGAAGCCGACACCAACGAAGAGTCCCGACTTCAGCGCCTTGCCAAACTTCATTCCGATGCACAGACCGATGATGGTAAAGATGATAGGCATCATCACGCTGGCACCCAAGCTAATGATATAGCTAAAAACTTGTTCCATATTACACTACTGATAATTAATAAATTTTCCTGCACACAGCACCGTTGCCACGCGCTGCGCCCTGATTTGTTTTTAGTCGAAAGTCACTCTTGCAAAATACACGCAAGCCAAGAAAAAGTATCCTTTCAAGCCCCGATGCACTTTTGACTTTGCAAAGATACACATTTTTTCCGCAAAACAACTTTTTAATTGAAAAATATTAAGTAAAAACATGCAATAATCAATCATACATGTTACAAAAAATAACATTTTTCATACATTCAGCATTTTTTACCACTTTAAAAAATTCCACCCTACGCTTAACACAAAACGATAATTTGCAAATGAAACTAACAAGACTTTGACAACCACAATTACTATGAGAGAGAGTAATCATGCTGATGGTCACTGCGGTGCCATGCATGCTTGTGTGAAACTTTCGCCATGAAACACCCTACAAACCTACAACGACAAAAGGGCGTTTGCCTCTATCGGCAAACACCCTTCCTTCTTCACAAATATAAATGCAATCTATCAAATAAAAGTGTAAATGATTTGCTAGCTACTCATCCCAAGCCTCCCAGTCGCTGTAACCTTTGGAGCCCATAATCATCTCATCATCTGAGGATTGAATTGCGTCTTTCTCCTCGTTGGCAACGTTATAAGATCCTTCGCCCGATGCTGCGAGAATACCTGCTTCCATGGCGGCTTCCACAACGATAATCTCTGGAGTTATATATTTCATTTTCATCATTTGTTGTTTATTTAATTATTTTACAATAAATTTCTGTCCGTTCTTTACATAAACGCCTGCTGGAAGGCCAGCTGCGTCACCATTGGAACTTACCATCTTTCCTTCGAGGTTGAAGATGGGCGACAAAGCATCTGCGCCGGCAACAATCGTCACATCCTCGATACCCGTTGTTCCTCCGAAGCCTTCGTTTCCGAAGATAGAAGCTTGCTTTGCAGAACCTGGAAGATTGTTGCTCGAATTCTCTCCACCGAAGAAGTTTTTGTGGTCTTCCATGCCGCCACCACGTTCGTTGGTCTGCACCAAGCTCTTGTTGGGCTTCCAAGTGGATGTAGTACCAGTATAGAATCTGAACTTATACTCAGGATCACTCTTTGTCTTAGCATATACATAGCTATACTGAGGTATAGTTACCTTGGTAGCCCTGCCGGTGTTGTCGGCACCCAAGTAATTGCCGATAAATCGATATTCCTTGGCTGGGTCGGCATCCCGCCCCGACTGACTCGTGGTTGCCGAGACTACAGTTGGCAGAGGATCACCCTCTATTGCCTCATAGTTCTTTACCACAAAGGTTGCCTCCTTGTCTGACTGCTCACCGTTGTCAGGCTTGATCATATACGACTCGTGTGCCCAAAGAACGATGTCATCATCTTCTACACTGCCTTCCAATTTAGGAATTTCCTCGCTCCATTTTCCGTTGGCATCCTTCATCTTGGTACCATCAGCAGTCATCGTGCTGTGGTTCAACACGTCCTGGGTAAAGTAAAGCACAATCTTGTTCTTGCCGCCCTTAACGATATCTCGTGTCACCTTATTGAAGAGGCAGAGCTGAGTATCTTTGCCGAAGGTATCAAGCACCTGCTTCTTGGTCATGTTGAAAGGCACGCAGAGTGTCCACCATTGGCCAGGTTTCATCGTAATCTCGTAGCCTGGAGTAGACTTGCTGTCATCGTCTACCAAGACAAAGCGGCGAGTACCCATGTGGGCTATCTTGCGAAGTTCGTCCTCAGTATATTGACCTTCACCCTCTCCTTTTACAAAACCAGCTTCTGCCAGTATGGTATAATCTTCTTGTGTAAGGTTCGAGCTATATTCGGTCACACCATCCCACTCATAACCATAGGAGTTGACAATATAAGAACGAAGCCACTGACTCTGGCTTGGCCAAATATACTGACGACCCAAGTAAGTATCCTGATAGCCATAGTCAACCTTAGGACCAATATATGGAGCATTCGGCATTCCATCCTTGAATGCAGGATTTTCACCTTCCTTTCCTACGGAAAGAGGAGTATTGGCATACTGCCAAGTTTTATCTTCTGGACAGGTTTCATATTTACGGGTAGTATCAGTGAAGTCCTTGGCATCTTCGTCTGTTGTAGAAGAAGGATAATGCATAATACAGAAGTAAACACTGCCATTTTTGTAGTTTTCACGATTAGCAAAGCCCTCATTTTTTGCATTATCACGCAATTCACCTGCAGTAGGATCGAATCCACCATTACCCATCAAGGTATGCGCTGAAAAAGCTGTACCTTCACCCCAATCATTATAGGTAGCTGTACCTACTGGCATCAGAGGAGCCTTAGTTCCTTGGAAGTAAACATCCTGGTACTGACGGAAGTTGAAGGCGAAAGGACCAATATACTTCACGTTAGCAGGAATCATCAATACCGATTCTGTCTGCTCAGAAGGCAGAGCAAAGGCTGAATTACCTATAAAGCGCAGTTTATCATTGAACACAAGATTGGGAATTTCCAAACTATGGAAAGCGCCATCGTCTATCTTGTCAAGATTCTCAGGGAAAGTTATACTTGTCAAACCTGTACCTACAAAAGCCTGTTTACCTATGTATGTCAAGTTAGCGCCCAATTCAATGCTTGCTAACTTACCAACTCCATAGAAAGCTTTTTCACCAATCTCCTTCAAAGAGTTTGGCAGAGTAACATTGGTCAACAGGGTCGCTCCCGCAAATGTATTAGCACCTATCTTCTCATACCCTTCAGGAACGCTGACATGAGTCAGTTTGGAATCATCTTTTCCCTGCAATTTAGAAATTACATTGGCAGGAGTTTCCTTGCTTTCATTCAAGGGCAATGTCAATGTTTCAAGCACAGGAGTTCCCTGTGCACCGCCTGCAGCAAAGGTTTCCTCTGAGAAATCCGTACAGGTTGCAGCACCCAAATCAAGAGTTTTCAAAACAGAATTGGCAGTAGCTGAAGGATACAGAACAGCCTTCACAATATCATTATTGATAGTCAAGGCATCTGAGCCTACGTTTACAAACTGAATCGTTTCATATTTGTTTGATTTTGCCAACTCATAATCCAGAATCTCAGTCAATGACTCTATTGGATGTTCAAGATAACCTAACTTTATCATTTCGTCCTCTGAGATTTCGCCGAAGTTTACATATGTATTATTTTTATTATAATCGGCAGGATCCCAAGAATAATAAACAATATTAGCATCATACTCTGCATCCTTAGCTAACTGTACGTACTTATTATTAGATAGTACATACAAATATTGTTTCTGATAGTCTTTAAAAGTAACATTAGAAAGAGTCGTAGTA